>MDTE01160083.1_pt1 | contig 27354 bp, 18 predicted proteins | sample 811231 | NCBI WGS metagenome assembly MDTE01 (sample SAMN05326651, study PRJNA326480) | marine metagenome | isolation source: seawater | place: Indian Ocean: Red Sea | collected 2010
CGCCGTCGCCACGCCTTGCACCGGAACGGAGAAAAACTTCGCATTCGTCGGGAGAGCCGTCCCGTTGTCGTACGTCGTCGGCGTCGTCGTCCCGCACTGATACAACACGTACGAGGCCGCGGTCAAACCGGCATCCGTTTTCACTCGAACCACCTTGAACGAGCGCGAATAGTACACGTCGAACAATCGACCGACTTCCACGAAGGCATCGGCGCTTCCGGTGACGCTGGCGTTCGGAGAGACGCGTAGGGTCGATGGGAAGAAATCTGCGCTCTGCGTCCCCGACGTCGCGCACGCTTGGTTATCGACGTCGACGGCGCGCGCGAGAGGCGCGGACGCGAGAAGAAGGAACGCGAGCGTCGCGAGCGTCATCTCGGACGACGTCGCGAGGGGAGGCGCGACGCGCGCGCGTGTGACGCGATGGATGAATGGATGGCGGCGGCGGCGTGAACCTAAAGTGTCGACACTTTCGTGTGATGGGGTATACGACTCTCTATCATGGGACGCGGGAGTGTGCCGGAAGTTGGCGCGGACGCCGGAGGGTCGTGGACGCGTCGGTGAGGGGGGAACGGGGCGAAGGCGAGAGTGAATAGAATGCATTCAAAGGAGGTAGTCGTGGTGGTGCGTGAAGTGATGATGGTTTCGAGGACGACGGCGAGCTAAAGTGCCGACGCGGGGAAACCGCTAAAGTGCCGCTAAAGTGCCGCTAAAGTGTCGACGCGGGGAGATTACACCGTCTTCTTCGTGATTTGAGAACCTTGGATGTAATAGTGCTTGCCGACGTCGTTCAAGTTACCGAAGGTGGCCTTCCACGCGCCGTAGTAGCTCATGACCTTGTAATTGAGGTTCCACTTTTTCGCAAAGGAGACGAAGCGGCGAGAGACTTCGGGCTGACGGAACTGAGGCATGTCCGGAAACAAGTGATGGATGACCTGGCAGTTCAGGTAACCCATCAACCAGTTGACGACGCTCTTGCTCGGGTCGATGTCGATGGTGTGGTCGACGGCGTATCGCACCCAAGAGAGGTGCTTATCGCTCGGAACGACGTCAAGGTGCGTGTGAGACGTGGAGAAGTGCGCAAAGAGGTAGCAGCCGCTCACCCACATGGTGGACAAGAACAAGCCGTAGCACGTGATCCAGGAGTACCCGGTCACGGCTTTGATGATCGACGTGCGGATGACGTGCGCGGCGACGATCCACGCAGCCTCTTCGTAGTTTTTCCGGCGAGCAATGTGTCTCGGATGCAAGAGGTACATCCAGGCGAGCAACACCAAACCAGAGGTGACCGGGACGAACGTCCACGCCTGCACGCGCAACCATAACTTACTGAACTTGCGCGGACGGTTTTCCTCGACCGCAGTGTTGAAGAAGGCCACCGCCGGCGTGGTGTCGAGGTCCATGTCGTGTCGCACCTTTTGCGGAGTGGCGTGGTGCTTGTTGTGCATGAGGTTCCACATGTCGCCGCTCGATGCTAATCCGAAACCGGCGGTGAACGCTTGGATTCGCTTGTCCCACCAAATGCTCCCCGTCAGCGAGCTGTGACCACCCTCGTGTTGCACCCAACCGCACCGCGCGCCGAAAAAGCACGCGGTGACGAAGACTGAGGTGGCGTGCCATCGAGCGTACATCAACGCCGTCCCGAGCGCGAACATGGCCGCGAGTTCCGCGAATCTGTACGCCACGTGCGCCGGCGACGGTTTAAAGAAACCCTCGCGCTCCAAATCTTTGCGCCATTTCGCGAAATCCTTCAACATATCCGCGTCTTCCACCGGCGACACGTCCTTCGGCTCGCGCTGCGGCAACGCCGCCAACGCCTTTCTCGCCTTTTTCGACCGATAATGAAACTCCTTGAACGCCTCCGTCGCGTCCGCTCCGGTGTTCGACAGCATGTAATAAATCACAGATCCACCCGGATGCTTAAAATCCGTGACGTCGTACTCGACGCCGTCAATCTTGACCCACCGTCGATCGAACGACTTGGCCACCGCGTGCGGCTCGAGCGTCGATTTCCACGCCCGCACCCCGGGGTTTCTCGCCCCCTTCATCCCGTCACTCTCCTCCGACAGTCCAACGGTGACCGTCGGAACGTTGGCGTCCTCCGTTTCGACGCGCATCGCGCTCGGGAGCGCGCGAACGTCGCAAGATGCGCCGTCGATCGAATTCGTCGATGCGATCGTTCGCGCGTCGATTCGCGCGAGGTGTGACGCGCGCGTCGAGGCTATCAGCTTCCGAGACGCGCGAGGGGTGTCCCACGCTCGGTTCGAGCGTCGCGCGCGGGGAGTCGCGCGCGGGGAGTCGTCGCGGGAGGCGATGAGTGCGGATGGGTGACGTCGGCCGCCACTCTGGATAAAAAGTCCGGGACGTCGGGACGCGGTCGCGGGCGGTCGCGGGCGCACGAGACGAGGCGTGGAGACGCGCGGGTGTGCGAATAAAATGTGATTACACGCGTGGATGGTGATTCGAACGGTGATGGTACACGAGGGATCGTCGCTCGGGAACGGGAAGACGCGAAGAACGCGCGCGACTCATCGAAAGTACGCGGCGAGCTTCTCTCGAACGCGCGCGCGATCGTGAGGTGGAGTGTTCTCCACGCCTCGATCGACGGAGTCGGTGCGATCGATCGATGTTGATGCGTCCTCCTTGACGGTGGGAATGGGCTCGTTCTCGGTGGATTGGTCGACGTCGGAGAGCTCGACGCGAAGCGGCGCTCGAATCTCCGCCGTGGTCGGCGTTTTGGGTAATCCCGCGGCGATGGCCAACGCGGAGCCGGGCGTTCGAGCGCTTGGCGTCGATGCAAACGATGGAATCGGTGTGAGCGCACTACCGGCGCCGGAGGCGATGGATTCGTAGCGCTCGCGCCAATAGCGAGCGTCGCTCTGGTAGAGCGCGCGCGCGCGGCGTTCGTGCTCGAGCGCCTCGACCACGTCGATTGGTGCGCTAGTTTTCGCCGGTGACGCGATGGGGCTCGTCGGTGAGACTTGTTTGGGCTGTTTCTGGAGCGTTTCGAGCTCCTCTTTGCACGCGTCGCGCTCCTTTTTGCACGCATCGCGCTCCTCTTTGCACGCGTCGCGCTCCTCTTCGACTTCGCGCAAACTCTCTTCGAGCGCCTTGACTCTTTCCTCGGCGACGCTCGCCTCGAGTTCCGCCGTCGCCGCGCGAGCGTCCGCGAGACGAAGCGCGGTGGCGTTTTCTCGGAAAATTTCGCTCGCCTTATCCGCGCGCGAGACGATGAGATCGACGTTCTTGCGCGAATCGACGAGCTGCGCCTCGGCGTCGCTCAGCGCGGCGCTCAGCGCGGATTCAGTCTCACGAGCGCGTCGCAACTCATCGCTCGCCGCCGCCTTGGTTTCTTCGTATTTTTTCGTCATCTCGTTCGCTTTTTCGCGCGCCGCGTCCAATTCGCCTCGAAGCTCGTCGAGCTCGCCCCGGGACGACTCGGCCTCGAGCTCGTTTTTCAAACGCTCGCACTCGCCGAGCGCGCTCTCGGCTTTGGAATTGGCCGCGTCCAACGCCACTCTCAAATCCATGAGCGACTTTTCGAGCTCTGCTGATTCCCGCGCGCGCGCGTCGTCGGAAGACACCGCGTCCGCTTCTAACTTTTCCGCCCTCGCCGCGGCGAGCGACTCCGCCGTCTTCGCTCCGGCGAGTTCCTCCTCCTTCGCGCGCAACATAGACTCCAACGCCTCCACCCTCGCCTCCGCGCGCGAGGACGTCCCCTCATTCTCAACCATCGACTTTTTCACTCGACTCAGTTCATCCGCCGTCGACAACGCCTTCCTCAGCGCCGCTTTCAAATCCTCTTTCAAACCATCTCGCTCGCGCGCCGCCGCCGCCCGCGCGTCGTCCCTCTCACTCTCCCTCATCGTCGCCAACTCCCACGCCTGCTCGCACTGCTCCGTCTTCTCCTCGAGCTCCCTCGTCAACCGTTTCACGTCCTCGTCCACGTTCGAATACGCCTTGGACAGTCGCCCCGCCTGCGCCGCCGCCGCCTTGAGCCGCTCGCCCCGCGCGCGCGTCGTCTCCAACTCCCTCGTCGTCGCCTCCAACGCCTCCCTGAGCTCGCGCTCGACCTCGGACGACGACGCCGACGACGACGACGACGACGCGTCACCGCTCGTCCCCGTCACCGCCGTCGTCGTCGTCGTCGTCTCCCCGGTCCCCGCGTTCGCGCTCGCGCCCGCGGTCGCGCCCGCGTCGACATCATCGCGCGCGTTCGTCGCCACCACCGACGCCGACGACCGATTCTTCGGCACGAACGCGGGCGCGTCCACTCGAAACGCCATCCGCTCGCCTCGCGCGCGCGTCGTCGTCTCGCGTCGTCGTCGCGCGTCGTCGCGTCGTCGCGAATCATCGCTTCAATAATAAAAGCGACGCTTTCATATCCACACGGGTCACGGGACGCGTACACTATGGACTGACCAAAACGGAGGGTCACGACTCACGACGACCCCCCCGCCGCGTCCCATCACGATGACGTCGATCGCGCGCGACGACGACGCGGCGGCACTCGCGCGCGCGGTCGACGACCGAGGCGACGACGATGACGATGGTGACGATCCGCGGGACGACGACGCCGCGCGCGACGCCGCGCGCGGTGTCGGTGTCGCGACGCGGTGCCGCGCGCGGTGGACGATTCGTCGTCGACCTCGCGCGAGGGCGACCGAGGACGCGCGCGATGATGCACGGGGACGCGCGCGACGGTGAGGACGTCGGTGAACGCGCGGTCACCGTCGGTGAGAACGCGTCGAGAAGCGTCGGACGACGGGAACTCGCGAAGAGGGCGATGGCGTTCGCGGTGACGGCGGCGGTGGCGACGTCGGGGGAGCGCGCGAAGGCGTTTGATTTCGGGTCGGGGTCGATCGAGAGTTCGTTCTGGGAACAGATTGATCTGCCGCTGGAACCCGGGGTGATTTTGCTGGATATCGCGTTCACGGGTGAGAATTCTCAGCACGGATTCTTGCTCGGGACGAGACAGACGGTGTTGGAGACGAGAGACGGCGGGAAGACGTGGGACGAGCGCGACTTGAGCGGCTTGTTGGACGAAGACGTCAATTATCGATTCAACAGTATTTCTTTCAAGGGTGATGAGGGCTGGATCATCGGTAAGCCGGCTGTGTTGTTGCACACCACGGACGGCGGTGCGAACTGGGAGCGAGTCGGTTTGAGCCCGCGACTTCCGGGCGCGCCGGTGCTCATCACGGCGACGGGCGACAACGGCCAGGCGGAGATGGTGACGGATGAAGGTGCCATCTATTTCACCAAGGATGCCGCTCGCAACTGGAAGGCTGCCGTCGAAGAGACCGTTTCGGCCACTTTGAACCGAACCGTGAGCTCCGGTATCACCGGTGCGTCTTACTACACCGGTACCTTCTCCACCATCGCGCGCAACGACGAGGGCGAGTACCTCGGTTTGAGCTCCCGTGGTAACTTCTACATGACGTGGGCACCGGGCCAAGCGTACTGGCAACCGCGCAACAGAACCTCCGCTCGTCGCGTCCAAAGCATGGGCTGGCGTCCAGATGGTGGCATTTGGGAGCTCACCCGCGGCGGCGGCGTCTACTTGTCCAACGACACCGGTCTCCCGGAAGAAGATTCCGATTTCACCGAGGCCAGGATCGGTTCTCGCGGTTTCGGCTTGCTCGACTTGGGTTTCACCCCGAGCGGTAAGACTTTCTGGACCGTCGGTGGTTCCGGTAGCGTCTTCTACTCCACGGATGGAGGCAAGAAGTGGAAGCGCGACCGCGGCACGGATAACGTCGCCGCCAACCTCTACACGGTGAAGTTCCAAAACGACCGGCAAGGCTTCGTGCTCGGTAACGATGGAGTCCTTCTCCGCTACATCGGGAAATAGATTTGTAACAAACTCGTGAAGAAGACTGAAGCATTTTTACAACAAAGTTCCTCCTCCCCTCGCTCGCTCGCGTGCTAAAATGAAAGACTGATTGAATGTTCTCGCTACTGGTGCTACTTGAAAACCAAACTCTTGAGTTTGCCTTGACGCGTCAAGAGATCGCTCAACAGATCGTCCGACGATCCTCCTCGATTGAGCTTGTGGAACTGTCTCCTGTGCAATTCGTACAGCTCCTTTAAGGAAGTCGTGTACAAGTCGTGAAACTTGTCAACCACTTCGGGCGGTGGATCGGCCATTTTCGGCACCGCTATGGGGCTGCCGACGACGACCTCGATGGGTTCTCGCTTCGGAAGGACGCCCTTGTGACCGAAAATACGACGCCACAGACCTCTACTCAGAGAACGACCGTAAAAAGCCGGAGGTGTGATGCCGATGAGTTGTTTAATGTACAATTGGAAAATTCGCAACCGCCCGCCCTCGGGATTTTCCACCTGTTCAAAGATGTCATTCTCTCCGAAAGCGAACACCGGTACCAGCGAAGCGCCGGTGCGCAGAGCCATCTTAATGAACCCTTTGCGTCGGGAGAGCGTGAGCGTGGCTTCGCCCGGACGCGCATCCAAGGCTTCGGCCGCGCCACCGATGACGATGGCCACACTCGCCCCCGGCGCGCGCGTGAGATTCCTCAAAACGCTCATCTTCGTCACGCTATTGATACCGAGCGCCATCAACACCTCTCTCGTGAATGGAAACTTAAAGTTTACCGAGAGCGTGAGCAGGCGAAGATCTAATCCCGGAAAGGCTTTGTAAAATCCCGTCGCCTCGCTGGCAAACGTCAACAAGGCGCCGACGCCGATGATACCGTGCGGATGATATCCAAACAGATAGTTTCCCTTCGGATCGAGCTCGGAGCTCACGTGTAACCTCACCGGAAAATACTCGGCGAGATTTCTCCAAAACGGCAATCGTCGCGACCACCGCAAGAATCGCTTGCCCGAGCTATCCGCCCTTCGATCGAGCAACGCGTACCACGAAATGTACGCCAGAAAAAAGTTCTTCAACCACGTCGACGGTCCGAACACGCAGTACGTGGGGTATATGAAGATGGCGCTCAATAAAAACGCGTAAATCATCACCACGATGCCAGCCTGTTCGGCGTGCGGACCGTTTTCCGAGGTGTTGGTCACGAAGACGCTCTTGACGAGGGACGTAAAGTACAAGCCCAGCGGCACGAAGGCGTATCCGATCACCGCGTACCACAGGTAAAAGTTAATCATCCAAAAGAGTAAACCTGCGCGAACGATGGCGAAATCGTGTCGTCAGTCTCGCACGATGAAGTCCAAATCTGGAATCGAGATTTGGATTAACTCTTGACTCGTCCGTGCGCGCGCGAACACCGCGCGATTTCGTCGCGTCACGCACCCGCAATCTTGTATCTCTTCTTCGTCGCCATCTCCGGCGGTTCGACGTACGTCGCGAGGGATTCCACGCCGCTCAGACCGCTCGACGCGCGCCGAAGCAAAAAACGCGTCTGCGCATCCTCGCGTCGCATCGCCTCTGCGTCGTCGCCGTCCTCCCCGTTCCGTCGTCGCGCGCCGAGGCGCGCGAGCGCGACGTCTTCCGCCGTCATCGCTCGCGCGTTCGCACCCGCACGCGCCGCGCGCGCGCGATCGAAGACGGGCGCTCGACTCTGAGGGAAAGGCGCGTCACACGCCGACTCGCGGACGCATCGCGGGCGACGACCGCGGTCGACACTCGCGCGCGCGAGATCGACGCGAAACGCGCGCGAAACGCGCGACGAAGGCGCGACGTCGAGCGAACCGAGCGGACGGCGCGCGCGGGCGGGCGGGAGCGATCCTCGCGTGGAGTCTTTCTTTAGTGTTAAACCTTTAACACGGCGAAGGCATGGCGCGACGCGGCGTGCCGGGGCTGAAACCATTTTTGCGAGGACTCCTTCGTCTGACGAACGCGGCGCTCCTCGCGGGTGGGCTCGCGACGGCGCTCTTCGCGTTCCACCTGTGGTTGGGATTCAACAAGCGCCGCGTGGGTCTGGATGGGTTGGACTGGACGGATGATGAAAATCTAGCGCCGGCGCCGAATCTCGTGCCCGTGAGCGCGAACGCGACGGTGATGGTGAAGACGCGAGCGCGAGTGCACAACTTTTTCGAGACGGAGCCGTGGTTTCTGTACTTTGTGGGAGGGAGCGGTGCGTTTTGCGCGGCGACGGCGTGGTTGGGACTCGCCGGCGCGGAGAACGGAAACGTGTGTTGCCTGGGATTGTACGCGCATCAAGTAGCGTTGATGGTGTTGTTGCAGGCGGTGTTGGCAGTGTATGTGACGAGCGGTAAGGCGTACGCGTCGGCGCCGACGGACGTGACGGGGGCGTATGCCAACGCATGGTCGTTTGTGGAGGAGCACGAAAACGCGGTGACATCGCTCGTCCTCGTCGTCTTCTTCGTACAAATTTTGAGCATTATTTTGGCAGTCGCGCTCAGGCGAGCGGCGATCGAAAGCACGGGTAGCGATAGCGACGATGAGGAGGACAACTATTACGCCGACAAGTACGGTCTCGATCGCGAACGCGCGCCTCTGGTGTCTTCGGAGATGGAGCGAATGAGCGGAGACAACGCGTGGCGAATTAGAATGCGCGAAAAGTACGGATTAGATACCGCAGACTTTGAGCACAGTCCGTCGAGGCCACCACCGTCGAGACTGTCTCGGCAAAAACAACGAGAGCGCGATGTAAATGCTTGCGTGATTATGTAATATAACAAAAAATTACTTCGTCAAAAACGTCATGTACGGATCTTGGCTCGCCTCGAGCACGTCCGGTCGTTCGCTCTGCTTGTACGCCAAGCATCGCGTGATGAAAGCCTTACCCTCCGGCGAGATTGAGGGCTTACTGGGGAATTCAACCTCCTTGGCGTTTCGAATGGTGCCGGCATGCAGAATTTGTTCTTGAGACATGTCGTGACCAAACGGTCGCTTACCGTAAATCATCTGGAACAAAATAACGCCGCACGACCACGTGTCCACCTTGCTCGAGATTTTTGGCGGCGCCGGACCAGTCTCGAAACACTCCGGCGGTAAGTACCAGTACGTACCCGCACCTTGCGACGTGAGTTCCATGCCGCTGTCGGCGCCAAATCCGATGCTTCTCTCCTCCATAATCTTACTCAGACCAAAGTCGGTGATTTTCACTCGACCGGCGTCGTCAAACAGTATGTTTCCAGGTTTCAAGTCGTAATGAATAATGCGCTTCGGGCCGCTGCTCATGTGCGCCAAACCATTGAACACTTGGGCGAGGATGGCGCGCGCCTCTCGCTCGCTGATGCTACCCTGCGCCTTCAAGCGAGCGTCGAGATCATCTCCCGTGCAGAGCTCTAAGACGGTACAGAAACTATCGGAATCAACCTCGAAGACGTCGATCAGGCGAACAACGTGCGGGTGGTCGAGCGATTTGTGGATGTCGCACTCGCGCGCGGCGTGCCGCACGTACGTGCGTTTGCGCTCTTCGCTCCATTGAGGATTCAGTTGATGCAACTTGCACGCGACTTCGCGCATCTCGACGCTGTCCCACGCTTTGTACACTTCGCTGAATCCCCCCCGCCCGAGAAGATTCATCAACACGTATCGATCACCGAGCACGGGATGGTCGTTGAATCTCGACCCGTCCTCGTCGCGCACTCTCTTGAGCGCGCGAATGTGCGCCGCCTTTTCCCGTTCCAAACTCTCGCGCTCCGTCTTGATGGCTTCTTCCTCTTTCCGGATGATGGCCACGCGCGACTTGTGCACCTCTTCGCTCAACACGTACTCGGCGTGCGCCGCCGTGTTCATCTCCGCGCTTCCCGGCGGCGGCAACTTCTTCTTCACTTGCTTGCGCTTCTCCTCCGCGAGCTTGCGCGACCCAGCCAAACGCTCGAGACGTTCATCGAGCTCGTGAAACGCGCGCCCATCTTCCCACACCTCTTGCAACACCGACCCGACGCGCTGCACGCCGATGGTGCCCAGACGTAACCCTTCCTCGGCGATTTGCATACGCATTTGTTTCCGTTCGAGCGACGCCATGTTCACCGCGAGTTTATGCACCCCCTTCTTCCTCGCCTCGTTCACCCGCGCGTGCGCATCCTTCATATCATTATTCGCCGCGCGCAACTCCTCGCACCCGCGCTCGTACGCCTCGCGCTCCTTCTCCACCGCGGCTAATTTTTCCTCGAGCGCGCGAATCTTCTTCTCCGCCTCGGCGACGCGTTCCCGCCCATCCTCCGGCGGTGTCATCGGCGCTCTCGCCGCGGGCGACGTCACCTTTTGCCTCGATCCACTATTTTCAAACTTTTCCAACAGCGACGCGTTCGTCGTTCGCTTCCCCGACGACGACGGATGTCTCCTCGATCTCGCCAACCCTCCTTGACTCACCGGCGCCTCGTTCTCCGCGTCGTCCTCCTCCCCGCTCGCCGTCGACCCTCGCCGCCGTCTCTTCCCCTTCCCACCCCCCCCACTCCTCCCGAGTCGCGCCCGTTTCTTCGCGTCCTCGCCGCCCGCCGCCGACCGCCCGCCCGACGCGACCACCCCGTACGCCGACCCATCCTCCGCCTCCTCCCCGCTCGAGCTCGAGCTCGCCTCAGAGTCCTCGACCCTAGGACCTCGCGAGTCGCTCCGATCCCCGTCCTCCACCGCGAATCGCGTCGCCCCGCGCCCTCGCGCGCGAGTCCCGCTCGACCGCTCGACGCTCGTCATCCGTCGCTCCAAGAGCGCCATCTTATCCCTCGCCTCTCGGCTCAGCTCGGACGGGTCGAACGGCGCGCGCGTCGTCGTCGTCATCGCATCGCGCGTCGCGGTCTCCGCGACGGACGCGTCGCGCGATCGTTCGGGCGTCGCCATCTGACGATTGATTAGATGATTTTTGAAAATCAATCAATTTCATACTAAACCCTATCTAAACCCTAAACCCTTTAGGTAGGGTTTAGGTAGGGTTTAGAAATCCCCGCCGCCATCGCCATCGCCATCGACATCGAACGCGTCGTCATCCATCGACGCGACGACGCGACGACGCGAGAACCCGCGCGTCTCCCCTCTCTCTCTCCCCGACCCCCATCGTCGCCCCACTCGCGATGTTTTGGGGCTTGAAACTCGAACCGGGACGATGGACGCCGTACGTCCCGCCGCCGGACGTCCACCTGCGCGCGCGCGTCACTCGAGCGACGCTGCGCGAGACGTGCGAGGACGGGACGCGGGTGACGGTGAAGATGCGGTGCGAGACGGACGAGGCCGTCCTCGCGGGAGCGCTCGGGACGAAGGGCGAACGCGAGGAGGATGAGGATGATGAGGAGGATGTCTTCGAGGAGTTTCGCGCGTGCGCGCTCGTCGGCGGTCGCGTCGAGTCGTGCGGGATGGATTTGGTGTTGGATGAATACGTCGAGTTCACGGTGGATGGGGACGTCGGGGTGGATTTGACGGGGTATTACGAACCGGATGTGATGGAGGAGATGATGGAGGATGAGGAGGCGTGGGACGACGACGCGGGGACGTACGGCGAAGACGATTCGGAGGACGATTCGGAGGACGATTCTTCGGAGGACGATTCGGAAGACGAGATGATGATGGGGGATGATTCTGACGATGAGGATTCCGATGATGAGGATTCCGACGATGAGGATGATTCTGACGATGAGGATTCCGACTCGGAGGATGAAGACGATTCCGAAGACGAAGGCGTCACCCGCAAGGGTGGCGTTCAGATTCGAGAAATCGAAGCGAAAAAGCCGGCTCAAAAGCGTCCGGCCGAGTCCAAGCCCGCGAAGACTCCGGAACCGAAGAAACAAGCCGTCGCGAAGGAGGCGCCGAAGAAGCCGGACACGCCCAAGCGCGTGCACAAGAACGGTATGGAGATTATTAACACGCACGCCACCAAGAACGCGAAGGCAAAGGTCGCCACCGGCGGTAAAAAAGTGGCGATGAAGTACATCGGTAAGCTCCCGAGCGGTAAGATTTTCGACCAAACCAAGGGTAAGGCGTCGTTCACCTTCCGTTTGGGCGTCGGCGAAGTCATCAGAGGTTGGGACGTCGGCGTCGAGGGCATGCGAGAGGGCGACAAGCGCACGCTCATCATTCCGGCCGCCATGGGTTACGGGAAAAAGGGCATCAAGGGCGTCATCCCGGGCGGTTCCGCGCTTCACTTTGACGTCGAGCTCGTCAAGGTTTTCTAATTTCGTGCCTCTACATCGCTTTTACAATTAATGATAAAACGTCGAGACTGTTCGCGTTTCGCTCTTCGCCCGAACCAATACCAATCTCTCTCGTCATCCGTCTCACCTCCGACGCGCGCGCCCCAAAACCTCACGCTCCACCTCCGGCGCCACCCTCGTCGTCGTCCGGCACCACGAACACGTTCCCGCCCTTTGTCCCGCGTCTCGTCGTCCTCCCGCGCCCTCGCGCGCCGTCCCCCTCCTCCATCCCCGCCGCCTGCGCGCGCGCGATCGCCCCGTCCAGCGTCGCGCCGCCGAAACACAGACCCACCAACGCCGCGCCGACGACGAATCCCGCCATCTCGTTCGCCGGCGGTAACGCGCGCGAATCGCGCGTCGACGCCCCGCGCCGGCGGTGCCCCACCGCGCGCCCGCGCGTCCGTTCCCGCGCCCGCGTCTCCACCACCGCCGACGACGACGCCGACGACGACGAGACGACGCGCATGCGCGCCCTTCGCGCGGACGCGTTCGCTCGCGCGCGCGTGTGCGGCGCGCGCGCGAGCGCGGACGCGCGCGCGGGGGACATTGGCGCTTCGCGGGTTTGGTGTGTTTTTGAGCCCCGCCGGCGCGCGCGCGACGTCGAACGAACGATCGCGCCGCACACGCGCGCGCGACGACGCCGTCGAACGCGAGACGCGAGAGAGAGACGAGAGACGATCGATCGAATCGTTCTCGCTGAGAGAGAGACGACGAGGGAGGAGAGAGACGCGAGAGATGGACGAAGACGAGGTCGGGGTGGATCCAGACTTTGAAAAATCCGTCGACGGCGCGCAGGTCATGGCGGCGCTGCAGCAGTTGCACGGGAACTCTGGCTTGATCGGGGCGCTGCAACAGAAATTGGACGGCTTGGTCGGACTTCGATCGGGGTTTTTGGAGGAGTTGCATCCGAGAGTGCGCGCGAGAGTGCGCGCGTTGGAAAAGTTGCAAGAGACGCACGACGAGACGCACGACGCGTATTTGGAGGAGAAACGCGCGTTGGACGCCAAGTATGCGGCGTTGTATGCGCCGTTGTACGCTGAGAGAAGCGAGATCGTGACGGGTGCGCGAGAGGCTGAGGTGGAGGATGAGGAATTGAAGGCGGAGATTGACGCTTCGGCGGACGCGGGCGAGGCGCCGACGGGCGTGCCCGAATTTTGGCTCATCGCGTTGAAAAATCATGAAGAGATCGCGCAGGTGATCACGGAACGGGACGAGGGCGCGCTCGCGCATCTCGTCGACGTCACGACGACCAAGTTGGAGGGCGAAGACGAGGATGGTGACGAACTGTGCGGATTCAAGATTGATTTCCACTTTGAAGAAAACGAATACTTTGAAGACGCCGTGTTGACGAAGACGTACCACATGGATGATGAAGAGGAGAACGTGTTGCGATACATCGAGGCGAGCGAGATCAACTGGAAGGCTGGTAAGAACTTGACGGTCAAGGTGCTGCGCAAGAAGCCGAAACCGGGGGCGAAGAACAAGAAGCCCATCACCAAGACGGAACCGGCGGAGAGCTTTTTCCAATTCTTCTACCCGCCCGAGGTTCCCGATGAAGAGGAACAACAAAACATGACCGAGGAGGACGCCGAGCAGTTGCAAGACGCCATGGAACAAGATTACGAGATGGGCATGAGCATCGCGAACGGTTTGATCCCGGACGCCGTCAACTGGTTCACCGGCGACGCGTTCGCCGAAGACGACGACGACGAGTACGACGAAGACGAAGACGAGGGCGAGTACGATGAAGACGACGACGAAGACGACGACGAAGACGACGAAGACGAAGACGAAGACGACGACGAAGACGAGGAATTCGTCGGCGGCAAGAAGTCCTTCGCCGCGCCGCCGACCATGGGCGGCGCCGCACCCACCGGTAACGGCGAACAACCGCCGGAGTGCAAGCAACAGTAAACGAGCAGCAGTTACGAGGAAACGATTGACTTTTTCTCGCTACTTTGAATATGAATCTAACCATTGCTATCTAATCGGGTCGACTCTCCTTAAACGTGTCGCACCACGCGCTAATTCTACGTTTCAACTCATCGTCGACTTTACACATCGCCGCGTCGATGGACGTTCCTGTGAATGGATCAATGCCGCCGCCGCCTCTACCGTTCGCGAGACGGTCCAACGTCAACAAGTCGACGTATTGATTGCTCGCGACGAGGTGCACGGGATTTTCCATCACCGATCCCGTGAGAGCGTCTAGAAACTCCTCCGGCGCATCTCTGCTCAAATCGCGCTCCTTTGGAATTTTCGATATTCGATCCATCGCCAATCGGACGCTCTCGCGTAAAGCGCGCACACGCGCGTCTAGACATCCGTATTCTGGAGTGCTCTCGAAAAACTCACCCTGTAGCAAGCATTCAAAGTTCGGCGTGATCCCAGACGTCTTGTACAATCGTTTGATGATTGACTCCTCCAATCGAGCGTCGCACGTGACGACGCCAAAGACGGCGCAATATAGAAATTTCGGCGACACGAGAGAACGCCGTTCGGCCGCGACTAACGATTTCCACTCCTCCAAGTGCTCGCTCGTGCGCAAGATGAAATCGAGCGCCTCGACCAACCGTCCCAAAAGCGCGGCACTGTTTTCCCAATCCAAAAATGCTTCGGGCACGCTCGCCACGGAAGTCTCCAAAAGTCGAGCGTGCGTGTACAGACGACCAAAGGTCTCCCACATCGCGCACTTACTTTCGTGCAAAAAAGCCGTCGCGTGCACCTCTTTCACGCACGACGTGAAACACGTCGCGTAGTGGTTCAAGGATGCGAACAAACGATCGAACCACGCGTTTCGCTCGTACGCGGAACCTCTCAGAAAACACACCAGCAACTCGGTAAATTGCGTCGATCTCGGATAACTCATCGCCTTCAAAGACAGAGGTCCGTACGACGCGTCGTCCACGCCCACGCTCGCCAATCTCGACTCTTCGTGCGCGTCGAACTCGGTACCGCACGCTCGATCCCACTCGGCGACGAATTCACCCCGACGCGCCGCGAACCCGCGTCCGAACGTCAAGCCCGCGAGCACGTGCGACGCCCGCTCCGTGTGCGCGGTCGCCACGAAGGCGTAAAACAGAAACGCGATCACCGTGTCTCGAGCCGCACCTGGCGTCTCGAGCGACTCGACAAATTCGGGCTCGGTCAGCGCCGCCTCGTAAAACATCATCAATCGCGCATCCTTGTCCGCGTCCCTCGTCAGTTCGTGCTCGCCGCAGTACTCGGCGTGCCGCGCGAGGAGCGCCGTCGCGTCCCACCCGGCGTACGGCCGCATGTCGCGCCGCGCGCGTCAGAACCCGCGATAGTCCTCGTCCCCGGACCGGTGCGCGAGCGCCCCGAGCTCGGCGCGCTCGTGCTCGCCGCGTCGCTCGAGCGACTTGACGATCTCCCGCGACTTGTGCCTCGACACCGAACTCTCCGTCACGCACACCTCGCGCCGCGCCGGGACGTGCGGCGGGTCGAGACGGCGCGAGGTGACGTCGGACCAGTCGACGGTGAAGAAGTCGTGACTCTTCAGGTCCCACACCCCGCGCGCGCTGGAGCCGAGACGTTTGGAGACGTCGACGACGCACAGGCGAGAGATGAGGGATTTGGCGGTGAGAGGGAAGTAGGCGGTGTGGAATTTTAAGTCGGAGGTGACGATGCGGCGGTGGCGAACGCCGTCGCAGACGCTGGCGAAGGGGGCGTAACCCACGAGCATTTCGTAGAGGAGAACGCCGAACGACCAGTAATCGGCGAGTTGGTCGTATCCCTGCGCCAGCATCACCTCAGGAGCCATGTAATCGGCGGTGCCGCACGTCGTGTACGCGCGCTCGCCTCGCATGAGTCGACGACAGAAACCGAAATCTGTGAGTTTAATGTGACCGTCGGCGTCGATGAGGATGTTTTCGGGTTTCAAATCGCGATATAAATAATCATTCGCGTGAATGTATTCCAGCGCGGCGAGGACCTCTGCGGCGTAGAATTGCGCCACGTCCACGGGGAATTGTCCTCCTTTGTACGGACCACTGACGAGGAGCTGGAATAAATCGCCTCCGGGAAGGTATTCCATGAGTAAATATAAGGAATACGCATCCTGAAACGCACACAGCGCTCGCGTGAGAAAAGGTGAGTCAAAGCGTTTCATGAGTTCGAGCTCGCGCGATACGTTTTTTTCTTGATCTAAGTGCGTGACTTTCCATTTTTGCATGACTTTCACGCAGCACATCGCGTGCGTGTTGAGCGTCTTCGCCAGAAAGACGGTGCCCAACATGCCGCCGCCAATTTCTTTTATGAACATCACATCTTTGCTCGAGCGCACGCCCAAGGCGACGGATTGCTGCGAAACGACCGTCGTCGGAGAAAGAGAACGAGGCGAATCCAACGCTTTCGTCTTTCTCACGGTGTTGCGACGATCGAACGAAAGCCATCGAAATCGCGACGTGACCGCGCCTCGCAATGCGGCCAGAGACGTCGCGCGGCGCAACAACCGACGTTTCGTTTTCTTCTCCACCTTGTTCGACGCGTAGGCGTATGAATCTATCTTTTTTGACATGGCATCTATGATGTCCGCCCCGATCATTCTGTGAAAAGATTCGGCGTTGAGCGTCAACGCTTTGACTCGGCCGATGGCGACCACCATCGCCGTCGGCGAACTCTTATGAATCAGACTCACCTCTCCGAAATAGTCCCCTCGTCTCAGTCGATTGACTTCTACGGTGGCATCGTTATCCACGGACACCATGGCCTCGCCCTCGACGATGACGTAAAACTTCGAAGACTCTTCATCGTAGGCGTCATCCGGGGAGACGACGATGGCGCCGCTTTCGTACGTCGTCATGCGAAGGGCGTCGACGAGCATGGATGTCGTGCGCGCGTCGAGTGATTCCCGAAAAATCGCAACCGAGTCGAGATAGGTCATGTATTCGCACCGTCTCTCGAAAGTCGTTCGCTTGAGCGTTTCGTGAAACGTCGCGCGATCGAGCGCCCACAGCTTGACCGACTGCGCGGCGGCGATCACCGTCGCCGTTCGAGGACACTTGCGCATCAACGCCACCTCCCCGAACGTGTCGCCGGGATATAAAAACTTAAACTCTGACCTCTCACTCGCGCGAGTCGAGCGAGTCGCGCCCTCTTTACGCCACTCGAGCGTCTCCGCGTCTCCCGCGTCGGCGAGGTCCACGCGCACCCGTCCCTGCGCCACGACGTAAAAATTCACCCCACTCTCCCCCTTTCGCACGATCGTCTCCCCGTTTTCGTACTCACACTCAATCATCCGCGCGCACAGCGCCGCGCGATCCTCTCCTCGAAGCTCTCGAAACAACGCCACTCCATTCAACGCGTCGCTCGCGCGTCCGGGCTCGCTCACCCGCCGTCCTCGTCCCCGCGCGCGCGTCGCCTCCCCACCGTCCCCATCCCCCCCCGCGCGCCCTCCCCCCCCCACACGCGCCCTCCGCATCTCTCCCTCTCCCTCCCCCGTTCGTTCGCCCTCGCGTCGCGCTCACCCGCGCCTCGCGCGCCCCCTCCCCTCGCGCCTCGCGCGCGGAAGACGAACAGACCGCGCGCGTCCGCCCTCCGTCACCGTCACCGACGACCGCGCTGTCCGACCCCGCGTCCGACCGCCCGGTCGACCACCGACGACGTTCGTTTCGCGCGTCGATCCGTGTCGCCACCGCGTCGATCCTCCGTCTCGACGCGTCGCCGTCCGACGCGTCGAGACGAGACGCGCGTCGCGCCCATTCGTCTTCCGCTATTTTAAGACCAGACCACCCCTCCAACCCTAATATATATACCCCCACGCGAACCGGCACGCACGCACGCATTCAAGCACCACTCACACCCATCAAAATCAAATCCACCCGAGACATGTACCCAGATCGAATCGACGGGTCACGACTCGTCACGACCCCCCACCACCACCACCTCCGACCAGCCCCGTCTCGACAGCTCGATCGCGATCGATCGACACTCGTCGACGACGACCGATGTCTTACGCGGCGATGGACGGCTCGGCGACGCAGTTCGCGGGTCAGAATGGATACATGCCCGAGTGCGTGCGCGCGCGCGACGACGAGTCCCGACGCGAACGCGAACGCGACGACGACGACGACGAGGACGACGCGACGCGATGGATGCGCGCCGATGCCGTTTGAAAGATTTGAAAATGAAATCTCGGCACCGGCGCTCGGATGGACGGAGGGACCGCGGCGCGTGAACGCGAACGCGGTGGATGCGCTCGAACGGTGATGACTGACGATCACGCGCGCGCGATGGTGGTGATGACGATAGGGCGCGAGACGGCGCGACGGGCGGACGCAAGACGTACGAGGGCGGAAACGCGGCGGCGATGCAGAAACCGGCGACGGTGAAGATGTTGAAGAAGGCTGTGGACTCGAAACAAGCGCCGGAGGATGAGTTCAAGATGAACGGTGAGGCGATTTTGAACGTGACCGTCGTCGGTAAGGTGATCGAGGCGTCGAGAAAGGCGTCGTACATCATGTACAAGGTTGACGACGGAACGGGCGTGTGCGACGTCAAGGTGTGGAGCGAGTCTGATTCCGTGGAGGAGTTGGCGGCGGTCGGTGCGTATGTTCGCGTGTACGGTAGTTTGAAGACGTTTTCGAACGAGGTCATGATCAGCGGACACTCTGAACACGCGGTGCGAACGATTACTGATTTCAACGAAATCACGTTTCACATGTTGGAAGTGGTGTACTCGAGCGGCTTCGCGGCGAAGAAGGCGACGATGGGCGGCGAGGTGCCGACCAGCGCGTACACCGTCCCGATGGCGCAGAACACCGCGGTGACCGGTGATCAAGCCTCTGCGGACATCTCGACCGCCATCATCGGCGTGTTGAGAGCGGGTTCGAACGGAGAAGAAGGCATGCACATCGACAAGATCGCCGAAGCGCTCAACGGACGCTTCACTCGCGACGCCGTCGAGCAAGCGATTCAAGACATGGCGAACGACGGCACGGCTTTCAACACCAGCGATGACTTTCATTTCGCGTTGGTGGACTAAATCCACGGGTGGCGTCATCAATCTATTTTTTGATTCGCCGCCGACGAAACAAAACACGGCGCTCTCGCCCGAGAGAGCGCGCCTCTACTACACTGTGAATATGATGAACAAGAAATTTTGCTACAATTTACACCTATTCTAACTCTCCCCAGGCGACGTGTCTCGATGAATTCACTCTCGAACCCGCATCGCTCGAGCGCACGCTCACGTCCTCGTCGTTCATGGACGAGGTCCACGTGTCGTACTGCAAACCCGGAATGCTCTGTTGCTCGTTTGATCGATGCGCGTCGAGTACGAATAACTCTTCCAAAAGCGCGACCGCCTCCGGACGCCGCCCGGCGTCTCTTTGCAGGCAGAGGCGTAAGAAACTCTGCCCCTCGGAGGAAAGATGCTCCGGAATCGTCGGGATCTCGCTCGAGGATGCGATTTTGAAGATGATTTGCACTTGCGTGCTGCAGTCGCTCCAAGGCGGCGCGCCGGTGGCCATTTCGTACACCGTGCATCCGACGCTCCAAATGTCCGACTCGAATCCCACGTTTTGCTGCCGAATGACTTCGGGCGCCATCCAACACGCGCTACCCTTGAATGATTTTCCGATGGAGACGCTCTCGAGCACCTTGGCCATGCCGAAATCGGCGAGCTTGATTCGACCGCTCTTTTCCACGAGAATGTTTGCACCCTTAATATCGCGGTGCACGACGCGTTGAGAGTGCAAGTACGCCAATCCGATGAGAATTTGACGAGTGTACACGCGAATGACGTTTTCCTCAAACTTGCCGAATCTCTGCACCAACGACGCGATGGATCCTCCGGGGACGTACTCCAAGAAAATGTACAGCGCCGTCTCCTCGCGCGTGATTCCGATGTATCGCACGATGTTCGGATGCACCAACCGCGACAACACTTCCACCTCTTGCTCTAGTTGCTCGATCGATTCATCGCGGTGCTTATCGGAACTCCCCACGCGAACTTCTTTCAGAGCGAAGAGTTCGCCCGTGTCTCCGTTGAGGGCGAGCCAAACGCTCCCGTACGACCCTTCTCCCAAGTTGTCGCCCTTTGTCCATCGACGCGGTTTCGAGGGAGCGAGCGATGTGTGACACATGCGTAGCATACCGTCGTCTGATGTGGTGTAACTCACCTCGCTCCACGCACCACCGCTCATGGACCGACGATGGTATCGCTGACTTCGCGGCGAAGGAATGCCGCTATCCGAGTACTCGTGGTCCGACGACGCCCTCGTCGACGGCACCCCTTCGTCGAGAAATGGATTCGAACCCTCGCGTTTGTGATCCGGAAGCGGTTGAATCGCCGATACGGATTCGACAAAACCCTCCGAGCTCACCTCGGACGTTCGTCGTTCGACCTTCGGCGCGGCGGGCGGCGACGTCTTCGCGTCCGCGTTCGGCGACTCGGCGAGTTCCACCGCCGTCAACGACTGCGTCCGTCTCTGCGACATCTTTGTCGTCGCCGCTTTCGCCACCTTGGCGATCACATCCTTCGCCGCCCCCGTCCTGTTCGCGATGGACGTCGACAACGACGACGCCAGCGTGTTCTTATTATTCCTCGCGCGAGGCATCAACATCGTCTTCTCCCCCGCGTCCATCGGCGCCTCCAACACGATCGCGTCCTCCAGCGTCAGATACCGATCCTGCGCGTTCGGCAACAACTCCTTCAGCTTCTCCGTCACGCTCGCCGCGCGCCCGTGATGTCCGTGCTTTCTCGATTCCGCCGCCGCCGTCGCCGCCACCGACGGCAACGGCGGCGGCACCGGCAACGCCGGCAACGCCCCCTCCGCGCTCGCCTCCACCGACACCATCGCCGAACCCTCCCGAGTCCCACCCACCCCTCGCCCTCCCAACGCGGACGCGCCCGTCGTCGTCGTCGCCGCCGACCGCCCGCTCGTCGCGCCCAACCGCGCGCGCGCCCGTTTCGCCCCATCCGCGAGTTTCCCCGCCGCCCCCCTCGCCCGCGTCGCGAGCGCGGACGTCGATCGACGCAGCGACGCGACGCACGACGCCGACGCCTCCGCGTCCTCCGTCGTCTCGCTCGCCGCGGCCGAGGAGAGACACGCGCCCATGACGGCGAATGAATCCGAAAATCCACTCGAACGAACGAACGAACGAACGAACGACGAACGCACGCCGCGACGAACGCACGCCGCGACGCGCGCGCTCGCGAACGGAAGACGCGCGCGCGGTGGCGTCCGACCGCGTCTCACACCGCGCGCGCCGCGCGACGACGACGCGCGCGCGCGCGTTCGAATGCCGATTGCATCGATTCCCGAATCATCGGCAGACCGAGACGGTCGGTCTCGTCGTCGCGCCGCGCGGTGCGATGCGCGCCGACGCCGACGCCGACGCGGACGCCGACGCGCGCGCGCGAGACCGGTCCCGTCGTCGTCGTCGTCTCGCGTTCGAGCGCGCGTCCTCGACGGAACGTCCACCGCGCGCGGCGTCGTGTCACCGCGGTGCGCGCGTCGCGCGGGCGTCGCTCCCGCTCGTCGCGCTCGTCGCGCTCGTCGTCTCGGTCGCCCTCGCGCGCGCGCTCGCGTCCGTGTCGTCGCGCGCGCGCGGATTCTCGGGATTCTTTCGCGCCATCGACGGGGACGGGGACGGGGAGCTCACGACGAGGGAGCTGCGGCGGTACTTCGACGGCGTCGGCGGACGAGACTTGGACGAGCGAAGAGAGGTCGCGAGGGCGGCTCGAGCGACGGTGGAGACGATGGACACGGAGGATGAGGGAACGACGGTGAATCTGCGAGAGTTGCGACGGGCGGCGAGGGGGATGGCGAACGCGAGGGATGTCGGGGAGTGGGTGGGGAGAGGCGTCGGGTATCCCGAGTACGCGGAGGCGTTCGTGGAGTCGAGGATCACGCTGTTGGATTTTCCGCAGCTGTTGGCGAGGGATGGGGATGGGTTGAGGAGGATGGGGGTGTATAAGTCGATTCATCGGCAGGCGTTGATGCGAGCGATGAAGAGACAGCTTTTATTGGTGGGGAGGAAGCCGAGCGCGCCGAGACGGGCGAGCGCGAGGAAACTGGAGGGGGACGGCGAGGCGGTCGTGCGCGTGAGTTGGATACGACCGAGGGATTTAGGGTCCCCGGAGGTGCACGAGTACGTGATTCAGAGCGGGGTCGGGGTCGGGGGACGCGTGTTCAAGTGGACGGACGTCGGAAGCGTCGGGGCGAAAAAGTTTGTCTTCGACGTCGAGGGACTGAGCAGAGCGCCGGGACTGCGACACACGTTTCGCGTCGTCGCGTGGAGCGAATTCGGTCACAGCGATCTGTCCAAGGGGACGTCCAACTGGATAAGCATGGTAGAGGACGCGGACGCCAAGGGATGGATGGGTAAGATTGTCTCGCTCGCCTTTGGGTTTCGTCTGGCGCTCAGTTTGCGCGTGCTCGTGATTCGCGGCGCGCGCGTGGCGTTCGGGGTAGTAAAGCTTGTGTGCGTGCGCGCGCGAGGCGAACGCGTGGGATTCAACGACGTGTTTAAAGTATCCGAGCCGTCATCGCCCGTGTCGAGCGATATTCGCGACGAAAGACTCGTTTTCACACCGACCAAGGCGCTGGAATCGCAGTCGAGCGTCAGTGTGAGCGAAGACGAAGACTCGACGTTGTATCGACCCATGCGCGAGCTCAAGGAGAGAGCGCGGTCGCATCTCAGCGAACCAGAATTTGCCACGGGTGCCGGCGGTTCGGACGGGTTCTCCCCGCAACACCGAGAGTTGGCGCTGAAACACTCGAGAGAGAGCATGCGGAGAACCGCAAAGGAGGAACACTCGTCGCACTTTGGCCGCTCGATGTCTCTTCACTCGTGCGAACACGCGGGATGTTCGGTCGCGTGGAGCGACGTCACGCGTTCGGTAAAAGTCATTCGTCACTTTTGTGGACTGTGTCAATCGTGGTATTGCGCCAAACACACGCTCGTGTCGCCGCACGGCAACCGCGGACGCTGTCGTCCCGAGTCGAGGTGCGTGTGTCACGACTGCTACAAGAGTTTGACCAAGGAGCAACAAAAGGAGTTAGATAAGGATAACGCGTACTCGCTCACGGCGCCGAAGATGAAGCGATCGACGACGCTTTGGTCTAGGGTGAAGACGACGAAGCGATCGGACAAGAGCACGAACGCACGCATCGCCAATCTCGAAAACAATCTCGTGGCGCGGTCGCGATGGATGCGCGGCGGTTCGACGTCGATGAGCGAGAGCGAGCGATCCGCGCTCTTTTGAGTCGGTATCGCGGGTATCGGTGAATATTTTTTTCGGTCTTACACGAAGATCTCACTAAAAGACGTGTGATCTCTGTTCGATAACCGACACTCTAATCGGGACGTGAGTTGCAATTTGACGCTACTTGTTCTGTGTGTTTTCGCTCGTCGCCCGGTTCTAAACGTCGCCGCCTCTCTACGCGTCGAGCAACTCGTCGTCCTCATCCGGCAACGGCTGCGCCGCAGCGTCGGCCAATTCCTTTTCGTACGCTTGCACCTCGGCCAAATCGACTTGGACCGTCGGCGGCGCCAACGCCGGGGATTCCGTGAAGACCAACTGCGCGTTTCCGCTCAACTTGCGCGCGAGGTACAAGAACGGCTTTTCAAAGTTGTAGTTTGACTTGGCGGAGAGTTCGTAGTACTGCAAGTTCTTCTTGCGGTGGAACGTGATGGACTTGGCGCGAACTTGACGGTTACGAACGTCAACCTTGTTACCGCACAACACGATCGGAATGTCTTCGCACACGCGCGTGATGTCGCGATGCCACGTCGGAACGTTCTTGTACGTCGTCCTCGACGTCACGTCAAACATGATGATGGCGCACTGGCCGTGAATGTAATACCCATCGCGCAAACCGCCAAACTTTTCTTGACCCGCGGTGTCCCAACAATCGAATCGAATCGGACCGCAGTTCGTGTGGAAATCCAACGGGTGCACGCTCACACCCACCGTCGCTGCGCGAGAGAGCGCGAAATCGCGTCAAAACCCGCTCGTCAGTCGCGCGTCTCCTTCGTCCCGCGGAGTCTCGAAAACTCCCACCCGCGCGCGTCCCGTCCCGACGACACGAAAACAAAAAAAAAATCAAAACCACAAACAGAGCGCACACCGCCCCCGCGTCTCCCCTCGAATCGCATCCGTCGTCTCGTCGCGCGCGCGCGCTCGCTCTCGCCCGCGCTCGCCGCACGCACGCAAATACTTCTTCTCGAACTCCCCCGTCAAGTGACGCTTCACGAAGGTTGTTTTCCCTGCGCGACGCGAACGCGCGCGAATCGATCGGTCGGTCGTCAGTCCCTCGGTTCGTCGTCGCGCGCGCGCATCGCCGCGTCGGCGTCATCGAGACGTCCTCATCGAGGTTTCCCTCGCGAACGTTCGAATCTCATCTCATCCGTCGTCGGTCGTCGTCCGTCGTCGCGCGCGCGCACCCGTCCCCCCGTCGCCGACGAGGATGAGTTTAAACGTCGGGATCTGTTGTCCCTGCGGCGGCGCGGACATGTCGTCGTCGTCGTCGTCCGTCGGCGCGTCTGTGCCGTCGGCGCGCGCGCGCGCGGTCGAGAGGGTCGGTCGTCGGTGTGTACGTGATTATTGGGGTATAATCGGGTCACAGTATAGGGTGTGTAGTCGTAATATACGGACGTTTTGTCTATCCATGAACACGCATACGCGGGCCCCACGCACGCCGACCGGTCATGACTCGAGGGACGGACACGCGCCGCACGGAGGCGGAGACGCCGGAGATGCGAACGCGATTCCACGGTGGCCGCGGACGCGGGACCGCGCGCGCGCGCGGGGAAATCGGGAACGGGGACGAGGAGGGCGACGGGTGCGCTCGTGTCGTCCGTCCGTCCGTCCGTCCGTCCCTCGACGACGACGACGCGGGGGAGAGATCGCGGTCGGGAGGATGCGACGGGAGGCGAGGCGCGGACGAGGCGGGGCGGCGGTCGCGGCGTGGGCGCTGGCGTGGACGCTGGCGGCGTGTTTCGCGGGCGAGGCGTGGGGACAGAGCAACTGCACGACGCAGGTGGTGGACGCGCGGTCGTTTGATTTAGGGTACGGGCGCAGGTTCGATTTGACGAGCAAGGGTGGAAACGTAAAGTATTTCATCGGGTTCGAGGAATTGGTCGAGTACACGTCGACGTTTTGGCAGACGGTGTTGGTGAACCGGGAATGTCCGGCGCCGCCGCCGCCTAATCCGCCGCCGCCTAATCCGCCGCCGCCGGCGCAAGCGTCTGTGGAGTCGAATCTTCAGTTGAGCGGTACGACTGCCGCGGATTTCGACGCGGAGGCGCAGGACAATTTCAGGGGTGGCGTCGCGTTGTACCTCAACGAATCGAAAGCAGCCATCACGATCAACTCCTTCACGGATGTTACGGCGCCAGCGGGACGTCGTCGACGACTGCAGCAAAGTACACGACTGAGCGTTCAGTTCACTGTCAATGTTCGAGATTTCGGCGTTGCGCAGAGCGTGGCGCAAGCGCTCACGCCGCCGCCGTCGTCGGGATCTGGCGGGTCGGGCTCATCCGTGACGAGCACATTTTCCGCGGATTCGCTCGTGAACAGTCTGTACACGATGGGTATGCGAACGGTGCAGACTATTGAAGTTACAGCGATTCCTGCACTAGCGGCGCCACCACCATCTCCGCCGAGCCCGCCTCCGAGCCCGCCGCCGAGCCCACCGCCGCCACCGACGTGCGGTAACGGTGCATTTGACTCAGCGGTAGGAGAGCAGTGTGAGCCGTACGGAAACAGCCTGAATCCCACGCAAGCTGTGAGAGGATGTGACCCAGCGACGTGCGAGCCCGAGCTCAACTGGCGGTGCGCCGATACAAATCTCATCGGAACAGGCGAGTACAATTGCACGTGCAGCAACGAGCTGGGCACGTACGCCGTGGCAGATGATAACTGTGTGCCCACCCCTTGCCCATTCCCTGATCGATGTCTCGCGTTCGGAAAAGGATGCATTCCCGGCGCCGGAGGAAACGCGTGTGATGCATGCCTCACAGCCGCCGACGTCGCCAACCTCGGTCTCGACACAAATCTGAACAAAGCTGGGTACTACAAGGCTGGTCAGATATGCACGGTGTGCCCCGGTACTTCGGCGGCACAGCTCTTCATCGCCGCCGCCGTGGTCGTGATACTTGCCTTTTGTGGCTTCAAGGCGTCTCAAGTCATGGGCGCGCAAGCGACGAACAACATGAAGAAAATCATTGAATCTCTGCAATTCTTTTCCTTGTCGCTGAATATGAGCATCGAATGGCCGGGCCCGGTGCTTAACATTGGGAAGTATCTGGAGGGTTTTACGTTTAGCATTGAGTTCTTGCGACCCGAATGCGTGGCGACGGGTTTGAACTGGTTCAACATCTTCCTCGCGTCTGTGTTCGTCGTGCCAGGACTCGTGTTGATCGTCGTCGTGGTGAACGACAGGCGTGGCAAGTACCGTTATAACAAAACCGTCAAGGCTATTCACAGCGAACCCATCGACGATGGAGACACGGATGGCGATGAAGAGAAGACGCGCAGAGTGATGTACTGGATTGAACGTCCAGGCTACCTGTGGGGTAAGCGTCGAACGTTTCAGTCTGAAGGCGGCGACAAAATCGTGAAAGAGCTACAAAAGCAATATCGGTTTCGCGCGAGTCTTCGCGGTTTCGGTGTCTTGTCCATGACGGTGCTCTACCTTCCGATCGTGCGCATGTGTTTACAGTCGTTTGACTGCATCAAGATTGACGGCAAGCCTGGGACGAGACTAGAACACGACATTGACATCGAGTGCGAAGACAGAGCTCATTCCGTCACTCAGGGCACGGCTGCGTTTATGTTATTCGTCGTCGGGGTCGGTTTGCCCGCATATGTGATTCGTCAGGTGTACAAGATCCGCGTGGCAGGGAAGCTTGACGATCCTCGAACTCTGGACTCGTACGGTGCGTTTTACGACATTTACCGCCGGGACGAGTTGTCTCGATCTGATAAGCTTGAGATTGCGCAGATTTCTCGAGACGCGCTCGCGCAAAAGACCGGAGATGGCGAAGATGACGACGACGAAACCGCTGCAGCGAAAGCAATCGCCAACGAAGTAGAAATAGTCGAGGACCAAACAGATATGAACGCAGAATCAGAAGAGGATGTTGAACACACAGTGTCCTCAAAGCACTATTCTTCGAAAAAGAAGATGAAAAAGCGTCAAAAGTCACTTGCCAAATCTCCGTCTGCCAAGGCGCGTGAACGCGCCGAGAAGATGCCTTGGAAAGATCGATTTTCGCTGTATTATCTCGCGATTGAGTTGATTCAGAAGA
>MDTE01161994.1_pt1 | contig 27354 bp, 19 predicted proteins | sample 811231 | NCBI WGS metagenome assembly MDTE01 (sample SAMN05326651, study PRJNA326480) | marine metagenome | isolation source: seawater | place: Indian Ocean: Red Sea | collected 2010
GACGTGTGCGGTTCTTTGCCGCAGGCGCTCGTCGCGCGCGGACACCGCGTCATGGTGATCGCGCCGAGATATCAAAATGGATCCAAATCGGACGTGTTGTATGATGGTGCATTCGATACGTGCGTCAAATCGAAGGTTGGATGCTTTGGTGGCGAGCAAGAGGTGGGATTCTTTCATCAAATGAAGAATGACGTGGATTACGTCTTTGTCGATCACCCGTCGTTCCATCGAAAGGGTGGGTTGTACGGTGATTCTCACGGCGTCTACGGTGATAACCAATTCCGCTTCACGCTCTTATCCCACGCCGCGTGCGAAGCGCCGCTCGTTTTGCCGTTCACTGATTGTGGTGGATACTACGGCCAAGATGTTGTCTTTGTCGCCAACGACTGGCACGCGGGTTTGGTTCCGACGCTGGTCGCCTCGCGCTACCGTCCGCACGGTGTGTACAAGGATGCGCGAACGATTTGCGCCATACACAATATTTTGCATCAAGGCGTGGAGCCGGCGACGACGTTCCCGAACCTCGGCGTGCCCAACGAGTGGTACGGCGCTCTCGAGTACAAGTATCCGGAGCACATGCGCGCACACGAGCTCGATGAAGGTTTGGTAGTTAACATTTTAAAGAGCGCCATCGCCACGTGCGATCGTGTATTGACCGTCTCACAAGGGTACGCGTTTGAAATCACCACGCCGGAAGGCGGCAAGGGCATGGAAGGATTGCTTCAAGGTCGCACCAACAGACTCGACGGCATCGCCAACGGCATAGACATGGACGAGTGGAATCCAGAGGCGGACGTCGACTGCGAGGCGCCATTTTCCGTGGTTGACCTGTCTGGCAAGCTGGAGTGTAAGCGCGCCCTTCAAAAAGAACTCGGTTTACCGCAACGCGACGATGTCCCTTTGATGGGTTTCATTGGACGCTTGGATTGGCAAAAGGGTCCGGACCTCCTCCAAAACGCGCTTCACGACATGATGCGCGAGGATGTGCAAGTGGTGATGCTGGGAAGCGGTTTGCCCGAACTCGAGGACTTCATGCGATGGGCAGAGGAAACGTACAAGGATAAGTTCCGCGGTTGGGTCGGTTTCTCCGTTCCCATGGCGCACCGCATCACCGCGGGGTGCGATATGTTGCTCATGCCCTCGAGATTTGAACCGTGCGGATTGAACCAACTGTACGCCATGCGATACGGCACGTTGCCGATCGCGCACGCCACGGGGGGATTGAAGGATACCATCACGCCGCACAACGCGTTCGGGGACGCCGACAAAGTGCTCGCGGGCACGGCGGATATGGACGCGGGCGAGGGCGTCGGCACGGGCTGGTTATTCAATGACATGAACGCCGACGCGCTCATGTGGGCGATTCGCTCCGCGTGCGATGTCTACCGCACCAATCCGAACATGTGGCGCGCGATGCAAACGCAAGCGATGACGCAAGACTTATCTTGGGATAACGCGGCGAAGAAGTGGGAAAAGGTTTTCGAGTGGTCGAAAATCGACCCGCCGCACGCCAACTAGACCTCTTCTCTGAACCTACTGCATAGATGACTATACTAATCGCGCGAGATTTTCGTGAATGAATACGCGCGCGCGCGCATTATTACAGCATGCTCCGAGGAGCGACGCCGACGAACGTCTTCCCGTCCCTCTCCGCCACGTCCCAAACCGTCACTCCCTCGTCCGTCCCCGTCTGAAACTCCGGTTCGCGCCCGAACACTCGCCGCGCCACCTCGATCAAAATAGTCGCCGTGAGTCCCCAGATAGTTTTCCCCTCGTATCGGAAATAATGCACGCGAATCGCCCGCGGCGCCCCCGGCCACGCCCAGTCATCGAATCCGTGCCCTTTCGCCTCTAAAAACATCTCCAACGGCGCCGTGAACACCTCCGCCACCTCCTCTTCGCTCAACACCGCGTCTTTCCCCGCGTCAAACCTCCCTCTTCGCACCACCCCGACCACCGGTCGCACGCTCACCGAGCCCCTCGACAGCGCCGCCGGGAGCGTCCCCGCTTGCTCGACGTCCCTCGCGCGAAGCCCGATCTCCTCCTCCGCCTCTCGCATCGCCGTCTCCGCGTCACACGCATCCTCGCGCTCTCGCTTGCCCCCCGGCAGCGCCACCTCCCCCGCGTGCGCGCGCATGCCCTCGGCGCGCACGCACAGGATGACATCGAAGGCCCAACGATTCGTCTCTTCGTCGTCCTCGTCGTCTCCCTCGCGCTCGATCAACGCCACGAGCACGGCGGCGCGTTCGCGTCCACCGACGCGCGCGTGCGCCTCGTCGTCGTTCGCGTCCGCGTCGAACGCGCGCGACAGGCGACGCGTCGTCGGCGTCATCGTCGCGTCGAGGTGTGCCGACGCGCGCGGGGAGGGCGGTGTGTATGGTATGGGTATTTCGCACGTTTGTGTATGGTACTTTGTATCGTAATGTACGTCTGTATTAGGTATGTGTGTCGTATAGTATACAGGACGAGGCGACGGGCGACAGCGTGGACGACCGGAGATCGAGACGCGCGTCGTTCGCAGCGCGTCGCGCGTTCGGGACGATCGATCGTGGGGGGGACGACGACGGGAGACGCGCGGAGGCGGACGCGGAGGTGGACGCGGAGAGAGGGGGCGCGACCGTCGATCGGATTCGATTTTCGATTTCGATTTGGATTATTTTGGATTCGAGTGTGATTCGATTCGATTCGGTTTGAACGAATCGCGCGCGAACGAACGAGGCGATGGGTGAGATGGGTGCGATGGGGATGGTGCGTGCGTCGGCGTCGGCGTCTCTCGGTGAGACGAGGGCGAGACGAGGGCGCGGACGCGGGACGCGCGCGAGAGCGCGAGCGACGCGCGAACGCGCGACGACGGCGCGAGAAGAGGCGGTGGAGGCGGTGCGAGGGGCGGCGGTGACGCAGGTGAGCGACGTTGGGGACGGGAAGGACGCGCCGCGCGTCTTCGCGGCGCCGGTGACGCCGGTGGCGGGGGGTCCGGCGAGAATTTTTGTGGACGTCGAGCGCGCGGACGCGCTTCGGTCGGCGAGCGCGAGGACGCTGATCGGTGGGTGTAACGATTGGACGGTGGGGAAGTTTGAAACGCCGATGAAGAGGGTGGAGGGGACGAGTTGGTATTACGCCGACGTGGACGTCGACGCGCGCGCCTACGAAGTGTCCTTCGTCTTCAAGGGGGACGGCGAGGCGTACGAAAAGGATAATGGGCGAGATTTCTCGATGGAGGTCGAGTTTGGACCGACGCCGGATGAGTTCGTGGAGATCATGAAGATGGTGGCCGTGGAAGACGCGGCGAAGATGGCTGCGGATTCCATCGTCGACTCGGAGATGCGCCTGGCGCGCGACGGCGTCTCGGGCGTCGGCGCGACGTATGAAAAATACGGGCGCACCGTGTGTAAAACGTCCACGGGCGCGCCGGGCGTCTCGGGATCGACGGAACGTATTTTTTGGAACAAAGCCATGAACCCGATCGGTGGCGACGACGCGGAAAAGCTCGTTATGCACGTCGGATTTAACGGCTGGTTGCGAGGCGTCGAGGACAAGCGCGAGATGACGCGCGCGTCGGGCGAATCGCGCGATGAGAACAACGATTGGTGGGTGGCGGACGTGCCGATTCGACCGAGCGCGAGCGTGCTCGATTTCGTCGTCTCCGACGCGGATGAAATGAATTGGGATAACAACGATCGCGAGGATTACAGGTTGGCGATGGAGGTGGACGCCGACGACGCGACGTGGGCGGTGTTGCGCGAGTTGACGTACGAAGAGAAACGCGCGGACGCGTTGCGAGCGCTCAAGGCGGAACAGGATAGAATCGAACGACGCAAGAGAGAAGACGCGGCGGCCAAGGCGAAAGCGATCGAAGTTGGTCTCAAACAGCAGTCGTTCATCATCCGCACCGAACCGGAAGTTCCCGAAGTCGGTAAACCGCTCAAAGTGTTTTACAACAAGAACAACACCAATCTGAGTTGGAGCGAGGAGATTTACATGACGGGTGGATTCAATCGCTGGACGCACGATTCCGTGTTATCACCGATGAAGATGACTCCGCCGGCTGCGGGTGAGGAATTTTTCTTCGCCACCGTGCCGAGCGTGCCCGACGACGCGTGGATGGCTGACTTTGTCTTCAGCAGCGGCGTCGGCGAAGGCGCGCAATACGACAACAAGTCTGGTCGCGATTATCACATTCCGACGCGCGGGGGTACGGCGAAGAAACCGTCTCTACACATCGTGCACGTGGCGGTGGAGATGGCGCCCATCGCCAAGGTGGGCGGCTTGGCCGACGTCGTCACCGCCATCGGTCGCGCCACGCAAGACCTCGGCCACATGGTCGAAGTCGTCCTTCCCAAGTATCAATTCTTCAACAGCTCCGTCTTGTTGGGATCGAGAGAGTACGAGACGCACTTCGATTGGGGTGGAACGACGATTCGCGTCGAAAAGTGCACGGTGGAGGGACTGCAGTGCTTTTTCATCGAGCCTCAAAACGGCATGTTCCAAACCGACTCCGTGTACGGCAGAAACGACGACTCGGCGCGGTTCAACTTTTTCTGCAACGCCGCTTTGGAGTTTTTGACGCGCACCGCGCGTCAACCGGATATTTTGCACTGCCACGATTGGAGCTCCGCCGAGGTGGCGCGTTCGTACTGGGAGCACTACCATCACAACGGTTTGACCAAGCCCAAGGTCGCGTTTACGATTCACAACATGAATTACGGCCAAGCCAAGCTGGCCGAGGCGGTGTACCACTCTCAGATCACGACCACGGTGTCGCCGTCGTACGCCGGCGAGGTGTCGGGAAGCTCCGTTATCGGCGATAACGGTCACAAATTCACCGGCATTCGCAACGGCATCGATCCCGACATTTGGGATCCCGAGACGGATGGTTTCGTTCCGTTGAAATACGATGCGTCGAGCGTGGAGAAGGGTAAGGCTGCCGCGCGCGCTGAACTTCGCAATCGTCTCGGGATGACGGGTTGGGACGATAAGCCGATTGTCGGCGTCGTCTCTCGTCTCACCGCGCAAAAGGGTGTGCACTTGATCAAGCACGCCGCGCATCACACCCTCTCGCGCGGCGGTCAATTCGTGCTCCTCGGCAGCGCGCCCGATCCGAAGATTCAGGGTGAATTCAACGCCCTCGCGAACGATCTCGCGGGCGATAACTCTGGATTCTTTTTTGCCTTTGACGAACCGTTATCGCACCTCATGTACGCGGGATGCGACGTCGTCCTCGTGCCCTCCATGTTTGAACCGTGCGGATTGACGCAGATGATTTCCATGCGATACGGCGCGATTCCCGTCGTCCGAGCCACCGGTGGATTGCGAGACACCGTTTTCGACGTCGATAACGAAAAAGAACGCGCCGCGTGGGAGATCGCCGGGTCGACGGATTGGGAAACGGACGGCGACATGACGAACGGTTTCAGCTTTGAAGGCGCCGACGAAGGTTCGCTCGATTACGCCCTCGACAGGTGCTTGGACGCCTTTTACAACGACCGAGCCTGGTTCCGTTCGCTTCAAAAGCGCGTCATGCTCCAAGATTGGTCGTGGAACAAACCGGCTTTGGAATACGAAGAGCTCTTCTTCCGTATGATCGGCCGATAAACAATCGAGACGACGAACCCCTCTCCGGAGCGTCGCTGTACATTGCAAGCACGCTGACCGATTCATTACGCCCACAAAGAAAACACAGAAAAAAACAAACGAAATTTGAATTGTTGTAACCGTCGCACCGTCGACAGACACGACTCCCCCCCCCCGCGCGCCCATCCATCCCTCCGTCCCGCCGCGGCGTTCGTCGCCTCCCCGCCGCCGTCGATCCATCGCGCGCCACACGAGCGCGCGCGCGCGCGTCCTCGTCATGCACACCCCACGCCTCCCCCGCGCGACGTCCTCGTTCACCCGTCGAGACGTTCGCGCCGTCTCTCGCGCCCGCGCGTCCTCATCACGACGTCCCTTGGTCGTCACCGCGGATGTGCGAAGACGATGGCAAAGCACGAAATCGCTCCGAATGACGCTCGCCGAGGAACACCACGCGCACACGTTCGAGTCGTACATCTCCGACGGTGAAAGAATCATGGGCGTGACGTTTCCCGACGGTCGACGGCGAGAGAAATTGAACGGGACGACGTGGAGAGTGCGTTTACTTCCATTTGATTTTTTGGGCCGGAGCGTCGTCGCCAAAGCGACGCTCACGCTGGAGAAACGGGAGGAGGGATTGACGATCGGGGCGAAGGAATTACGATTCGTGGGATTACCGAAAGAGATGGATTTAGAGGATAAGGTGACGCTGACGATGGAGGGGGCGCTTCGACCTCCGGAAAGGGGCGACGGGCGGGTGCGCGGAGACGTGACGCTCACGCTCGACGCGGCGGTGAACGATTTCTTAGCGATGAATCCGGCGTTGGATTTCGTCGTGAACGGGATTAACGATAGGGTTCTAGAGAATTTACAGGGATCGATCGAGGATAATCTCCTCGCCGATTACGCGCGATGGTGGCGACAGTGCGTGAGACTCGAGGCGATGCGCCGAGACGCCGCCCGCGCCGCCGACGCGCGGCGCGCGTGACGCCGTCTGGATCCATCCAGTCATCCCCGGCCGACTCGTCGACCGACGCATCGCTCGCGCGTCTCTTCAACGCGCGCGCGTGTAATGTATTCATACCTCTCCCGCGAGCGACGAGAACCACCCACCCGCGCGCGTCTCTCGTCCGCTCGGGACGCCGGCGCCGCGCGAAAACCAACCAGAATTCGTCCCGTCGTCACACGCGCGCGCTCCCGTCCGACCATGTCGCTCGACGCCCTCGACGACGTCGTGCTCATCGCGTCGAGCGCGAGGGACGCCCCCGTCGTCGCCTTCGACTCGCGCACGGGCGCCGTCGTCAAGCATTACAATCCGAGCGGTGGCGCCGGCGGCGGCGCGCTCGCGGCGGTCGGAAGCGATCGAATCGTGCAGTTGTGCCCGGAGAAGAGGGCGCTGTGGACGTACGGCGTCGAGAAGGAGTCGTGCGAGCGCGCGTCGGTGCTGCCGGAGCGACCGATGTCGGTGTGCGCGTCGAGGGACGGACGGTTCGTCGCGAGCGGGACGGCGAGCGGGACGGCGAGCGCGTGGGAAGCGTCCACGGGGAGGCTCTTGGCGCGGTTTCGAGCGCATTTTAAGGGAGTGACGGCGATGACGTTCACGCCGTGTGGAAGCGCGCTGGTCACGGGAGGGGAAGACGGGGCGGTGCACGCGTGGAGGGTGAGCGAACTGTGCGACGACGGGGAGACGACGGGTCGCGCGAACGCGTGGAGAAGTTGGACGGAACACGCGCTGGGGGTGAGCGATGTGACGTGTGGAGGGTTAGCTGGGGTCGGGGGTGATGTGAGCGTGGTGTCGTGCAGCGCCGATCGAACGTGTAAGATTTATAGTTTGGGGAACGGGGCGACGCTTCGGCAGGTGCGGTGTCCGACGGCGCTGACGTGTTGCGCGTTGGACGCGTGTGAGGCGACGCTGTACGCCGGAGGCGTCGATGGGAGGTTGTTTGAGATTCCTCTGAACGGTGCACCGTCCGTGGCGGTGAGTCTGGACGGCGGCGCGGACGCGCGCGACGGCATGGTGGCGTTGGAGGGACACTCTAAAAAATTGGTCGCCGTCGCGTGCTCCACCGACGGCAACGCCGTCGTCTCCGCCAGTGAGGACGGCACCGCGCGCGTGTGGGACGTGGCGTCTCGACAGACGCTTCACGTCTTACGCCATCCAAAGGCACCCATCTGCGACATCGCTCTCGTGCCTCGCGCGCGATACAGCGGTCAGGGCCGCGGCGACCGGGACGGCGCTCGCAAACGCGCCAAGGCGTCGCCCGCGCCGACGTTTAGTAAATTCCTCATCGGTCCCGGCGACCGAAGCGGACTGAAACCGTGGCAGGGCGCGCCCATTACCATCGCCGGCGCGATCGACGTCGACGCGAGCGATCGCCACCGCCGACCGTTCGCCGAAGAGACGCGCGCCGCGCCGACGCCCGGGCCCGCGCTCGACGCCGACGCCGCGCGAGACGAGCTCGCGAAAACCAAAACCGACGTCCGACGCGCGCGCGACGAGGTCGAGGAGTGGAAAAAGCTCTACACCGATCTCAAATCCCTCGTCGATCGTAAGCTCGTCGACGCCGAGTAGTCAATACACGTGTAAACGAACGAATCCGAACCCGTCGTCTTCGTCGTCGCCTCGGCTTGAAAAAGTACATCATTCGACTCGTCGACTCCACACGCGCCCGCGCGTTCGTGCCTCGTCGTCGTCCATCGAGACGACGCGCACGACGCGAACGCGAACGCACCTATCGAGTCATCGCGCGCGACCGCGACCGAGACGGACACTCGCGCGTCCATCGTCGACGCATCGAATTCACAGCCGCCGGCGGGGACATGGCGAAAAAGCGTAAAGAATCGCGCGCCCGCGCGCGCGCGGAGAGCGATGACGACGACGAGGACGGATGGATGATGCGCGATGAGGGTTGGAACGCGGTGGACGTGAATTCGAGCGCGCTCATGCTCGGCGCGACCGAGGATGGGTTCATGAGCTTGGAGGTGCTGGACCCGAGCGCGGCGAGCGACTCGGCGGCGAACGCGCGCGCGGCGGCGGCGGCGAGCGGCAGGGACGGAGACGACGACGCGGACGGCGCGCGGGGGAAGAAACCGGCGAAAATAAAGTCGTCGATGTCGACCGACGCGATGAAGACGACGACGACGACGACGACGACGAAGGGAAGTGGCGGCGGCGGCGGCGGCTCGGCGACGTTTCGAGATTTGGACGAGCGCGCGTTGGACGGATTGAGCGGTAAGGAGAAGCGCATCATGAAACGGAAATTACGGTGGAAGGCGAAGATTGAGGCGAAGAAATTAGCCAAGAAGACGAGCGGTGGTGCGACGGGGACGGTGGAGACGAAGGTGGGCGAGAAACCATCCGCGACGCCGACGACGTCGACAAAGGCGAAGAAGACGAAGACGAAGACGAAGACGAAGACGAAGGAGACGAAAACCTCGACCTCGACCGCGAGAGGATTGAAACCGGACGAGGAATTCATCGATGACGAAGCAATGGACGTCGAGGAGGATTGGGAAAAGATCACGCACAAACACGTGGAGAGAGATGCGGCGCAAGAATCGTCTCGACCGACGACGAGTCGCCGTTTCGATTACGGCGATTGCGAGACGTCGGGCATGGGCGCGATCGCCGAGGGCGTCGATTTAGATCGTGGGTGCGACATCAGCGCGTGGTTGGAGTTTGATTTACACCCTCTTCTCACGAGAGCGATTCAAGACCGCGGATTCACGACGCCGACGCCGATTCAGCGCGAGTGTTTACACCCGGCGACCAAGGGGCGGTGCGACATCATCGGCGCCGCGCAGACGGGGAGCGGGAAAACGTTGGCGTTCGCGTTACCCATACTTCACAGATTGTTGTCCGAGGGCATAGGCGTGCCGGAAGGATATCGCACCGAGCGCGATGGGGACGAGGACGCGGACGCGGATCCCGTGCCGGACGCGCTTCGAGCGCTCGTCGTCGCGCCGACGCGCGAATTGGCGCTGCAAGTGTGCGCCATGATGCGCGCCGTCGCCGTGTACACGAAGATTGACGTGTGCCCGGTCGTCGGCGGCATGTCCAAGGAGAAACAAGAGCGTCTGTTGAATAGGCGACCGGCGGTGATCGTCGCCACGCCCGGTCGGTTGTGGGACACGATGCAAAGCGGACACGCGCACGTGACGGAGCTCGGCGCGCTCTCCTTCTTCGTCCTCGACGAGGCGGACAGAATGGTCGAGCGTGGACACTTTGCCGAACTCACGAGCATCATTCAAAACATCCCGCAACCGCCGCGCATTAAACGTCCGGGTGGAGCGGCGAAACTCACGAGCGAGGAGCGCGCCGCCGCGGTGGATGCCTTCGTCGACGCCGACGCCGACGAGGAGGAAAAGAGGAAAGCCGTCGCGCTTCGTCCGAAACAAATGTTGGACAGACAGACGTTCGTGTTCAGCGCCACGCTCACCGTGCCGGACTCGGTGCGACGAAAATTGAAGAAGGGCAAAGCGCCGACGGTCGCGAGAGCGGCGGGCGCGAGACCGCAGAGCGGGTCGTTGGAATCTCTCATGGAGGCGGTGCCGTTTTACGGACGCGTCAAAATGGTGGACTTGACGTCGAAGGAACGTAAAGGAGGTGCGGTCGCGGAGACGATCGCGGAGAGCGCGTTGGAGTGCACCGAGGATGATAGAGACTCTTTGCTCTATTATCTTCTCTCCGCGCACCCCGGAATGACCATCGTCTTCGTCAACGCCATCTCGTGTCTTCGTCGCGTCACGGCGCTTTTGAAAATTTTACAGGTGCCCGTCGAGGGACTTCACGCCGGCATGCAACAACGCGCGCGATTGAAAGCGCTCGATCGGTTCAAGGCGGCGGCGAAGGTGGCGGCGAACGGCGCTCGAAGCGCGCACTCCGTGCTCGTCGCCACCGACGTCGCGGCGAGAGGTTTGGACGTCAAGGGCGTGGAGTTGGTGATTCACTACCAAATTCCGCTCAGCGCGGACACGTACATTCACCGAAGCGGACGCACCGGTCGCGCGGATATGCGAGGCGCCGCGGTGTCTCTCGTCACTCCGAAAGAGCGCTCGAGGTATTACTCTCTGCTCAAAAGTCTCAATCGCAACGGCCCGCTCGACGCGTTCCCGGTGGCCGAGGAGACGCTCGCCGAGGCGAGCAGACGGTTAGCCGTCACGAGAAAGATTGACAGACTCGCGCACGCCAAGCAAAAGGCCAAGGCGGACAAGGAGTGGCGTCAGACGAACGCTGAGGAGCTCGGAATCATTCTGAGCGAATCCGAATCCGACGAAGACTTACAAGAGTACCACGAGGAACGGAGCGCGAAGAGTCTCGCCGACGCCGACGAGCGCAAGCTCCGCGCCGAGCTCGATCGCATGCTCGCCAAACCTCTCGGCGCGCACCGTCACTCGCTCATCGGAAGCGCCAAGTTCCCCACTCGAGGCGGCGGCGACGCTCTGATTCGAGCCAAGCGCGCTCGCGCGCTCGAGGAGGACGCCGTCTCCGCCGCCGACATGCTCGGACGAAGACGCGGCGGCGGCGGCGGCGAGAAGAAAAAGGTCGCCGCGCCCTTACCCGCCGCCATCGCCGGCGCCGTCGCGGGCGGCGCCACGGGCAAACGTCGCAAGAGGTCTTAGCTCATAGATCGACACCGCGCGAGGAGATCGCGCGCGCGAGCGAACGCACGCCAATCGCGCGCTCGCGCGCTCGCCGCGCGTTCGCCCTTGTCAACGAGAGCACACAAAAGGTTGGATGCGCCCGCGCCCCTGTGTCGGCACGCGTCGACGCGCGCGCGCGCGAATGGCGACGTACGGCGGCGGTGAGTACGGCGGCGGTGAGTACGGACGCGATGCCGCGAGCGACGCACCGACGCCCGCCGCCGTGTACGAGGAGACGACGACGACGACGACGGTTGACGCGCGCCCCGCGGTCCCGCCCGTCGCGCCCGTCCCGTCTCCCGTGCGAATCTCCCGAGACGACGCGCGCGCGACGAGAGGACGACACCAAAACCCCGGGTGTTTCGACCGGGGCGGGTGCTGCTCGGCGGCGCCCCCGGTGGAGGCGGTCGGCGCGGACGGGCGCGTGCACAGGGTGAACCTGGCGTTTCTGGGCTCGCCCGGGTGCGCGGGACCCGGGGGACACTTGGCGAACGTCGGGGATAGACGATCGGTTCCTCACGCGCTCGAGGAGATTGGAATGACGTGGGAGGAGTACGAAGACGCGTTCGTGACGACGCTCGAAGCCGTGGGGGAGAAACATTTTCCAGACGGGTGCTGCGCCGGATTTTTGTGCGGCTTTGGAGCCGTAACGTTTAGTTTGGGATGCGCGTTGCCGTGGATTTGCAGTCGATACGCGAAAATTCGGTACGCGTACGACGCCGATCTTCGCGCGTGGCAAAAGAGTGTCAGCGAGACGCTCGGCGCTCGGTATCCGGGCGTCTCGGTGAAGACGCAATCGATGTGTTTTCACACGTCGGACGGTCGAGGCAATCGACAGCGACACGTCGTGCGATGGATCGCCATCAGTCTCTCGGTCGAGGACCAGGCGCGGCTCGCCGCCGAGCCTCATCTATTTGGAAATTTTAGCAATTGCAAGTGCTTCGGCGGCGTCGACGAGACCGACCTGTGCATGCATCTGTGATTTATTTATTTCATCTTCTCGCGCGCACCCTCCACATGGCACCGTCGCCGCCTCGTCTCCCGTATGTACACATGTCGATGCTTTTTCCTTATGAGTTTCGTCTACAATATGTACGAGGTATGCATTGGGCAATGCCCGCACAGGTTCAAATCCTGTAGGTACCGTATATCGTCCGAAAACACGGACGAATGATACATAGTTGGGTACTTTGTCCGAGTGGTTAAGGAGATGCACTTGAAACTGACTGGTGGACGACGTTCTCTTTTGGTTCGCCGATCGACCTCGACCTCGACCTCGACGCGACGCGCCGACGCGACTCGACGACGGACGATGGACGTGACGTGGGAGGACCAACAGCGAATATGCGCGTTTTCGCGCATGAACGCGCGGAGTCACGAGCTCGACGCGGAGATCTCGGCGAAAACGCGCGCGATCGATGACTTGGACGAGGCATCCACCGAGCTCGCGTTCGCGGACGAGGAGGAGTCGCGAGGGGTGCTCTTGGGGGAGTGTTTCGTCGTCGTCGACGCGGAGGAGGCGGAGAAGAGGGTGGAGGCGATGTTGACGCGCGAGCGGGAGGGGTTGGAGAGGCTCAAGGAGGAGAGAAAGGTGCTGAGAGAGGGATTGGCGGAGCTCAAGACGGTGCGTTGACTCGAACGAAACCAAACGAAACGAAACGGAAGGACTGACCGCGCGCGCGGCCTCGCGACTCGGCGCAGAAATTATACGAAAAGTTGGGGGACACGATCAACTTGGAAGAATAGGTGGGTGGGAACGACGAGAGAGATGTATGTATGTAATCGATCGGTACAGGAATAGTAGTGGAGCCGCGTTCGTCGACTCGACTCACCGCCACCTATCGCACGCGCTCGCGCACTCCTCCGCCGTGTGTTCTAAACACCCCTCAAACCTTTTACGATTATCCTCGCTCGTCGGTGGAAACGCGCGATCGCACGCCCCCGCGACGGCGTCCTGACACGCCGCTCGACACGCGTACTTTTTATCGGCGTCGCCGCGAGGCGCGCACTTGGTTCGACAAAACTGCGAATCCTCCCCGAATTCCGCGCACACGTCCACGCACGCCAGACCGTCGACATTTTTTCCGTTCGCGCAATCGTTCACCAATCGTCCGCTCGACATCGTCGCGTAATCGTTCGCCTGCGCGCGTCTCGTCCGTCGGTCAGTCTTCGCGCGCGTCGAAAGACGACGAAAGATCTCGAATCACCACGCCTCGCACGCACCTCGGCGTACGCCGACCGAACCGACGCATCGACCGAACCCGTGCGATTGCTCCACCCGTTCGCCGTCGTCCATCGTTTCACCCCCTCGCGCGTCGCCTCGTCGAATCTTCCGCTCGGCGCGACGTTTGAAAATTCGCCTCGTCTGAGCGCGCGCTGCAGACAGTGCACGTCACCGCCGACGTCACCGACCGAGAGATCGCGCGGGAGGTGACAAAAATCATCCACGCTCGACGCCGTCATGCCCTCTCGCGTCGCGACCGCGCGCGCTCGGTCGCGTCGCTCCGCGTTCTGTCGGTCGGTCGGTCGCGTCCATGGCGCGCGCGGGAGGCGGACCCACTCGCGATTGAGTCGTGACTCGTCAAATGGACACATCCGACACCCATCCGACGCGAATCCGACGCGAATCCGACGCGAATCCGACGACGCGTCCTCGACGGACGGCGATCGACGTCCACTCGTCGCCCGTCGCCGCGCCCTCGTCCTCGCGTCGGCGTCGGCGCGTCGACGACGCCGAGATGTCGGCGCCGATGGGTGATTTTTTCATAGGATATTTCTGTCACTGTTTACCCATAGAGTGATACCGTTACTTTTTTGTGTCGACACGTCGCGTCGTCGTCGTCGTCGTCGTCGTCGTCGTCGTCGTCGTTCGTCGACGCGCCGCGCTCGTCCGCGCGAGGGTCATGCAGACCGTGGCGTGTTCGAATCCCACCGCGACGTCGCTGACGGCGTGCGCGCTGCGCGGCGACGTCGGGTGCACGACGAGGGCATCGGGCGCGCTCTCGTACGCGCACGAAATCAGCGAAACCGCGGGGTCGACGATCGCGACGAACGCGCACATCTACGGGCCGTTCGAGGCTGGGTTCTCCGCTCAACAGGACAACATCATCTCGAACTGGGGGTGCTCGCCGGCGAGCCTGGCGTACGACACCGCGGGTGGATTGGATCTCGGGACGGCGACGGCCAAGGTGGCGTCGGCGTGCGGGGTCGAGCTTCCGAGAATCTCTGGCGGGGAATACGTCGGCATCGTCGGGTCGTGCGGTGGACACACCGGAGATTATCACTTTCACGGTGGGTTCGAGTGCTTTGAGAGTGGTTCGGGGACGCACTCGACCAAGGTGGGCGAGGCGGGTCGCTGGAACGTGTACGGGCGATTCGAGGACTACGCCGGAGGGAAGTACCCGTATCTCGACGCGTGCGGTGGGCACTTCGGGACGACGCCGGATTCGCCCTCGACGTCGGTGTATCACTATCACATCCAGCGGGACGCGCCGTTCACGCTCGGATGTCACGGTCCGAACAACTCGGGCGGTTTGGTCACCGTCGCGCAGTGCCGGGCGCTCTATACCGCGTGCTCGGGGTCGACGTCCACGTTCACCATCAACGGCACTACGGTGACGTATATGCGCGATTGCCCGTGCTTTGACGCGCAAGGGAAGAACTACGGCACCCCGACGGAGCTTCCCGCCATCGCGCAGGCGGCGAACGGCGTGACCTCTTACGATGTCTCCGCTTGGAGCTGCAGATTCATCAATAACGGTTACGACGGGTGCATACCGACGCTCGCCGAGCTCGCCGCGACGCCTTCTTCCGGAACGCCTTCTTCCGGAACGCCTTCTTCCGGAACGCCTTCTTCCGGAACGTCGCGAACGCGTTCGAGAGTGATTGTCGCGCTCAGCCTGATTCTCGCCACCGCCGGTGCGACGTTGGCGTAGACGGCGAGCCTCTCGCGCGCGACCATCGACTTGGAGTGCGGCGAGGCGATGTACGCTCTAATGTTGGGTTTTTTCAACTTTTGGTTTCCTGAATAATCCGTCACGCATCTATTAAAATATCACACACTAACAATACGCAGATTCGACTTCGTCTCCTCTCTCTCTCTACGTGAGTTTCGTCCCGCACTCGTAACAAAATTTCAGAATGTTGGACGACGGACGCTGAAGCACGCGCGCGCAGCCCGGACACACGATCTCAGCGGACGCCACGTCGTCGAAACGTTGTTGCGAGAGGGAAGCCGTCGGTTCCTTTAAACGACGATGATCCATCCGCTGAGCACTCTCCTTGTTCGATGAAGACGGGAGCGGTCTTCGAATACCCAAAGCCAAGAACGTTTTCTCTCGTTTCTCTTCAATCTGTCGTATGCGCTCGGCCCTTCGTTGATTTCTCGTGTTTTCATCCGTCTCGCAGATGAGCTGGTGGAACGTTTTCGCCGCGTCCTCGACCGCGCTCTCGGCTCCGATTCCACCGACTTCGCGACCATCATCGTCCTGTAGAATGGTACATCGCGCGACGTTTTGATCCAGTTCAGACAGAGCGATATCGATCGACTTGGCAAACGTCTCCGTGTAAAAGCCTTCGACGCCGTCGACGTGGCCTCCCAGGCGGCTCGAGACGTTGGTGTCGTTGAATTCCATCAAACGATCGACGATATCGTCAAGCTTGAACGAGTACGCATCCGCTGAATTGATGGTCGAACCGCTCTTTTGCCCCACGCCGTCGACGTCGGTGGGACACAGAAAGCGGTGACGCGCCTCGCATCTCGTCCACAACTGCGCGTACTCTGCGCACGCGTCGGAGACGGCGTTCGACCTCGCGCCGCGAGACGCAGCCGTGACCGCGGAGTGCAACTTTGAACTTTTCACGGCACCGATTTCCGGCGAAAAATTCGCATCCATCGGTTCTAAATTTGCCTCGGCGTCCTCAAAGATCTCGTCGTCTGCGTCTCGAGCGGAGACGTCGTCTCGAGCGATGATGTCATCTAATTTTACGCTTTGACGATCGCTGAGTCTATTCAGAGCTTCGTCTGCCTCTTCCAACGCCCTGATTCGAGCTAATCTACTCATACTGTCGATGTTGACGTTCGACCTGTTCAAGCCGCTCGCGCCCGCTCCGACGGATAAGCGGCGCACCAGTTCGGGCACCGACGCGAGGGGCCGCAGATGAAATTCCATCGCGGTCGTTCCCTCGTCGTCTCGGCGTTGCCTGACGGGGTAAAGCAATAGCGGCGTTGAAAACTCATCGTCGGCAAAGTCGCGATAGTTTCCGGACGCTTTCATTCGCCATTGACTCTTCACCACCATGGCGGGCGCGTCGCCCGGCGTCTGCGCTCGCGCCGCGGCTTCGCTCCACGACGAAAACAAAGATTCTCGAAGAGCTCGCGATTGGGGCACGTCGTCCATTCGTAATCGAAGCGGCGGGACCGCACTCAAGTACACGCTCGGAATATCTCCCGCGCGAACGATCTCAACCACGCGCAGAGCGCTCGAGAGCGGCGTCTCGTCAGCGTTCGTTCGATGTCCGCCGAACGCGGCGTCGTTCGTCGCGACGCGCTTCGAGCCGTACGAGAGATCCAATTCCATCGCCGACAAACGTAAACCTTCTATTTCTATCCGCTCGTTTCCTTTCGCCGGCGCGAACACCAATGATCCTCGCCATCGCTCCGCCAAATCCACCGTCTCGTCGCCGTCTAACGTTGTCACCGACACGCCAGCCGCCTCCGCCACCGCCCTCGCGCCTCGCGACACTCTCCCTCTCCCGCACGACACCACTCGCGCGCGCGCAAATTCACCAAACAAACTTTTCGCTCGACGAAACACTCCGTACGCCGCCACCATGGCCGGCGTCCACTCCCCCGCGTCGTCGTATCGCGTCTCTTCGCCGCTCGACGCGTCTCGGCCCGCCGACGGAGCGAACCACACCACGTCCACCACCGCGCGTGCGCTCGCGCTCGCGCTCGCGCTCGACGACACAGAATTCAGTGTCTCGCACGCCAACGCCGCCGCCTCTTCCGCGCCTCGCGTGACCGTCATCTTCGCCGACTCGCTCTTCGCCGAAGACGTCGCCGAAGACGACGCAGCCGAGCCCCACGCGAACGTCTCCCAACGAACGTCCGATCGTCCTCCGTCCCCGCATCTCGCGCGCATACCACACGCCGCGTATCCATCTCGCATCGATCCGCGCGTCGCCGCGCGCGTCGCCGCCTCCTCGCGCGCGTCGGCGTCGTTCTCCTTCCCGTCTGACGATTTTGAAAAAATCAAATCTTTCGTCATCCTCGACGCAGTCGCCGCGCGCGCCACCGTCGCCGCGCGTGCGCGCGCGAGATCCATCCAATCATCTTCCTCGACCTCATCTCCGTCCTCGCTTCGTCCCGCGAGCGCGACGACGGCGACGACGCTCGTCATCGTGCCGATTGTGGCGCCAGACTTTGGCCTCGCGTCGGTATTTCTACGCGCGTTGAAATGTAATTATAACAAGGTGCAAAAGCGTCGAGGGAAGGGGGCGCGCGTGACGTTGACTGTGTCGATCGTCTCGTCTCGATTTTTCTGACGGCGCGACGGCGCGACGCCGACGAATCACCCAAAATGGCTAAAAAATTCATAATCTGGATGCACCGTCTTCCGCATGCGCAACCACGTGTACGCGCCGTCCATGAGTTTATTCATCCACGCCGTCACGTCGTCGTTCGCCGCCCAGACGTCCCCTTGCATCTTGTACATGGATAAACCGAAGGGTCGGAGCACGCGCGCGCGTCCGCCCGCGCCGCCGTCCGCGCCGTCTCGCTCCAGCGCGCGCGTCACTCGCTCTTCGATCAACGCCTCCTGCGCATCCGTCATTCGCGGAGGCAACGGACACGCGATGTCACCGTCTCGCAATTCCCCCACGTACAGCGCGTGATACGTCAAGAAGCATCCCTGCACATCGTGCAACATCGTCCCCTGCGGTATGCGATAAATCGGATACCACGCCACGCTCATCCAACTGCTCGGCGCCAGATCCCTCGTCGTCATCCCTCGCAATCTCGGGTTCTCCTCCACGATCGATTCAATCGTTTCGCTCATGGACGCTCGCGCGTACGGCGACGACTTTTCAAAGAATTCAAAAATCAACTCCGCCTTTTCCGTCGTCCCGCTCCGCGCGCGTTCGCCCTCGCCCTCGCCGCGCGCGTCCCTCTCTCCTCGCACGAAGAGTTGCAGCCCGGACAAAAACGGCACGTAATACTGCGACACGTCTTGCCCTTCCTGTAATCGCAGCGGTACCTCGGCACCGAACGCGCTCGGCTCCGCGAACGCGTCCCAAAGCTCGGATAAGACGTAGGCGTCGTCATCATTCATCACCGAGGTCGAGCTCGTCTCGCCGTTCGTCTCGTCGTTCTCGACGCGTCGTCGAGCGATGAACACCGGGGTGGTGGAGGCGACGAAGGCCTCTATGTTGGACGTCTCGGTCGCGATCGCGGGCGTCGACGCGGACGCGGGGGGCGACGCGGACGCCATGGATGATGATTGGCGCGTGGACGCGCGAGGCGACGAGTGCGGCGTCGAAGCGGACGCGGTTTTTGAATACTCGTGTCACAATCGAGAGATGGACGGAAAGAGGAGGGAAGAGTGAAGATGAACGTACCGCGCGTCGGCGCTTGCCGTCGTTTACGCGCGCGAAGACGCGGTGACGTTCGGTGAGAGTAATAATCGAAGTTTGGCGTACGAACTCGCCGCGCGAAAGAAAAACGAAGCCACGCGCAAGAGCTTGGGTAAACCGCTCGTCGTTCCCTGACGACGCTCTTCTCTTCCCGCCCATATGCGAACCTCACTGTGCGCGACGAGAAGGGCGAGATTCCCCGCGCTGCTCGCGCTTCTCGGTAATCGCACGCCTCGTCGACGCAAGAGCGCGTTGGCCGCGCTCTGCACCCACGCGCGCGAGTACTCGTTCAATCGATCCTTCGCCCGAAGCGAGAACCACGCGAGATCGTCCCTGCGTCGACCGATTCTCGACGATTCGTACGAGAACTTGACGTGACACACGCGACACGTCGTCTCCCTCTGCCCTCGCGTGTGATAACTCACCCTCCACCACCGCCGCAGACACTTTTTGTGCACGAATCGTTGCGACCCCGCGCACGCGCACGGTTCGATGAGCGTCCCGCACTCCGATCCCGTGAAACAAAACCGACACGTCGGCGTTCGCGCGTCGTCCTCGACACCATCCGCGTCGACACCATCCGCGTCGACGTCGTCGTTCCCCGTCTCGGTCGTCTCGCGCGTCTCGGTCGTCTCATTCGTCGTCGTCCCGGCGCCCGCCGCGCCGTCGACGCCGTCCCTCCTCGACCTCGACCTCGACCTCGACCCATCCCTCGCGACGTCCTCGCGCGTCTCCCTCCGCGCATTCCATCTCGCATCGTTCGACGACCGTTCGCGCGCGTCATCCGTCCCATCGTCGTCGTCATCTTCCTCGGCATCGGCATCATCATCCGACGACGACGACGACGAATCCGACGACGCGTCGCGTCCCCCCGCCTCCCCCCGTCGCCGTCTCCCGTCCTCGTTCGCGCGTCGACGAAGATCCAAGAGCGCGAGTCCGCTCAGGATCACCGGCGAACTCATCCCTCGCGCGCGCGCCGAACGGATTCCCGTCGTCGCGCCGAGTGCCGTCGCCCGGGCGTCTCGTCGCGCGTAACGACCGCGTCGGGTCGACGAGGGTCGACCGCGCGAGGGGACGCGCGAGAGGGGGCGGTGGTGGGTGGTGGGTGGTGGGTGGGTGGATGGTCCGCGTGTGAACCGTGAGACTGACACGGCTCGGATGGATGGATGGGGATGGATGGATGGATGCATTGCAATCATTCGTTCGATTCGATTCGATTCGATTCGATGCGGTGCGGGAGAGCGCGACGGGGGCGTCGATCGGAGAGGACGCGTCGATCGACCGACGGATCGAGCGATCGACGGATCGAGCGAGCGAGCGAGCGATGACGGAGACGGGGGCGACGGCGACGGTGGGTGGAGGCGAGGATGCGAGGGATGATGGATGCGTGAATCACGACGAGGGCGTGAAAGACGACGCGGGTGCGGATGGGGACGAAGAGGAACCGCGCGTGGGCGTCGCGGTGGAGACGATGGTGAATCCGGCGACGGTGGTGACGCCGGATGCGGCGACGCGACCGCCGGCGGGGGCGGCGGTGCACATGACGGAGCGGCAGTTGTACGCGTTTCGACAGCAGATCGCGGCGTACGCGCACATCTGTCAGCAGTTGTTGCAGATCACGACGGTGAATGCGACGCAGCAGACGGATAGACAGCGAGCGGTGCGGCGGGATGTGCCGGGGACGGAGGAGATGCGGACGACGCCGACGCCGACGGGGGCGGGCACCGGGTGGAGCGGGAACGCCGGGATGAACGCGATTCGTATCGAAGGGGGCGGGCATCGAGGAGGAAGAGGCGAGGATAAGTCGCAGCGAGGACCGCGATGGAGTGGGACGCCGAAACATTACGAGATTTTGGAGAATTTGTTCCTCGCCGGGGAACAACCGCCGGTGCGGGAGCGTCTGCGCGAGGTGACGGAGATGCTCTCGCAACACGGATACATTCAGGAATCCAACGTGTACAACTGGTTTCAAAATCGCAGAAGTCGAGAAAAGAAGAAAATAGCCGAAGAACAAGCCCTCGCGGCCGCGGCCGCGAATGCGGCGATGCAGATGTAACACGATGATTAGAGGTTTTGTTTTGTTTGGGACTTTTTCGTACCTTTGCGCGACGCGCCGGCGTGATATTAAAAAACGCAAAGCGAGCGAGCGACGCGTCAATCTTCTCCGCGCTCTCACTCCTCGAGCTGACCGCGACGTCTCAATCGCATCTTGATCTCTTCCAAACGCTCGGTCGCCGTCGGGTTGTTCGGCGCCAGCACCAAGCTCTCCTCGTAGCACTTGATGGCTTCCTTGAGCTCCTTCTTCTTCTCGTACGCCTCTCCGAGATTGTTCCACGCCGTGACGTATCCGGGCTGCAACGCGACCGACTTTTTGTATTCAACGATCGCGTCGTCAATCTTATCGGTGTTTGAGTATCCGAATCCCAACGCGTTGTGCACCAGAGCCAAGTCTTGTTCGTCGCCGTCCCAGTTCGCCTCCGCCGCTTGCAGGTTTCTCACCGCCTGCGTGAACACCTTCTTTCGAAGCAAGATGCTCCCCATCTCGAAGTAATCCTCCGCGCTCGCGTTCCCGGCGCGAATCCTCTCCCCCATCTTCTTCGCTTGATCGTCCAACTCTCTACGAATGAGCACCTGACGCACGACGATGAACCCGGCGCCGCCGAGGATCGTCAGCAGCATGCCGAGATAAAACGCCTGGATCCCACCCTCCAGCTCGGCCACGTCACCGATCACCGGCACCGCGCGCGAGACGACGACTTTCCCGCGCGTCTCGACTCCCTCGCGCGCGCGCGCGCGCGTCCGCGTCGACGCCGAAGACGTGGATAGCGCCGCGCTCGACGCGGTCGTCTTCATCGTCATCGGCGCCGCGTTCACCACCACCGCGCGTCCGCGCGCGCGCGCGCCGAGGAGAGACGCGCGTCGCGATCCCATCACGTTCGCTCGCGCGGGCGCGCTCGCGCGGGCGCTCGTCGTCGTCGTCATCGGGAGCATCGCGCGGACGTCCGTCGCGACTCGCTCTGAGGATATCGTCGACACATTGGCGCGCGAGGATGGCGTCGTGCGCGCGCGTCGTGCGCGCGTCCGCGCGAGGGGTGACGGTGAGCGCGCGAGGAAGCCGTGGGACGCGTGCGAAAGGGTCTCGACGCGGGGTGACGCACCGAACGCGCGCGAGCGAGGGAAGCGCGGAGGACGATGATGACGGTTCCATCCAACTCGGGACGGCCAAGCTGCCGGTGGGAGTGAACGAGAGCGCGCTGTGCGATGGATTGTATCAATGGGCGAGCACGCTGACGAGCTCTGGGCAGAATCTCCCGTTTGCGCTGTCGCAGAGGGTGGATCGCATCGAGGATGGCTTTGAGTTGACGTTTTTGACGTCGACTCCGGGCGCGACCTCTGGGGAGTTGTCGGCGGTCGGTGCGATCGTGGCGAGCGTGGAAGACGCGCCGGGTGGAAACCAGGGACGAGTGTTGATGATTCGAGGGTATGGGAATGTCGCGAAATGCGTGGATACGCCAGTCGTGATGAACTCGATGCCGGCGGCGATTCGCCGAGCTGTCGCCGTCGCCTCGCAGTGAAACTTTTTTAGATATTGCTCGCGCGCATGATTGGTATTTAATTACAGAACGAGAAAAGAATTTTTACAAACGCGCTCGTCGTCTGCGGCGACGTTCATGTCGTCGTCGTCGTCGTCATCGTCGGTCCGGGAAGAATGGAGTTGTAGTGCACCTCCGCGAAGAAGGAAATCCATAAATTTCTGGGAGAATTTCGCACCGCATCCGTGTCGCGCGGTTGAATTTCTATGAATCCAGCCTGCATGTACGACGTCAGCACGTTAATCTCAACGCCGTAGGCATCGGACGCCGCTTGGAGCGTGATGTGATCTCCCCACTCGCCCGGTTTGGACATTCGCTGAACGTATTCGTCGATCGACATCGGAGCGCAATAGGGAGCGTAATCGTCCGGACTCGACAGTAAACGTTCGATGACGGACGATCTCACTTCTTCGTGATTCGCGCCACCGTCTCGAAACAATTGATCGCTCAGCGCTCGAAACTGGCAATTTCCGTCGCCTTTGACAACCTTCTCACGAAGGCCATAAAATTCCAGTCGCAACTGCAGGCGCCCATGATCGACGTCCACCACTTTCGACGCGGGCAACGTCTCGACATCGTTCAATTTTGGCACGAAAGTATCTCCAGACGGATCCGATCGTACATCACCGCTCGCGGCATCTTTAGAGGCGATCGCGCGCGCTATGGCTTCGTCCAGCGCCACGTCGTAGTCCAACACGGGAAGCACAGAGGCGACGTCTTGACTCAACGTCTCCGCAAGCGCGGCGTCATGCGCGATCTGCGCGTCCGTATCCGCGGTATCGCGCTCCTCGAGCGAGAGACACCGCGCTATCGCGGCGTCATCCCTCGTGAGTTCATCATCCGACGGGGACATCCGAATTGGCCCCTCGCTCGATACTCTCACCTCTCGACGCGCGCACGGCGGCGCGCGCGACGCGCGAGTGTGATCTATAGCCGACGACACTGATTCTTGGTCACGCCATCTCTCGAGAGAGACCGTCTCGCGTCGCGCGAGAGGAGAGCGAGGAAGTGTGGTCGGCGCGAACGAGCGCCATCGCCCAACTAACGCGAGGCGTCGGATGTATTACAAGACGCGCGTTGAAATCGTGGTCGTGGTCGTCGTTGTATCGCTTCAAAGGTCTTGATGGTTTGATGGTATTTTTTCTGTCTTCATGGAGCGCACACGGCGGCGACCTCCGTGATGACGTTCGCCTGCGCGACGGTCGCCTCCGGAAGCTCGAGCTCCAAGTCGTCGACGTGACGTACGGTGAAGAGCGCGCTCGATGGACCTCCGACTAACCAACACTCGGCGCACAGCGCGAAATCTTGGAACTCGAGCGCGACGCCGGTCTCGACGACTCGGGCCGTCGCGTACACGTCGCATCCGTTGGCGTTCTGGGAAGGCGGACCGCCGCGGGAGCGCACGCCGACGAAGACGCAGTCGACGACAAACTCTTCCGGAGACGCAACTCTGAACTCGGATGAATTCGGATCCTTGACGCGTCTCTCGAACGGAAGCGTGACCGTAACGTCTCTGAGACACACGCTATCGCTCGCGCGACCAAAATTGATGGCGGTGCCCGTGACGACGGCCTGCGCTCCGGCTTCGCCCGGTAAAAGTTGGAGACTGAACCGAACGTCGGATTCGCGCAAGCGTTCGGGCGCGGTCTCCGTCGGACAAATCGTCGAATCTTCCGGAGAACAGAGGCCTGAGAGTTCATCCGTCGGCGGCGTGGACGGCGGTCCCGGTGCGGGCGTCGTGGGTCCCGAAGGAATCTGCGCACCGGGAGTCACGGTAATCGTCGACGCCGGAATTTGCACCGGCACGCCCGGTTGCAAGGTGAAGTACGTCGCGGAATCCGGCGCGGGCGGAGCGGGTGACGGCGTCGGCGACGGCGTTGGGGTAGGTGACGGTGATGGTGATGGCGTCGGTGACGGTGATGGAGGCACCGGCGGCGTCATGGGAGGACTCGGCGGCGCGCGTTGGCTCGGAAACCAACCGCTCGTCCAGGGCACGTCTTCGCCGCGATCCCACGCCGATACCTCCGTCGGCCCGCGCTCCACCGTGTACCCTTCACTGATCGATCGTTTCAACCAACACGAGTGATAGGCAAAATCTTTACAATCGCCGGTGCAGTACACCCACGTGTCGCAGTCGGGCGTCTTCCAGCACGCCAGACAACACTCCTCCTCGGTGTCGACGATGAACTTTGAACCGTCGCGAATGAGAATGCCTTTCAGATTCAATCCTTTTTCTCCGTTGCACACCGGTCCCGACGGCGGCGACGTGGGGGGATCCGTCGGCAGCGGTGCGATCACTTCCGCGGGCTTGCCCTCCAAATCTCTGCGACAGGTTGGATTCCCGACGGAGGGACCGATGTAATCGAAACGCGCGCCCGAGCGACTGACGACGCTGAACAAGGTGCCGTTCGCGTCGCCCTCGAGTCGACATCCGCCGCACAGCTCGACGTTGGAGAGGGAAACCTCGAGAAGGATGACTTTCGGTAATTGTTGGTCGTTTTCCTCGCGGAACACGCCTTGAGGCGTATACGTCGTCATGTAAAACTCGAGTCCGCCGCACGCGACGAGGCTCGGCGCGCGAGACGCGTCGTCGCGTATTCTCAGCATCGAACACTCGATCAAGTACTCTTCGAGAGGATCGTCGATCTCGCGCCACGTGCCGTTAGCGTCGTTCACCCAAGAGGAGAGCACGATGGGAACGTTGACGTCGGTGAGTCTGACGGATCCCCCGTTTTCGTCGACGCCGATGGATCCGCGGAAATCGTATCGGGCGAACGGCGAGACGCGGTAATCGTCGTCGCCCTCCACGCGTTCACCGTACCACTTGAGCGGCGCGCGAACGCGCGGGAGAACGTCGCGACACCGTTGAGGAGGTGTCTCTGGTTCTTCTCTCGAATCTTCATCGCGAAAGGACGGACGCGCGTACTGACTCAGATTGAACCCGGCGAGCGGCAGCGTCGGCGGCGTCGGAACGTCGTCCTTCGGACGGTCTTCTCGATCAAAGTCTGGGAAAAACGGAATCCCACCGTAAAATTGAAGAAGTTTCCGTCCTGGGCCGCCGTTCAAAGGTTCGAGCGCGTCTGCCCACGATCCAGACGTGTCGCATTGCAGCGCGAGAACGACCGGGACGAGCTCGTCGAGCGTCTCCCGCGTTTCGTGCGTCACGGTGAACATTTTACCGTCTCGTCTGCGTCCGGCGATGGCGGCGTGGGCGGGGATCGTCAAATTTCGAAGCGTGATTTCGATGCTGTCGAGGGACGCCTTGATTGCCGCGTTATCGCACAGTGTGTCGTCGAGAACGTCTCCGCGCGCAGAGATCATCGTGAGTCCTTCGCACGTCACTTCCGGAACGCTCTTCGCCGGCACAAACGTGTTCACATCTTCGTATCGAGGTCTGTAACCGATCACGACGGTGAGTTCTGGAACTTGGATTTCTGTGGTGGCGCAACACCCGATGGCTCCGAGAACGTCGTATTCCGTCGTATTTTCTCTCGACCCGACGACGAGAAAGTTCTGCAACTCGCGAACCGAGTCGCACGCTGTCGTGCCGGATTCGTCGCTCGGAACGATTTCTCCGTTTTCTACGACGACGCCGAAGCCCTCGAGTGGACGCATGATGGAACCTTCTGGACCAACTGGAATGAGCGGCGACGTCTCGGCGGCCGGAGGAGGACTGGGTCGTTCCGCCGAGACGGTTCGCACACCGAGTTTCTCTGCGAGTGCGGGACAGTCCTCGGTCAAGTTGAATCCGCATCCAAGCGGCGTGAACCCGACGAGTTCGCGCAAAAAGTCGACGTTATCGTCGTTGATGAGGGAAAAATCATCGCAGAGACAGCTCTCGTTGTACAGTCTCGCCGCCGTGCCGCAGCACGGAGCGAAATCTGAAATTCGAGGAGCGACGCCGACGTTTTGTTGAATGGCGCCGCAATACTTTTGCGTCACCGTGACGGTATCGGAACAACTGACGTCTTCCCGCAACACACCGCCATCGTCGACGATGCGCGCCCACTCGTCGTCGGGTATCGTCACGTCGGGCACCGCCGTAGGTGTGCTCAAAAATTGCGTCAACAATTGTTGATCTTCGCACACGTCGCCGATTTTGATTCTAAATCCGCACGCGAGCGGCGTAAACGCAGACAATTCACCGAGCGTCGGTTGCGTCCCTTGGAACTTGTCGATGAATTCTGGCACGCAGAAACATCCAACTTCATCGAGATCGCTCAGAGCCACGCAGCAGCTCGGCAAAGACGCCGGATTCGGAGCGTACCCGTCATTTTCGATGCGCGCGCAGAGTTCTTCGACTCGCGGTATGTTTAAAACGCACAGAGATGTCAACTGATCGTAATCAGACGTCGGCACGAGCGCGAAGACGCGGACGAGGCGCTCGGCGGTGACTTCGCACCCACCAGAGTCGCGCACACGATACGTGACGCGATACGTACCCACGCGACTGGTGTCCACCTCCGTCGCGTCGACTTCGATGGAATCCGAAATGTCTCCGTCGCGATCATCCATCGCCTTGGCCCCCGGATCGACGTACAGTGAGTTCAACAGCACCTCGTTCTGCACCGCGTTCGGTCCTCCGATGAGTTTAAGCACCGGGCACTCGTCTGCCGGAGGTGGAGGACTCGGCGGCGGAGGACTCGGCGGCGGTGGCGAACTCGGCGGCGGAGGCGACGGACTCGGCGGTGAAGGACTCGGCGGAGGCGGAGGACTCGGCGGCGGAGGACTCGGCGGCGGACTCAGCGGCGGTGGCGAACTCGGCGGCGGAGGACTCGGCGGAGGCGGAGGACTCGGAGGCGGAGGACTCGGAGGCGGACTCAGCGGCGGTGGCGAACTCGGCGGCGGAGGCGAACTCGGCGGCGGAGGCGACGGACTCGGCGGTGAAGGACTCGGCGGAGGCGGAGGACTCGGCGGC
>MDTE01091181.1_pt1 | contig 27350 bp, 22 predicted proteins | sample 811231 | NCBI WGS metagenome assembly MDTE01 (sample SAMN05326651, study PRJNA326480) | marine metagenome | isolation source: seawater | place: Indian Ocean: Red Sea | collected 2010
CAGGCGCTGGAACACCTGGATCCGTGGCACCGCCCCACGGGTATCGTCGGGAATCGCTCCACCGCTGGCATCCGCGATACCGAGTGGCATCACCTTGCCTGGCAGTACGCTTACGACCAGGATCTGCACGAGTTGTTTCTCGATGGGCGTTTGATCTGGAAGATGCAGAGTCCCGATGGCCGACGGCTGGTGAACGATCGCGCGCACGATGCCCAGTTCAGTGTGAGCACGCGACTCACCGGGTACAGTCGCTACGGGGGCGGCTTCAACTACCTCGGCGAAGGCAATTTCTTCGGCCAGATCGGCGAGATCAGAATCTCTGACGTGCGCCGCTACGGACGGTGAAATCCTGGTCCGGCACCCTGGCTGTGGTGATCCTGCACTCCCGATCCGTTTCCGGACACGGACAGCGTCCAGTGGATCCCAGGCCTGACGTGCCGAATTCGGCTTCCCGCAGCTGACACGGTCTGCCAGCGATGGCGGCCGCAAGCAAGGTGCGACGGTTGGCGCGCGCTACCTCGCAGCACCTAACCGTGTCCTGGAACGTCGCTGCTTGCGCGAAGCGCCCCGATTCGTTACCGCGGCCAGCGATCGGGGTGGATGCCATTGGCAGCGGTCCCCAGATCGTCCGGTCGATTGGGCACGTTGAAGTCGATGTCACGCGTATTGAGACTGCCCATTAACGGTTGTACTTCGGCTGGCAACCGACCGATCCGGTCCGCGTCGCGTTCCGGGACCTCTGCGATGGGACCCGCCCAGGCTGGACGATAGGCAATGGCTAACAACCGTCGCCGCTGGTTACTGTAGTTCGGGTAGTTGCCGTGGAACACCTTCTGATTGATCACGGCGGCCGACCCGGCGGTACAGGTCACCATTTGCTCACCCTCATGAGCCAGATAACGGTTGTACGGCAAGCCGTCCCGGTGCATCGACAGATGCGACCGCGGGATAACCTTGAATGGGGCGCGCTGCGGCGTCAAGTCATCTAGATAGTACAACACGCGGGCCAGCACCGGTGAACTGGCCTGCAAACCGAATATTTGTGAGCCATACGGCTGCGAGTCTGTATGAATGGCAATCCCCGGATGCCCGGGCAGCGACAAATCGTAGAGGCAGGACGTACAGATCAATGCGTCACCGAACAGTGCCGAGAGGAATTCGATCATGGCGGGCAACACAATCACACGAGCCGTCTCGGGGCATTCCGGCCAGGGGCCGTCCGAGCTGCCCCGCAGTTGCGTCGTGTAATCCCTGGGAACGGTGGTTAGCGTATCGAGTTCGGTCCCGATCTTTTCGATCTGTTCGGCCGACAGCAGGTTCGGGATGACCACGTAGCCCTCCAATTCCACCGCGGCGATGCGCTCTGCCAAGGTGAACCCCGCCCAGTCCGTATGCGCCCGCCTGGCGTTGTCCAGACTCTCCCGACTGTTGGTAAACTTCGTATCCATCAGCACCTCGCGGTTCGACCTCGCGTTACAGAACTTTCCGGGAACCTAGTCAACCAGCGCGTCTGGAACCACATCGGCGCGGCGATCGTCGACGCAGCGTGCCCGCCGGCGTGCCCAGCGCCCGTGCCGATCCGGCAACGCGTAGCTGGCTGGACTACTTGATAACCCTCCGGCCGCGTGGCAGCAAGCTGTTCGCGCGGCGGCCGCTTTGGTCAAACAGCGGAGTCCTCGCAAAAAACGGTCGAATTGGGGATCCCACGGCGCACCGTTGGCTCCAGCCAACGACCGCGCCGCAAACTTCCGGCCTGCCAGCGTTGCCGTGCAAAGACAACCCTCTGTCGATCGGGTACTCTAGGTGCGCTGCGTCTGACGGTCGACTTCCCGCAACAGTGCCCGCCGTAATGGAAATCGCCGGCGTCACCCTGCAACTCGATCGTCCCGTCAAACATTTCCGTCCACTACCATCCCTGCCGATCAAACCAGATCATGGCACTGGCGCAGGAAGGAACCCATTGTATGCTCCCGCCATCGATCGCGACTCCGTCACCACCGGTTCGTTTGCTGCGGGTCACGGCCGCCGTGTTGGCGCTCATGCTGGCCGGAGCTGCTGCGGCCGCTCTGGCGGACTCACCCCTGATCGAGGTCGATTATCGGTCGACGGTCTCCGCAGCCGACATGATCTATCGGAGTCCCGCAGCGGCTCCCGTGGAAGGACAGCCAATCGGAAACGGTCGTATGGGAACGCTGGTTTGGACCACGCCCGATTCTGTGAACTTTCAAATCAACCGCTGCGATGTGTTCGCCGTCAACAAGAACGCCAGTGGCAAACGGGATGGTCCCACTGACTATGCGGGCGGCGTGGCGCGGGTGACCATCAACGTGGGTGGACCAGCACTGGATCGGGGAGATGGATTTCTCCAACGGCTTTCCTTGTACGATGCCGAGTGCAGCCTCAGCGGTAACCAGGTCCGCGTGCGCTGCTTTGTCTTTGCCAAGTCCGATATTCTGGCCATCGAAATCGACGACCAGCGCCAGACGCCGCAGCCGATCCGGGCTGAACTGGCGATGTGGCGCCCCCCCGACGTCAGACACGGCGACCATCGGGCGCAGTACCAGTGGGTGCGCAACGGACCGATGATCGGCGTCGTCCAGCAGTTCACCGAGAAAGACCACCACTGTGCGTCGGCCGTCGCCCTGCACATCCCCACTGGCGCAGCCACCTACGTTGAGCCGGACGTCGAAGGCGGCGAAAAAAGTCGGCCTATCGGCAACATGTTGGCCAGCCGCTTTAGCGTCAGCACGTTGACGAAAAACCGCGCCCGCATTCCGATGACCATCTCCAACCTGCAGAACGGTACCTACGAATTGACGACGTACCACCACGATTCACTAGGGGGTGGTATTTGGGATTCGATTACTGTCAACGGAGTGACTGTCACCAATGTGGCCACGTCGACCGGAGATGGGCCCGATCGCGTTGGCAAGGCATTCTTCAAATTCGAAGTGAAGCAGAACACGGCAAATGTCCTCTTCACCAAATCGGCCGCCAACGGCGCCGACGGCGATTCCGCCGTGACCGGATTTGCCCTGACACGTATTGCAGCATCAGAGGCAAAGACACCCGGGCGCGATGGGAATCAGCAGCAAGCAGCCACCTTGTTGGTCGACTTCCAGGCCAACGGCAGTTCCGACGGTTCGTCACAACTCGCGGTGGATGAGGTGGGATGGGAGAAGTGGACGAACCCGAACACGTCGATCACCTTCCTGCCACAGACTGTCCGTTACCAAAGTGTGATCGGTATTGCAGGCAAGGTCGATGTGACTGTCGGTGCGGACTTGGACCAGAACATCGCTCCGGGCATCTTTCCACAATGGCGTAATCGGGCTCCGATTACCCATGTGCCCGAGAAAAGGAAACGCCAGCTTGTACTGCCAGCGGCGCGAGGAAAGCGGACCGTGTTTGTCTCCAGCGCCGCTTCGTTCGCGCCGGACACCGACCTGCCACGCCAGGCGTTTGCCCTGCTGGACAATCATACCCGGCAAGCAGACGCTTATGACAATCTGCGGGCCCGGCACGTGGGCTGGTGGTCGGACTTCTGGTCACGGACGTTCGTCCATTTGACCAGCGAAGATGGCGTGGCCCAGTTCATGGCTCGCCTCCGCACCTTGCATCTCTACTACATGGCCAGCTCCTCGCGAGGAGCGCTGCCAGCCAAGTGGAACGGCTCACTGTTCAGTGTCAACGGCGACAAGCGGTACTGGGGCGCGCAGTATTGGATTTGGACGACTGCGATTTCGCATCACCCGCTGTACGCGGCGGATGCCACTGAATTGGCCGATCCCTATTTCAATATGTATGTCAAGCAGCTGCCCGCTGCGCGGCAGGCCGCCAGACAACGATGGGGTGTGCAACACGGCGCCTATTTCATGGAGGCCGGGCCGTTCGACGGGCCTGTAATCCTGCCACCTGTGATCGCCCAGGAATACCAGGATGTCTACCTCGGTAGAAAGACCGTCCAAGAGCTATCCCCAGCGGCCCTGGCGCTGGGGCAATATGAGTGTGTGCTGACACAGTTTGCCGATGGCCATCGTTTTCGTGGCATCGCCGGGCGGTATTCGTTTGTCAGCCATTACGTTGCCTGCGGTAGCGATTTGGCAGTGCAGGCCTGGTGGCGCTATCGTTACAGTGGAGACAAGTCCTTCTTGAGGACGCACGCTTATCCGCTACTGCGCGACACACTCGAGCTCTATCGCGGACTCGCACGCAAGGAGGACGACGGCAAGTACCATCTCTATGGCCTCAACCAGCAGGAGGGGTTCTGGGGCATCAACGACGGAGTCGTCGACTTGGGCGCGATTCGCGGCACGGCGCCACTGGCGATTCGAGCAGCAGAGATTCTCGGTGTGGATGCAGAACTGCGAGACAAGTGGCGCGAGTTTCTAAAGCACCTGACGCCGTACCCGATGGGTCGTGATCCCGGTTCGCAGGCACTCGGCCGTGGCATGATGGCCGACGACGTTTGGTCGGTCGGACATCTTGGTGACGTGAAGCGGGGCGGAAAACCGGGCGCGACCCTCGCCTGGCCGATCTTCACGTTCGAGGACTGGACGCTGGAAACCCGTGATCCCAGGCTCGATCGTATCGTCCGCAAGATCGGTGAGCTGAACGACAGCCGCGTGGCAATCGCCAACGGCAGCCGGCAGCCGGGAACGCACTCCACACTGGTGATGGGTTCCCGGATTGGACGCGGGGACGACCTGCCAGCGATGACAGCCAGCTACTATTGGGGCTCCAATCCGTTGCCCAATGGCTTCAGCGAGTTCGAGGGCAAGACGGCCCACTCAATCGAGATCCTCGGATGCATTGCCACCACATTGCAGGAGGGTTTGATCCAGAGCATCTCGCCTCGACCGGGTCAACCGGAAATCATCAACATCCTGCCGGCCTGGCCACGCCACTGGGATGCGACGTTTCGGTTGCTCACGCGGGGCGGTTTCCTCGTCACCGTGTCGTGTCGCGCGGGGCGGCTGGAATTTGTCGAAGTCGAATCGCGCTGGGGCGAGCCATGCCGGCTACGGAACCCCTGGGCCCAACCCTGCCGACTGGCGCGCAGCAGCCCTTCCGCTGGCGACTCCGGTCGCCTGTTTGATGGCGACGTGCTGGAGTTCAACACCACTCAGGGACACGTCTACCGACTGTTGCCAGAGGATGCAGCACAACCCGAACCTCGGCGCGTTGCACCCCGGCGGGTTACGGAGCCAACTTCCTACTCCTTCAAGTTGTCTAACGGCAACGTCGTCAGCGCGACACTCGGTCGGCCCTGACCTGTGCCGCTCACCAGCAGAGACAAAGGCGCTGGGAACTTACCCCGGTCAAGATGGCCGGTTGGTCGCAGGCTGCGTCAGCGGGTTGCAACCCGTATATACTGGCCGTGCCGCCGGCGCTGCGCCGAGGCCGGTCGACGTTCTCCGACACCTGCTACCCCTCTCCGTTTGGAGTGACCACCATGACAGACTCTTGGACCCGACGCGGGATGTTACAAGCGACGGCCTCTGTGGGGGCCAGCGCGGTTTTTCAAAGCCCTGGCCTGCGCGCCACTGCAGCAAGCGTGGACTCCACACCTCTGGACGTGGGCGCGCGCCTGGAGCTGGCCATCGATCCGCGCTGGATTGCCTCCATGGATGGCTTGCGGCTCCAGCAACAGCGACCGGTGCCGCGGGAAATCGTGTTGTCGAGTCCGTCAGGCGTCGTCGATCCCCGGCGGCGTTCCTGGGAATCGATGTTCGGCTACGTGTCCGTGCTGAAAGATGGCGATCTATACCGCATGTACTATCGCGACGCGCGTCCGAGCAGCGACCCGGACGGCCACGAGTTTTTCTGTTATGCCGAGAGCCGTGACGGCATCCACTGGACCAAACCCGACTTGCAGCTGTTTTCCATTCCAGGTAGCGACGCTGGCAACGCCATCACGGAAGAGAACAAGGCGAATCCAGAGGACGACGATCCCGATCACCTGCCCTGTATTTCACACAACCTGCGTCCGTTTATCGATACGCGACCCGGCGTGCCGGCGTCCGAGCGTTACAAGGCGCTGGCCGGTGGATTCAACTCCAGCCGGCGGCCAGCCGGTTTCTGGGCGTTGGTGAGCGGCGACGGTATTCATTGGCGCAAGCTGCGCCAAGACTGGGTGATCGACCGCTCGCATTGGCCGCACGGATCGGACTCGACGCCTGCCTGCGCGCACTGGTCCGAGGCCGAATCGCAGTACGTGGCCTACATCCGCATCCGCGTCGATCCGAGCAATCCCACCAAGGGCCGGGTTGGCGGATTGCGCTGGATCGGGCGCATCACGTCAGAGGACTTCGTCCACTGGTCAAAGGTCACTCCGATGAAGCCACTGGTGACCGACTTGGATCCTGGCAAGATCTCCGGAAGGAGCGTCCACTTTTATACCAACGAGACCCATCCCTATTTCCGCAATCGGCAGCTGCTGATCGCCTCGCCGGTGCGTTTCTTTACCGGGACGGTGTTTTCACCAGAAGAACTGGCCCGGATGCCGGCCGAGATCCAGCATCACCAGCGAGAACATAGTGTCGGTTATTCGGATGCCGTGCTGTTGACGACTCGACCCGGCGAGCTGTCGTACCGCCAGCCGTTCGCCGAAGCGTATTTCCGACCAGGCCCGAACCCGCTTCACTGGGGCAACCGGTCCAGTTATCCGTACATGCGGTTCGTGCCGACCGGCGATGCGGAGATGTCCCAGTTCGCGCGGCACGGGCGCGGTTCCTATTCTTACGTACAGCGCTATTCGCTGCGCACCGACGGCTTTGCCTCGGTCAACGCCCCGCTGGCTGGCGGAGAACTGCTGACCCGCCCCTTGAAATTCCGTGGCAATCGGCTCCTCGTCAATTTCGCCACATCTGGCGCAGGCAGTCTCCGGGTGGAGCTGCAGGACGCGCAGGGGCAACCGCTTCCCGGCTATACGCTCAACGACGCGATCCGCCATGTGGGCGATGCGATCAATCATACCGTCCGTTGGAAACTAGGCAGCGACGTCGGCCGCTTTCAGGATCGCCTGATTCGGCTCCGGATCGTGCTGCACGATGCCGATCTCTACGCATTCCGTTTTGCCCAAGACGTTGCCACAGCGGATTAAGGAAGCCGCGGCGTTGCTCCTGGGAAAACCAGTATGTGTCGAAGCAAGGTGGGCGGTGAACACGCTGCAAGACGATCTGTGGAAGCCTCTACGTTACACGGTGTGTAGTCCTGGATCGCCCCTCTAATGCCGGGTACGCTGATGGTTACCATAAATGGTTCTGACCCGATTCTCCGATGTCCCAAACTACTGAGACGCTTAGCACGTAGTTGGGATGCGCCTGAACTCGCCGGCAACGACTGGAGCCGTATTCTCGTCTTCCATTGCGCGGCACAACCCGATGGGTCACAACGCAGCATTGCGGAAATCGCAGAACAGCGCAGTGGCGACCCATTCGATGCCATCGACGACCTGCTGTTGGCAGAAATCGACCGGCTGCACGAAGTCATGGTCTTGGCGTTGACCTACCGGGAGCCGGACCTCCGCCTGGCGTTCGAACATCCAGATTGTATGATCGGCTCGGACGCCACGGCATTGGCGCTAGCCGGTCCACTGGCCCACACATCGTTTCACGGAGCCTACACCTGGGCAGGGTGGTTCTACCGTCACTTTGTCCGGGATCAGAAAATGATCACACCGTAGGAAGTCGTTTGACGACTGACTTCACTGCCGGCAAAGCGTTTGGGGCTGCCGGATCGGGGCGTCATTCGCGAAACCGCGCGGGCCGACCTGGCGATTTTTGAGCCGGAGTTGTTCGCGGAATGCGGTACTCTGTTTGCGCCGAATCAAATTGCCACGGGCATGCGGCACGTGGTGGTCAACGGAGTAATCACATTGCGCGACGGAGAACTGACCGGACGCCGGGACGGACAGGTGCTGCGACGTTAACAGCCAGAAAGCCATGTCGAGGTTCAGGGTTCAGCGTCAGGTCGCTCCTCGCAGGCGGCAGTGCCGCCTGGGGAACGGACTGTGCCAGGGACAGCTGTTGCGCTGCACCGCCTCCTATTCCTACTGTGCTGGCGGGGCGTCGATCCAATGATGGAACAACGGCTGGACATTCTCGGGCAGCTGCGCAAATACCTCCGGTGGTATTGTCGGGGCTGGCGCGTCCGGCTTGTTGGCACGCTCAACCATCTGTTTCCGCAAGAACGAGTTCGGGCGCAAGACCTCCAGGTTAAGCCACCAGGGAGCAAAGCGAACGGCGACCGCCACGCGGTCCTCCGCGGAACGGTTCGGCGCTGCGGCGTGCCAGCAGCGACTGTCCAGCAACAAGGCACTGCCCGCCTTTCCCGTAATCTGCAGCTCGCCGGGAAGCGGGTCGAGTCGATCTGCGACCGGCTCGGCTGTGGGGTTGGTACCACGGCGATGGCTGCCGGGCAAGGCGATGGTCGCACCCGTCTCAACGGTAAAGTCGGAAAGCATGAACAGCATCGTCAGGTGCATGATCAGGTCGGGGTAGGGAGCCGGGAATCGTGCCCCAAGTGACTGGATATACGGCCAATCGGCGTGCCACTGCCCGCGATCGTTACCGGGATGATTGACCAGCGCAGTGGTGAAGGAAACGCGGTAGTGTTCCCCCAGCAACGCAGTCACGATGTTCGTGAGTCGTTCCTCCACGAGGTATTCCGCGAACGACTGATCGTAGCGGATCAAGCTCGCGATCTGGCTCGTTCCCTGCGGAGCAAAGTTGCTTCTGACGGCGTGCTGGCGGGCCGTTTCCAGGACACTGTCCCGCACCCGCTGGACTGCACCCGAGGGGATCACATCGGCGAGCACACCATAACCGCTGGCCTTGAGTTGTCGTATCAGTTGCTCGCAGTTCATGATGCTGGCCATCTCAGATACCATCATGGTTATGGTTCAAGCAGTTCGGCACGTGGTCAGTACCGCGCGCCGAACTGTCAGTGTAAACGGGCCCCACCATTCATCCAATTGCCGGAGCGTCGGCGCTGCCGAAGGATCCCAATCTGACGCGATCCCTGGTATTTCCCGGTTCACCAGGATGGAATGGAAAGCGATGGCAGATCAGCCATTTGCCGCTGCTCGACAGGTGGTTCGACAACATCCACAATGACGCCGTCGGGTCCTCAGGCGCGGTACGGATGCCGCCCGAAGTGGCCCAGTCTACAGACTCAACATCCGCGCCGCACAGGCTGGAGATTGAAAATGAAAGTACGCGATGGATGGACAACCCGTGTCCGGACTCTCTTATCCCATGACCAATGCCGGCCCCTGACGGCAGCCGTGCTCTGGCTCATCGTGAGTCTGTTCGACTCTGGAACTTCTCGCTCTGAAACCGCAGGTGAGACTGCGACTGAAGCCGCTAAACCACCCCCGTCGGCGGCCAGACTGGTCGGCCATTGGCCACTCGCAGAAGACACGCGCGACGTCGTGGGTACGCTGCCGGGTAAACCGACGAACGTTACATTTGGCCGCACCGCCGGTTCCGCCAAGGCGGCGGCAATCTTCAACGGACGGGATAGCGTGATCACCATCCCGGCGGGTGCGGCCCTCCAACTGGGAACACGCGATTTCTCCCTGACCGCGTGGGTAAAGTGCGATGTGCCGCTGCGCAACACGTTGGGTGATTTGGTGAGTCAATTCGACCCGGCAGCTCGACGTGGTTTCAACCTGCATCTGTCCGGCAGCTCGCCCGCGTATAGTTCCATGTCCGATACGCGGCACGTGCATTTCGGCATCGACGACGGCTACCTGGGTCCCGCGGAAGACTGTGGGAAGCCCTGGCCGTCCAATTCGCTGATCACGTGTTTGATCGTTTTTGACGGAGAATTGTACTGCGGTATTGCCGATGCGGATCGGACGGAAGACAAGGCTCGCGTGTTTCGGTACGCCGGAGGAAAGCGTTGGATCGACTGTGGGCGACTTGGAAACGACCCCAACCACCATTCGGTTCAAGCGATGGTCGTGCACGACGGAAAGCTCTATGCCGGTACCGGGATCTATGATTGGGTTCAGGCCATGGATCAGTTGCCAGGGAAACCGCCCGCCGCGCCGACCCGCGTGTTTGTCTACGCCGGGGGAACCAGCTGGCGCGATCTGGGACAAGTGGGATTTGGCTCGCGCGTCCTCTGCATGGGCAGTTTTCAAGGCGAACTGTTTGCTGGCATGGACGTGATTGGCAAAGGGCATGCCTACAAGTTCGACGGCACGAAGTGGATCGACTGCGGCGCGCCCGACGGTAGAAACTTCGAGTGCTTTCTGCCGTTTGGTGGAAAGCTCTACGCGGCAACGCACGGCAATGTCTTCGAGTACGAGGGCGGTACTTCGTGGCGATCGATCGGCGCCGAACCGCATGGGATCACACAAATCCACTCCATGCAGGTGGCCGGCGGCAGGATGCTGCTGGGAACCTGGCCGCAAGGCTATGTCCTGCGTTATGACGGAGAAAACAAGTGGACGAAACTCGGACGCGTCGGCCTGCCACCCGGCCCGCAGCAGTGTAACGAAATCAACGATCTGACCGTGTACAACGGGAAGCTCTATGCGGGCGTCATTCCCAAGGCGGAGTTATACCGTTATGAAAAAGAGGGTGAGTGGACATTGCTGGGAAGTCTCGCCAACCGATCGGATTGGGCCGCAGACAACCTGGCAACCTGGCTGCGCCTGACGTGTCTGACGACATTTCAGGGCAGACTCTTTGCCGCCACCGGAGCCTGCCAGGGGCGGGCATTGGACGCACCTGTCGATCCATCGATGGGCCGCGTCTTTGCCTATCAGGCTGGCCAGGTTGTCAGCTCCGAGCATGATATCGGCGGGGCCTGGACGCACATCGCGGCCGTCCGCCAGGGCCGCACATTAAAGTTGTACGTCAATGGAACGCGGGTCACGACGAGCCAGCTGCGCGCAGGACCCTTGTTCAATCTGACCAATGACCGGCCGCTGCTCGTCGGCTTCGGGGCGCAGCACTATTTTTCCGGAGCCATCGCTGACTTGCGACTCTACCAGGGGGCGCTGGGGACCGACGCCGTACGTGAGGTGCTGGGGCAAAGGTGACGGCAGATTGCTGCCACCACCGCCGGCCTGATCAGGGATCCCGGTTCGCCAGACGCAGCCAGGCGAGGTTGAAGCGGTAGTGAATCCCGCTACTGATGAGGTGAATGATACCGTCGGGTGTCTGTGTGGCCGCCAGATAGCCCTTCGGTTCGGCGTGCGTGGCATCCATGGTAAATCGATCGGTCCAGGCATGACCATCCAGTGTGCGGCGTTTCCCGTCCGTCAGCAGTTTCCGCAGCGGCCATGTTTTACCGCCGTCGTCACTCAACGCGGCGAACATGCCCTGCCCTGTAAACGTCGTGCCACTCGCGCTGGTAAAGACCGATCCTGCGGTGAACGAAACCAGCATCAACACCTTCTCCCGGAGCCGCCGGAGCACTGCCCGCTGCCCCCCGGCGATCGGCGGAAACGGACTGGGGGCATAGGTCCAACTGAGACCGCCATCCCGCGAGATACTCAGCGGCATGCGATCATCAATCGCGTCGCCGCGACCGACCGCCACAATACTGCCGTCAGTCCACTGATCAACCGCGGCGTGGATACCAGCGATCCTCGCACCTGAGTTACCCATCGCAAATTGCGGCGCCGGTCGGCCGCGGGAAGGCAGCAGCCAACTCCTGCCGTCGTCTTTGCTGATGTGCAGAATCGAGCCGCCGTTGGCGCCCGGAACCGCGTCGCACGGCAGGCAGATCGCACCGTCGCCGCGACGAAACGTACTGGAAATGGGCATGTTTCCAAAACCGTGCTGCGGGGCAATGATGCGGGGCTGTGTCCATGTGACACCGTTGTCACGACTTTCACGCATCAGCAGTGCCAGATCGTGCCAGCCTCCTTCCACCGCCATGCCGTTGAAGTGATAGAGCCGCCCCTGGTCGTCGCTCCAGATAGTGGAGGTGTGGTCGTTGCGATCCGGGACGTCCCAGAACAGATCGGCCGCGTCCCAGACGGCTCGACCCTGCCGCAGGCGACTGGCAGCAATCGCGTGCTCACGGCCCCACTCCTCGACGGTCGTGTACCAGACTGCCAACAGGTCACCGTTGGGGCACCAGGCGACCCCCGGGCAGTGGTTGTGTTCTGTGTACAGCGGGCCGCCAGCGAGTTCGGACGGGATTTTGGCAAACGGAATGGGATCGGCGAACCAGGGCACGTTCGCAGGAACGGGCGACTTCCACTGGTGCCGGGACTGCACCACCTCCCGCTGCCAGCGGCGGGTCGGCAAGATCTTGCTGGGCAACGGCTTTGGCAAATGGCCACGGACGACACGGATACCAACCACACGATTTCGGTCACCCGGAACATTTCCCAAGCGGTTGGTGGTGTGCGGCAGCTCGTCACTCGACTTCCACGGACCGCCACGTGTGACCTTGATCGGACTGTCCGCGTACCCCATCGGGTCCGTCAGCACGCCAGCCGCGTAGGGTCCGTACCCGTCGAGACACCAATTCTCGACGACGGCCCCATCCTGCGCAAAGAGCTGCGGCCGCGAACGACGGGCAAACTCCCATTCCGCCTCAGTGGGCAGGCGGCAAGGGACACCCTCCTGCTGGCCAAGCCACCGACAGAAGGCGACCGCATCATGCCAGCTCACGTAGACAGCAGGGTCATCATCTTGCTTGGAAATCCGCGTGACACCCCGCCACTTGCGGTGCTCGGGTTCGAAACGCTCGTACTCGGCGTTCGTAATCACCCGTGAAGTTATTTCGAATGGCCGGCTGATGTGAACCGTATGTGCGGGCTTCTCGTCAAAGCCGCCCTGATTGTCTTCACCCATTGTCATCTGCCCTGATTCGACAACCGCGAAGGGCAGCTTCAGTCGCTCATCACTGCAGACGTGCGCGGTGAATCCAAATACAGCGGCCACGAGAGCCACAGCCGCAAACAGGCAACGGAGCATTGTAAATCGCATCGACAACTCCAGTCAGGACCTGGTGGTCGAGTTCACGTCTCGAGGTTACTTCTCTTCTGCTTTCGGCACTTGATACTCGATTTCCCGATAGAACGTTTTTGCCTTTCCCTGACCGTCATCCAAGACAATGGGGATCACATTTCGACCCGCTTGCAGCGGCACTTCCATCTGAAAAACAAACGGCTTCTGGTCGGAGGCTCCCTGCAGCTGGCTGCGGTGCGCGTTGGTGATGGGTTGGCCCGCGACGGTCACTAGCGTACCTGCCGGGCAAACCCCGCGAATCCAAGCGGTGGCGCTGGCGATCGAGGGGCCCGTGGCATAGTCCATCGCCACAATCCCCTCTGGTTGCTGCCGGATCGTTTGGATTTCATGCGCCAGTAACTGGCGAAAGCGATGAATGTACTCTCCGTCAGGTCGGTAGGTGTGCCAGCGGAATTCGCGGGAGAGCAGTGAGCCCCACCCGTTCACAATGCGCGCTTTCGAGAAAATCTCTGCTCCGGCCGGTTCCCCCAGGTTCCGTCGGATCTGTGTGATCAATTCGCCTAATTGTGCCAACAACGCATATTCATCCAATCCCTGGCGATAGCTATCCCACCGCAACGAAGCGTGCCAGGGCTGAAAGCCGGGCGTTTCTTTGCGGCGGGGTGGATAAAACAACAGACCGTTGCCGTACATGCCCTCTTTCTGATTGCCGTGGCGGTGCAAGTCGGTCCATGGATCTTTCTCCGCGTTATAAGCGATGCCCCACCAGAAATTGCCTTGATATCCATATTTTGCCAGGACGGCTGGATACAAACGGTTGGCCCCCAGGCTTGCCGGGGCGTTGAGCATATACAACGAATTCATGTAAGCCCAAAGCTCAAGACCCTGGCGCTGCCACTTTTGCCAATTGGGAATGTGTTCCACCTGCGTGGCGAAAAAGTGCCAAGGCACACACCACGCATCCAACGCCGCCGCCAATGCATCAGACATGACATGTGTCGTAATCATCACCGTGACTTCGGGGTACTGGAGCTTCGCGCGCCGAGCCAATTCAATGACTAACGCATGATGCTCCTCGTTGATTTCGTCGAACATGTAGAAGATGACCTTATCGTGCCAGCCATGGGCTCGATAAAAATCACCGATCTTCTTCATGTATTGATCGTAAATCGGCCAGAAGCGCTCACTGCCGACGGTGATCCCCAGACCCAGATAGCTCTTGCTCAATTGTGAAATCGAACCCAGCAACGACGGAGGCACCAACACAGACTCGTATCCAAGCTCACCAAATACAACGTCCAGGCCCTTTTTGTATTCTGTGAAATCAATCTGCAATTCACCGTTCTCGTCGAGTCGTACCGCGGGTGCCTGAGGGCCGTATTTCAATGCCGTAAACCCAGTGTCATGGAGAAATTTCCATGAGGCGCGACTTTTTTCCTCCAAGTTATGTGTCAACGTCTGCAGCATCGGACTTGCGGGCAAGGCGATGTCCCAGACCTCCAGTTCCACGGGGATCGATGCCACTCGTTTGCCATCGGCATGCACCAGGATCGCACCAGCGTAGCGCCCCGCTGCGATGTCGAAAGAAGTCTGGGCTGTAACCAACAGCACGCTGTTGAGATCGGCCGCTGCGGTAAACGCATCACTCGACAGCAGTGGGTCGGGAATCGTGCCGGTTTCCACTCCCAACATGCCGTACCATTTGCTGAACCCTTTGACCGGCACTTCCGCCACCCGCCGATACGACCAGCCCGGCGTGGCGGGCGCCTGCCCGCGGCTGGCTGGCTGCGGCGCCCACGTGAACGAAATCGTCACATTCTGCAATTCGGCAGCGGGGCGCAACACCAGGAAAAAGGGTTCCGTTTCGTTGCGCACCAGGGACAACTGGATTTTGTCTTTGCGGGTGACCGTTCCCCAGGCGTCGGGTTGGTCTTTCGCAAACACCTTGCGCACCGGTGACACGGCATAGACCTCGAGCATCCCGGAAGCAAATACCTGCGTCGGTGCACAGAGTTGTGGAAGCCGGTCCAAGACGGCAGATGGACCCGCATCCTGGGCGGCGAGAGATCCGACCAGTGCCAAACACAACACCAGCGACACCCGGCTGGCCGATCCGCCTGACCATTTTTTCAGTATCGTCAACTGACGCGTTGTACGCATTGCGATCATTGGCCCGGTGTGCGTGTGACCAGCAGCAAGACGCTGGCAGTAAGGTGTTACTCAAACCGGTACCAGTACGGACCGGCTTTGAATGAAAAACAGTGTAACGACCACACCAGTGTAACCAAGCCTGACTACCGGGCGAGACGGCAGGAACTCTCCCTGCAGCAAGTTTGTTTCCGGGAGGTGTTTTTCCTAATGAAACGCATCGCAACACAATCGATAGACCTTCTCGACGTACCTCGTGAGAGCCTTGGCCTCTCGAAAACGTCCACTGAGAACGTAGTCTTCCAGCGTCTTGAGACTGTACAGCACTTCGTCCACGCTCTCGCGTTGTGGAGTGTCAACTCGCCCCAAACGGATCTGCACGCTTGTCGACAGCTTTCTCAGATGAGCGCGCCATTGCGCGAGGCGACGGGTGGTCTCCGTGGCATCCTCTTCTCTGACCGCATCGTAGACGCTGACCCGGATATTATTCATGTCCTGGATGAGATCGTGCGTTGGTGGATAGTAGACATACAGCCCCGCCACAGCCGCGGCCAACACGCCCAGAATGCCTGCCATGCAAAGCTGAATCGGGGAAAGCGTGGGGTTCCACCTGGAACTTGTGCTCGAGCGAGTTTCCGACTCGTCTGGCTCCAGCAGGTGATCGATACGGCAACGATTACCTGCCAACCGCAAACCGATGCCGGCCATCGCGACCAGACACAGCAGGCCCAGCCCCCAAACTCGATCGGGCCTCATCGACTTCTGAAGTTCCCGGCGGATCCAGTGCAGGCTCCCATTGCCGTTAAACACCGTCGACAATCTGGTGAACGGATCAAAGGCATGCGTATGGTCTGTCTCCTTGGCAGCCCCGTGAATGATGGTGCGATCCGCAGTCACTCCAATCACCAGCGTTGAACCAATCAGCAAGGCAACGAACAAAGTGAGCGACTTGACACCGTAATCGCGGCGCAACCAGTTTGCTACACCAACATTCGCTCCGGCTCCGAGCACAATCAGTGCAAAGGCGGCACCCAACGAGTAACCGTCGCGAACGATGTTGCCGAAGTGCATCATGACCTCAGTGGGCGTTACGTAAACGGGAATCGCTACGAGCCCCATAATGACTGGAGCCAATGCGTTGTCACGAGTGAGGCCCGTTTGCAATACACCGTGCGGCAGGAACGCCCCGAGAAAGCCGACCGCCAGCAGAGCCAGACCGTAATCTACTAGCGCTGGACCGACGAGTGCTGTCGCAGACGTGTACCCGACCACCGCTAGCCTATGGCGGCTATCGCGTGGCGCGATTTCGAGTCGGTCCGGCGAAGTATCGTGTCTCCCAGCAACGACCCGATTCCAGATGACACCGATACCAACCGAGACCAGAAATGTGCCTGCCGCAAAGTACACCAGCATGATCGGCGGGATATGACTCAGTCCGTATATGATCGACACCGGATTGAGCACGGGAGCAACCAGTACGAAGCTAATGACAGTGCCGCTGGGCACACCAGCGCGGCGCAGTTCGCGGGCAACCGGCAGAGCCCCCAGGGAACAAATGGGCAACATAATACCGAGGCCCCAGGCGCGTAGTGGCCCTGACCAATGACCGACCCCGAGAATGCGCCGTGTTCGCTCTGCTCCGACCATACCGCGAAGAATCCCAGCGGCGAAGACACCGGCAACGAGAAAAGGCGCCGCCGCCAGCATCGCCTGCATTATCCTCAACACGGCGCTCCAAAACGTCGTGTTCAAGTCCGTGAAGATGCCTTCGTAGCCCGGGCTGCCGGCATCGCCCAGCAGAAGGAATTCGTTCACGTGGATGTCTCCCCAGTCGTTTTCCCAGGCAGAGCAGGTGCGTCCTGGGTGGCAGTTTTGAAACTGAAGGTGAGTCGCTCACCTCCGAGTTCAATCTTGGGAACGACAACAGACAACCGCTTGCAGTCCTGCAGTGACTCGGGAATCGCCGCCACAAATGTTACGGTGTCATCGTTGCCCTCGGATGAGAATACGACTTCCAAGGCTTGCCCGGTGTCTCTATCCAGCGGATCCACATACGCCACAATCGTTGCAGCGGCAACGCGAACCGTCTGCGACTGACCGGCCGCGCCCTCAGTCAGAACATGAAACGTGATCTTGCCGTCGACGACCGGCATAATCTCAGCGTGGTAGTGCGTCTCCTCGCTACCATGATGGGAGTGGCCGATTGCGACAATGCGTCCACCGTGCAGTGGCTGCTGGTGGCTGTGCGGGTGAACATGGGCATGCCCGGACCTGTGCTCGTGCGAATGGCCCGCTGGGGAATCACTGCCCCCAACGCCGACAGTGGGGGTTGCCTGATCGCAGCCAGCCAAGAGAAGCCAAGATGCAAACAGCAGCAAAGTGGAACCAACGTCGATGCACTTCATGACGGTCCTCATTTTCTGGTTTGTCTCTGATGTACCGGAACACTGACCGAATCCAGGATCTCTTCGACAATTCGCGGCGCGGCATCAAAATCGCCCGCCAGGCGGACTTCCAACACCGGACCGGCAACCTCCTGGACGTCGTCGGGTGTCACAAAATCACGGCCGCAGAGATGGGCACGTGCTTGCGCCATACGTTGCCACATGATCAGCCCACGCGGGCTCAGTCCCAGTGTGATCGCCGTGTGCTCACGCGTCGCTTGTCCAAGATCGACCAGATACTCGCGGACATTCTCCGCCAACGGAACCTTGGAAACGTGTTCCTGCAGTTCGCACAATTGACCTGGACTGATAACGGTTGGGGTTTCCGTCCGGGCGCCATCAGCGGAACCGATATTTGCAGCCAGCATTTCCAATTCACTTGTACGATTGGGATATCCGATGCGCAGTTTCATGGCGAAGCGATCAAGTTGTGCTTCGGGCAGCGGATACGCGCCGTGACTTTCAACGGGATTCTGTGTGGCGATTACGAGAAACGTTTCATTCAAGGGATAAGACTGACCGTCAATTGTAACCTGGCGTTCCGCCATCGCCTCGAAGAGCGCGCTTTGTGTGCGTGGCGTGGCTCGATTGATTTCGTCAGCCAACAGCACGTCGGAGAAAACCGGCCCACGGTGAAACTCAAACTCCCGCGCCTTCTGGTCGAACATGGTGAAACCCGTGATATCCGTTGGCAGCAGATCGGGCGTGCATTGCACCCTGGCGAATTGCCCACCGACAGCGTGGGCAACCGCTTTCGCCAACGTCGTCTTGCCCAAACCCGGTAGATCGTCAAACAGCAAATGTCCACGCGCCAGCAAGCAGGCCAACACCATCTCAATGATATCGTCCTTCCCGATCAGTGCATGATTGAGAGCCGCTCGTAAAGCGTCGATTGTGGATTGGTGCTGGCAAGTGACATCCTCCACTCGTTCTCCCTCGACATCACGCTGGGTGGTCATGCTATCTGTGCTCATGAGGGTTTACTCGAATTGGCTCCGGAACAAGTTCGCAACCTGCGATGATGGCCGACAGCAACGGCCGCCTTGCAGGCGTGCGCGATGTCGTGCCGATCCTCTGGATCGATGGCGCTCTCAGAGTAGAGCAATCGTTCCGACCACAAGAAGAAACGCCTGACCGATCTCTGCGTTTCTACGTCCCCGGCGCGCATCAGGGGCAAATACCAGGCAGTGATCGTCTTTTGAGACGGGCGCTGGCATCCGACCAGCCAGGCGCGCCAAGAAATCAATCTTATGGTCCAACGCAAGCGGGCTTCCACGGACTGCATCCCCAGCAGGCCGCAGATGACGCTGCCCAGAAACGCCAACCAATCTCTGCGTGTTTTGACAGCCACCACGAGACCAGCAGCAACGGCCAAGAGCACGATGACGTGTTGCCGGCACCAACCAAAGACACCAAATGCCCAGGCCGTCGCCCATTGTCGCCACGTCAAGTTTTCAGCAGGGTGTTCGTAGCCGGGCGTCGGCTCGATCGCGACCCACGTATTCCCGCCGATATACACCTCTGCCCAGACATGCACGTCTTCGGCCAATACTGCAGTTTGCCCTGCGCGACGATCGAATCGGTCTCTGCGGGCATAGAAACCCGTGACAAGGCGTGTGGGATAACCCAGGCCACGCAGCCCCACCGCGGCAGTCGTCGCGAACAAATAAGCGGGCCCGCGACGCTCGGTCAGGAAGTGGGAAACCACATCAGCACAGTTTTCAGGAGCGGTCGCCTGGCGGTCGAGTCTAAAGCTCTCTCTCAGGCGCTGGACAACCGCTTCCACCTGCCGCCAACCTCGCGGCACATTATCCGTCCACTCGGCCACAGTCCGCGAAAGCAGGTCTCGATTGACAGAGGACTCCGTGTGCCTGGCGACGATTTCCGCGTCCGTCTCAACGGCCGATTGTTTTCCTTGTTTACGTACCCGATCGGCCCGAGGAAAGCGATCGGTGAAATCGTAGACGCGAAGTGGCTCCAGGTTCAGTCCCTGGGATATCAGATGAACCACGGTCAACTGTGGTATCTGCTCACGCACCGGCATGTGTGCCACAGAGTCGTCCGTCCAACCAAAAAACTCCGGCCGATCAATCTTATCAACATGGATCGCGGTCAATTGTGGTGGAGAGGGGAACCGATTTGTCTTCAAGTTGATGATCTTTGCCGCATGTCGCTCTAAACCCCGATGAAACGGTGAAGCACCAATCGACAGGTAACGGGCCCAGGGTTTCCCGCTGTTCTCTTCGAGACGGATTGGTGGATTCACATCTCGCGTCCCGGAGTGCGTCCAATCTCGGCCATCAAATGCATCGTACCGCTCGAGCGCCAGATGCAAGGGCGTTCGCCCTGCCACATAGATCATCGCAGCCGCAGAACGATCGTCGAGTGCTTCTTGTTTCCGCTCGACCTGTCGCCTCAAAACTGAAAACTCACGGCCACTACGCTCCGTTTTCGCCGTTCTCTGTTCCGTCTCCTGGACTTCACCGGGTGCCAGACCGATGTTTCGTTCCTGCTTTTTCTTGGGCTTCGGTGGTTCGCCGTAGGAGTCGTTGAACATGTCGTACAACGTTGGCATTTCCGAATCCAGGAACAGCTCGCTTTCGACCGGGCCAAAACTCATCGCCTTTTCCTTGGCGGCGACCATCGCGTCCCCATCCCCGACCCCAGCGCGGGCAAACTCGTCGCTCCAGCGGTCTCCACCGGAGGATGGCATGAAACCACGAATCACGTAGGTTGAAGCGCTTGTCGACCCCAATAACACCAGCATGAGTGCTGAGACCAACACCACACCTCCCATTACCGACGATCTCAGCGGCAGGCAGCGATCGGTCTGTCCTGCAGCGACTGTCTGCTGGACGCGCTCCCAATACCGCGCCATCAACCACCACAACAACAACACACCAAAGAGTCCTGCCAATACATAAACCGCAGGTGTCGTCCCGGTAGCAGTCGCAAACAGCGCCAGGAATCCGGCAAACAGACAGGCGACCTGCTGGAAGCGCGCACGATGACTGAACGCACCGATCAGCAGCGCTGTGTTCTGAAGACAAACCAGCCTGGTCATCTCCGGTGCCTCACCGATGCCAACCTTCCGCAGGATGACCTCCGCGGCGAGCGGGAAGAATGTCCAGAGGATACACATCGTTGGAAAAAGGAACTCGAGGAATCCAGCCAGCCTGGTGCGCAGCCCAGCCCAGACAAACCACGGCACGGCAATGAAAAATGTCGAAGTCCCCAGCATCCATGCCAGCGACGTACTCGACTCAACACGTGCTGCCGTCAGGGCTGCCGCCGATAGCGAGACCAACAGCAGCGTGCCGAATTCTTTACTTCGCCCAGTCGTCATGGCATTGCCGCTCCCATTGCTGCTGCAACTGACGTGAAGGTTCGCCGGCAAGCGCCAGTGCAATCCATGCCCTTTCCCTCATGGCACCCGCGCCGCTTGCTCCCTCGTCCAGCACGACGGCGCGCAAATCTGCTCGCTGTAGTCTGCGGTCGTCGTGTCCTGCCAACGATTGCCACCGCTTCGCGGAGGTAACCAGGATCGTCAGCCGATCCATGGCATCCGCCTCCGTCCGAGCAGCGGTTCGGTTGGATTGAACGCCGGGCTGAAACGCGGCCAAGCGATCAAACAGGCGATGCAGACCTGCGATTCCGGGTGATACGAAGCGCCGTTCACCGTTCAATTCATAGGTCAACTCGCAAGCATGACTGTGGAACTCTCGACACAAACTGGCGACAACCCGCAAACTCCAATCCCAAGCCGTTTCGTTACTGGAAAAGGCGTTCTGGTCAAGGACAACCAGGATACGGCGGCGGGCAGCCGTTTGTCGTTCACAAACGATGAGCGTATCGCGTCTGGCGGTATGGACCCAATGAACTCGCCGCAACGAATCACCCCGGATGTAGGGGCGGGCAGCCATGATGTCCCCATCATTACCCGCCCGATCAACACAACTACCCATGGCTGACAACCGATTGCCGGGAAGCATGGGAAGAGAACGCAGGCTGGTGGTCCGTGGCCAGGCAATAAGTTGTTCGGTAACGGATATCGACCGTACCGCATGCCAGATGCCGAAGGGAAAACCAGTCGCCAGGACGGGCGGCTCATGCGGGAAGACGCCGCGACGCGGCGGCTGGTAGGTAAATTCAAATCGACTATTCGACCAGCCAGCGACGCGAGAGAGTGCCGTTGCAGCGGGCTCTTGATCGTGCCCAGTGGAGCAATAGAAACCTCGTTCCACCAACAGGCCCCATACGGGCCACGGCCACCGGTTTGTGACGTCCAGGATAACGGTCACTTCGTCAAGTTCATGACAACGCCGACGATTGAAACTGACCTGCGCCTCCATTCCGCGCATCGCCAACCACGGCCAGACCATCCCCAACACCATAACCACCAGTACCACAGCGCACACCAGCCAACCTTGTGGGGCAACAAGTGCACCGATCAAGCCAGCCGCCAGCGCGGCCACGGCAAACCACCCCAGCGGCTCCCGAAGCCACGCAACGTAGCGGTTTGCCCAGGGACAAAAGTCGTGGTTGCTGATGGCGAAGAACCGTTCGACGATTTGCTGCTTGCTCACAACCCACCACCCTCCTTCGCCACGGTGGATTCCAAGTCAATCGCCAACAGGTCGGCGGATGTGGGAAAGCTGCGTCTGCTCACGACTCGCATCTGGTCAAACAGTACATAACTCGGACAGACGGTCACACCGTACCGAGTCGCCAAGTGTCGATCGGCATTGAAGTCCACGCGGACCACGTCCGCTTGCCCGTCGAATTGTTGCGCCAGGCGGTCTATTTGTGGCCTCATCTGGTCGCAACGAAAACAGCCAAAGCTCACCCCAAACTCGACCAGCAATGGCCGACCATTTTGCTGCACGAGCGACTCGAATTCTGTGCCTGACACGATCGGCAAAGGAGCGGCCGCAACGTCCGCTTGAGGCGAGGGGGATACGCTCGGACCGCAACCGACCGAGGCCAACACGATCAGCAAACCTTTGACAATCAGCAGAACAGGTCGATTCATGGGACTGCTCTCTGATGTGAAACGACGCCACCTTCGGTCAAATGAACCTGGGGTGACTCGGGCGGTGCCGCTTCGATGTCTACCAGACATGCGATGTCAGGCGTGCGGCAGCAGCGACATTGACGGCGATTCCATAGATGCGCCGACACCATGCAGATACTCCCCATCACAGTCATCATTTGTTCTCCACGACCGCCCCAGAGATTGACTCCGAACAACAGTGCTCCTGTAAGCAAAAGCACGCCCGCGATCCCGAGGTAGAGCACGCCTCTCCGTCGGTGCTTCCGATATCCCATACCCCAGGCAACGAGCCCCAATGGCGCCACCGTAGAAAGCAACCCTACGTGAACCCAGAAGTCAGTCGGTGTAGCGCAACAAGCTGCTTGATCGGCGCCGCCTCCACCGCCAACCGTCTCGCAGCATTCATCCTCCGCACCGGTTAACACGAGGCCGCGCGCGTCTGTCGTTACGAGCCGAGGTTCGAGGGTGCCGTTCGTATCGATCGCCCCGATCTTCCACATGGGCAGGACAGTCAGCAGCAACGGTAACGTGATGCAATGAAGCAGGCAGAGCGCCGAGGCGCACATACCCAGCGCATCGAGATTAATACGAATTGACTTCATGTTATTTTCCTGGACGGTTCCCACATCGATGTCATCTCAAGTGATTCTGGCCACAAGCCAAAAGGCCGCCGCGCGAGCGCCGGAACAACAGGACTGGTCGGACCTCGTATACTCCGAACGCCGCGCGCAGCGGTGGTTGCTTTCGCCATCAGGCGAAGAATTAGTGATTTGAATTCAACCCCACGGCTGATCGATAGCTCGAATACATCTACCCGCCACAGTCCACCACCGGTAATGCGGTCACCAGCAGTGGAAAAATCACACCGTGAATCGTGCAGAGCGTCACTGCGCAGACTCCCGGCGCATCTGGGGTAAGTTTTATCGCTCATGAACCCTCCCTGGTCCTTGCGTGAACCCGCCGACTTGACGACCGACTGGAGTTCCCAGCGAGCGTAATGACCGCCTGCACCTGGTCCCGGTGCAACCGATCCAGTTCGATCGCCAGGTTGGTGTCAAAGGCGTGTCGATGCTTTGGCAGCGCTGAAACAAGGACACGATGGAGTGCAATCGCTCTTTGCGCAGCAGCCCGAAATCTGTTGTCTGCCGACGTGCGGCTATGGCTGACAGAAAGAACCTGGCCACGCGGGTTGTCGCGCGCTAAACGATCGCGCCAAAAACGTTCATAAGGGCAATGCGACGCGGCGTTCGCCAGGTAGACTGAAAAACGTCGCCCGCGCCGTACCCAGGCAGCGCAGCGGGCATAATCACCTGGCGTGATGCCTTTCGCAAATAACAGCCGGACTTCGACTGCCATGCCAGCAATACGTCGAACGCATTCTACATCGTGGCCGTCACCGACAATGACCAACGGTCGCAGCGCGACCTCACGTTTTTCGGCGAGCACCCGACTAGAGAAAGGACAGCTAACAAAGACCGTCGCAATGAGAATCAGGGCACGTCGATTCGTCACTTCCAACATACAAGTCACCCTGGCAATCTGAGGCGCGCAAGATGGTGCGTGGATTCTGCACCAACATGGCTACTGAACGAGTGGAATGCCCTGAGCGAAATACACTGCCAAACGAGAGGCGAAATCCTCACCGAAAGCAGCAGGCGCATCTGCGTAGTGAACGCATCACTACAGGCATGAACTCAACAAGAGAGAGTGAGTTCGTTCAGAGGTGGACCCCGAATCGGCACAAGTGTGACACTGAGGCATGTCACGGCAGGCAGAGGTGCGACAACGACGTCGGACGTGTAAAACGCGGTGAAGAAGATTTGCTGGTACGTGCCGCTTAACTGTGATAACGCCAGGTGCCGACACACGGTGCAGGTGACGGGGTCATGCTGACTGGCGGGAGACTCTTCACTGGAACAAGCGTCCTGGTGCGCATGATGACAGCAGGTCTGTACGCCACTCGCGGCCTGCTCGGCCGGTCGGTGCGTGACGTCATGCAGGAGATGCTCAAAACACCCCAGCGTCGCCAAGAGGGCGACCAGCGTCGTAGCGATGAGCTTGTTAGCCGCGGCACGCATATGCGAGGCGTCTAGAAAAAATGGGAATGAGGCAGCCCGACCAGAACTCTTCACCTTACTCCATTGTACGTCCACCATTCAAGAGGGTTCACTGACATTCATGGAAAACTAACTCTTGCTCAAGTGGGTATTTATGCAATGGGTGGAATCGCTACCAAATTTGGCACTACCACGGGTGGAAACCGATGTCGGCCCGTCCACCGGAATGCGTCACTCTCGGACGGGCAACTGCAGTCTAATGGATACGTTCTGACCCGGCATGGATCACTGCGGCTGGTACGTGTTTCTTGGCTGCAGGCTACCGCAGCTGGTCACCGGCGGCACATGCCGGCCCGGTCTGATACGTTAGACGCAACACCAAGCAACCTCGTTGACTGGGAGAACTACGATGCCTGGGGCTGGAGAGGTACGAACAACGTTGCTGCTGCTGGCGCTGGCGATCAGTGGGCGCGCGTTCCAGGCGGCGAGCGCGGCGACAGATGCTGATTTCTCTGTGGGAGTGGAACAGGCGCTGCCAGTTGTTGGACAGCCGTGTCAGTTATGGCTCGCGCGCGATCAAGCGGCCGCGGCGCCAAAGCCGGACGGGATCGCTGTCACCTTTCGTGTCGTCCACGGTGACAACAGAGCCAACCCGATCGACCTGCCCGCGACTGTCGACCAACGACAGGACGTGCTCGCGCGTGTCGAGTGGACGCCCCAGCAAACAGGACCGGTGAATATCTCCGCACGTGTGACCCTTCGCGACAGTGATACTAGTCCCCTCGAAGTGGCACCGCAGAACATCTTCGTCACCTCGCGCAGGCTGTTCTTCAATTACTGGCAGTGCCCACCTGAGCAGCGTTTCGTAACATCCGTGATGGACAATAGTGAGACCACGGAGGCGGCCATCCGCTGGAAACGCAGGGGCGTACGACCACTCGGCTGGCAGGGTGGGCAGTGGCACTGGGTGCGTGGTTACGGCTCACCGGAAAAGATGGCAAAACTCTGGTCGAAGATGCCCCCGGAACGTGTCGGTATCGTAATCGACGAGTTTGGTGGAGGGGATGAGATTGACCAGCAGCTGGGCGCTGCACTGCGGCTGACACGCCAACAGATGCCGCAGATGTTCCTCGCGCCCTACTGCCTGTCGGTCACCGGAGAGCAGATGATCAACGGCTGTCGTGTGGCGGATCTCGTGCTGGTGGAAACCTACACGCCCGACTGGCGGTGGGACGGTTTTATCACCGGCCGCTGGCAGACGGCTGCCAAGGCCGGCTTGGGTACCAAGAGCATTGCCGTACTCGGCCTGGGATCCCAGTGGATCGGAACCGAACGGGAGCTACGGCGTGTCTTTCGCATGGTGCGGACGACCTGTCCGACAATGCCCGGCCTGGGTTTCTTCGCAGACGTTCCGCCGCGACTTCGCGGAGCGGTCGACTCGGCGATCGAGGATTATTTTCTCCGACCCGTCGTTATCACCCGTGTTGAGAAAGGCACTTTCACCATCCGCAACATTGGCGAAACCCCGGCCACTGATGTGGAAGTCACGTTTGTTGATCAAGAGGGTCAAACGGTTGCTCCAAGTAAGCGGGTCACACGACTGAAACCCTGGATGACCATCTCGGGAGACCTTCCACCTGGAGCCAGCGCCGCCACCATCACGGCTGCAACCGATCGCTATACAGCGCTCGCTTACACCCCGCCGCTGCAGCAGCCAGAGCTGAATCAAAAGCAGCAGCACGCATCGTTACAGTTTCGCGAACGCACCATGGCCGGTACGGTCAGCGATGCGCTGCAACAGGCTGCTGCGATGACCGTCGTGCGCACCGACACCAGCGATGCAGATCCAAATAACCACCACAACGTGCGTTCCGCGTCGATCCCCATTCCCGCGAGCCAAGGCCAGGCAATCGCCCTGTCCTTCGATATCCGTCCGAATCGCTGCTGGTTCTACGGACACAACCGCCTCAGCCTGGTCGGCGACGGAGAACTCACGCTGACCTGGGCACGCCAGGATCACGATGCGGGCATCGCCGGGAACCAGGCCCGGCCCGAGCTCGTTTTCAAAGGGCAGGACGGCTACTTGGTCCGCGCAGTGTCCACGCTGGGATTCCGCGAGAACGAAACCTGCCACGTTATGCTGGCCTACGACGGTAGCGAAACGGTCCGCGCCATCGTCACCGGCCGAAACAACCAGGTTCTCTGGGACAGCGGCCCGCTCCCGGCCCAAGGTGGATTCCGTTGCGATCGACTGCGGTTCGACGTCAATCCATTCCCACGGAGCGAAATCCGCTACGACGCAGCCAGGTCCGAGATTGTCCTGCGAGGCGGAGGTGGTGGGGCGGACTCTCCCTACTGGCTGGAATCCACACTCGCGAACCTGCGCCTCATCAGGCAATAACACGACCGGCAATACGAGGTTGTCGCGGCGGGTGGACTTTTTTCTTCCTGAGTCTTCTTCCGCAGTCCGATCTGCCGGCGCACGCTACCCCGTGGCATGCGCTTCGGGAAAGGATCACAATCAACACAGCGCAGCGTATGCAGCGGGAACAAACCAGCGTGGCATCGGGCTGGGCGCGGTTGTGGTTGTTGTCATTGTCAAATGGACAACACCAGCGACATTGACTTTGATTTCACTTCATTTGCAGAGGAGTCAGACTGATGGAATTTCCCAAGCGACAAGACGATGTAACCTGTGAGG
>MDTE01115418.1_pt1 | contig 27340 bp, 36 predicted proteins | sample 811231 | NCBI WGS metagenome assembly MDTE01 (sample SAMN05326651, study PRJNA326480) | marine metagenome | isolation source: seawater | place: Indian Ocean: Red Sea | collected 2010
AGAATTTCTACATTCGGTAATAGCATAAAAACAATTTATTTCTCCCAGTGGATGTTCATAATCAGAATCTCTATGAAATTCAAAAACAGATATGTTATTTGGGAATTGAAATCTTAAAGTTGGATAACGTTGTATCGACCATTCACCATAATAATCTGTTTGATTTTTAAGTTTATTAACTATTCCTAGAGAAAGTTTTTTATAGTAAAGCCAAAATTTACTTGAATAAAAATTGGGCAAATCGAAAGTCGAATATACTGCTTTATGAAATAAAGTGGCTTGATCTGAGCCATAAATTAATTTTTTATTATCAATTAATTTTTTATGCAAATGCTCAAGTGCATATTTCTTGTCTTTAGAAGTATCTTGAAAAATAGCCATATTTATATGATTACAAAATGATTCTCTAAAGATATTAGATGACTTAAAAATTGAAATTTTCTGCTGAGTCACTTAGATTAATTTATTGAAAGATAATCTTTATAAGTTAGTTTTAAATATAATTATAACTTTTAAGAGTTACTCTAATATGGGAGGAAGATAATGTATTGGATCAATACTAGGATCATCCATTCTCACGAGGCTATTGTAACAGGCACTACCAATTATGGGTTGCAATGATTTCTTAAATATTGACTTGATACTAATTTTTTTTGAATTAATACTAGATCTGTTTGACTCCAAAAACTTTCTTTTTTTAGACAGGGCAGTTTCAAATTGATTTTTTACATTTTCAATCATATTTTGAAGTACTAAATCTTGATAATTTAATAGTTCATTAAAGAACTCATTATTTTTTTCAAGAAATTGAAGTTTTTCTATTAAATGTTCTTCATCTTTAAAGTAACAGTATTGATGAAAAGGAATTTTTCCAAAACAATCATTGTAATTAAGTAAACAAAGCGAACTTGCTGACATTGCCTCCAAGAAACTATTTCCTCTAACATGGCGGCCACCTAGCTTTATGAAGTATTTAGATGAAGCAATTTTTTTTAAATTTTTCTCAATATCTTCAGAATGAAATTCAACATTTAAGTTTAATGAATAAAACTTTTTAAATATTTTTGTATTATTGAATTGTTTTTGATACCTTGTCTTGCTGTTTATTTCTATAAAAATTCCTTTTTTATCTTGAGATGATTTGAAATTATCAAAAATATACTTTGGTGGTACGAAACAGTAGGGCATACAAATTGTTTTAAGTTCTGCAACAGGAGTATTTGGATAATCATGAGAAATAAAGTAGTCCCAACATGAACTTTGAAGAGGATATTTTCCTTCTCCAGTCAAGCAGATCCATAGAATACTAGGATATTTCCTTCTTATTGAAATTGGAACAGCAAAATTATGGCTAATTACTATATCGTATTTTGACCAATTTATTTTTTCAGGATCATGGGAAAAGTCTTTTGGACATCTAGAAGGTAATCTTAAGGAATTGATTTTTATCTTGGTAGTTTCAATTAATTTGTAATCTTTATTTGACAAGTGATGTATTTGAGAAAATCTAATCTTTTGTGCAGCCTTTGAATTATTGCTTTTTACTATGAAAAAATCACTTCCAAATATTTCTAATAATCCTATTGGCCCAACTTTTTGTAAGGAAGACCTTATAAGATCTAAAGAGGTATCATTATTGTCACCGACCCATAGATCCTGCAAACAAGCCTCTTTAATAAATGCAATTTTAAACATTTAGTTTTTAATTTTAAAATAAAGTAAACCTGGCTCTAATCCTTCTGAAATGTATGTACAAACTTTTATTTAGAGCATTAAGGTTATTATGATAAAGATGAATTAGTGCTGTAACTATATTACAAAAAAGTTATTATTTACCTGAATTATATCTTAGCTGAGACTTACTGCTATAACTGGTCGGGGTGAAAGGATATGAGCCTGCGAACTAGTGCTCCTAAAGCACTTCCCACCCCATTTCAAGCGCTAGCGTTTCCAGCTATAACTTAATTCTTGCGAGGTGTTACGTAATTTGTGTAGCTAAACAGAACCAAATTTGTACATAATTTATCCATTTTTTAAATAAATTCGTTGGCAAATATTGTTGTATCGAAAAGTCCAACATCTTCTCCGCTGTGTTTATTAATGCCTGTGTAACTTAGGCTTGCATCTTCATAGCGCTTAAATTTGTAAACAGCATCATTCATTAAAGAGCTGTTAAAAACATTCAAGCTCACTAACAAATCAAAGTCATTCACAGAAAGTCCAGTCACTTTTTTAAACAAGCCAGGTTCCAACTGGGTTATAACGTCTTTTAGGCAACGCTCACGATAGTCAGTAAGGTACATAAAGACTGGGATACGCGTGGCGAATTTAATAAGCTTTTCTTGTATTTGCTTTCTGAGGCTTTTATACTTTTTCTCATCATCAGTAAGCTGTTTTTTCTCCTTTGAAGTTAACTCTTCATCATTAGCTTTTTCTTTAGTTTTTTTTATGGATTCAGACTTATTGATTATGGTTTCAATGTCACTATTGAGGCTTCTGAATCCTTCAATATTCATGAGGGCTTCCATAGCCTTTTCATTTTTCATGAGCCTGGCTAATGTAGTATTATCCACGTTTACGAGAAGCGCACTTTCCCATCGCCTGGCAAGCAATGTTGCCGATGTTCCACTCATTGCCATATCAAGAATGCCTGCAGGGTCAATTTGCTTCATAGAGCTACCGTCATAAGCAAGAACTGGAAGAAATTTAGTAAATTCTTCTACCTTTTTTTCAGGATTATTTTCCCTTACGTTTAAGCGACAGCTATAGTCAGCAATCTGTCGCAAAGCCCGATTAGGAGCAAAATCAAATACATAACATTCAGTCTTTAAAATTTCTTTTTTGCGTGGTGACAACCCATCTGGATTATATATTTCCCATGGTGTTTGTACCCTGAAGGCTGCTTGAAAATATGTTTCCGGACTAGATGAATTACGAAGCATCAAAATGCCAGTCCATGGCTTTACTGAAACCCCCGTAGTGAGCTTTCCACAGGATAAGGTAATCGTTTTTGTTTCAAGGGGATTATCCATCGCGAGCTTTACAGGTTCTAACGCTTTCACTCCCAACCCCGCCTTATTGCCAGCAGCAACTATAATTTTGTAGTCATGAAAAAATACATTTTGATTCTGATTTATCAAATTCTTCATTGCATGACATGATGCAATCGTTGGTAGGAACCAAAACGTATGATTTAAAAGTTTCAGTAATCTACTATCAGAGAATGGAAAAGGTGGCTTTTTTGCACCTAATTTCAAATTATCAATTGTAGTTGGGAAATACTGTCCACGTATTAAATCAAGCCATTTTTGTACTTCACTTTCATATATAAATACTGCATTGCGTTCCTCACCTTTTGCAGAAAAAAATAAATTCAAATCGAATTCATCAAATTCGCCTTCATTAGCAACTTCACGAATTGAGTCAGGCAACTGATAAGTCATTAAAACCATCCGAGGCAAAGAAAGATAAGGATTATCCTCGCCATGAAATTCTTTTTTTGCTTTTTGTTCGTCAGTATAAGTCCAGTTATAGATTTGTTCTTCAATAAACTCTCCTGACTCTATGGCACGGAATGGAGTTCCAGAAAGGTAGAGGTAATGACTTGTGTTAATAGGGATAAACTCTTCATTAAATAAATCTAGTCCATTACCTTCTTGTACATTTATTTCTCTTTTATCTTCCGATTCAAAAAGCTCTTTTGCATTTTCTCGCCATGCACCATAGTGATATTCGTCAAAAATTATACAGTCCCAATTAATTTTATGAACCCACTCATTTTTACTCTTAATCCCGCCAACACTATTTTTGCCTAAAAAATCTTGAAAGGAACCAAAACACACTATTGGTTTTGCATTATCTATTTTTTTATAAGATAAACCGTCTTTGCTGATAAACTGCCAGCCTATAAAGTCAGTATGAGAGAGTAAATCTTCTTCCCAAGCGCTCTGCACAGCTGGTTTAAAAGTTAATACAAGAATTTTCTTCCAAGCCATTTCTTTAGCAAGCTGGTAAGAGGCAAAAGTCTTCCCAAAACGCATTTTTGCATTCCAAAGAAAATGTGGAACCATATCACTCTCTTCATTATTAAAACTCCTGAAAAATTTTGCTGTTTTCTGAACTGCTGCTTCTTGCTCGGGACGCATTACAAAATTTTTTGTGCGTCCTTCAAAATTTAAATTACCTGTTTTTAATGCCAATAGTGCACTGCGGACATCATCAACATTACATTTAAACCATTCGCCATTTGGATTAAGAAATCCTCTTTTTTGCAGATATTTATGAACGTCCTTATCTGTAAATGTTGTACCATCACTTCTTGTAGCAGACTCATCTAAATGAATAGTGTAGGTGGGCTTACCTGGAGTAAGTGTTGGATATTGCTGCTTAACACGTTCCTCAACAGCTTTTGTTGTGTATCCAATTTTCAATAAGTTCTTGTACTGCTGATGTGAGTCCGAATAAGCGTAAATTCGAGGATTACTATTTGAACGATTTGGGAAAAAATTCAAAGTTGAAACTATGCGATATTCGTAATTTTTTGATTAATTATCTGCTGTTCATTATCACTTATGTTCCATTCGTTATAAAGCCAATCATCTGTTATTTCATGCACATATTTTGTAAGCATTGGAATAAATTTAAAGTTTTGACGAGAGGTGTTTTGTGAAGTTACGGATTGTAGAAGCAAAAATCTAAAGCACCTTGTAAATACATAAGACATGAAGAATTCAGCCTCATCCCTACTGTCGAAAGAAGCTAAACAAAGCCATGATTCTGAACAAGCTTCATTTGGTCCCGCAATTATTACATTATTTCTATTGTAAAAACCTATTGGTTTGCTGAAATCTGTTTGCCCTGCAATAGGAGCTTTAGCTGCTAATACTTTCCACCTAGTGAGTATTTTTGATGAGTCTTTTATGTCATTTTTGTCGACGTATTTTCTTCCCTGCCGTTGGGTAAACCAGCAACTTACACCCTCTGTTTTAGGTTTGTATGTTGAGCTTATCGAAAATGGATTCCTGGGTGAAACAAAGTTAGAAACGTAATTTTTACGATAAGCCATAGCTTTTTTAATTATGGATATTGCCTTTGAATCTCGAACAAAAACATCAAATTCACTCAGTTTTCTTTTTTGACTATGAGAAGCTCCTTTTGAAAAAGTGGTTACTACACAATTCCCTTGATAGTTTCGCTCCCATAAAAAATAACAAACTCCACCAGCAATATCGACACCAGGAAAAACTTCACTACTATTTGGAAAGTCTACAAGTTCCCGCAGCCTTTTGTCGTTAAGCATATTTTTTCGGAAAGAGTCAAGCCCTTTGCCGCCCGCAAACCATCTTGAAGGAATAATCATAGTTAAATACCGAGGATTCAATTTTTTTGCAGTTTCCACGAATTTATGGTAAATGGGGGTTGCGCTCCTTCCACCCCCTCCATCACTCATTTGATATGGAGGATTTCCTACAATTACATCAAATTTCATATTCTTAAAACTCCAGAAGTCGTGACTATGAATAAATTCATATGCATGTGTCTCAGATCCTTTGTTTCTATCATATATATTTTTAGACGCCCCACAATAAAAACACGTATTATTTTTCCAAGTATGCCTGGAACTATTGAATAATATATTCCCATTACTATTGTCAAAATTAGTTGCTATCGAATACTTCCCGTTTGCTGACTTTGAACAATATAAAGTACGGCGTGAAAGAATAGAGGTTATTTCAGTGATTGCAAGCCCAAAAACTTGATTAGTTAGGATGTGATTAAGACGCTCATTAAACTCGGGAAATTCAGAAACAAGCCCAACCAAAAGACGCTTAGTTATCTCTCGCAAAAACACACCAGACTTAGTACCCGGATCTAGGAAGGTAACCTTTGGGTTGCTCCAAATCTTACTTGGTAAATTGTCTAAAATTTTATTAGCAAGTGATGGTGGAGTAAAGACTTCATCACTACTTAAGTTAGCTAAACAAGAGAGAACGTCGGGATTATAATCAACCTTAATCAAAATTAATTAACTCCAGAAAATGCACTGCTTTGAATGAATTTTCAGGGACAGGCAAGTATACTTCATTACCTAAATCAGAAAATAAAGCAGGGGATGCAACGATTTGATAATCAAGAAGATTACTCATCTTATAATCTGTACGTTTTACCATACTACCTCTTGTAAAACTCCATTCTGTAAAAACAATTGGATAATCTGAATCAGGAAGAGTGAGAGTAAGGGCATTACCGTGGATGATATTTTTATTTAGAACAAACTTTATTGCTTTAAGAAGTTTTTTTGTTTTCTTTTTTTCTAGCCTTAAGGAGATAAAATCTTCAACAATATTAAACAAACGTTTCCTGCACTGGCACACGTTATCAAATAAAAAATCTATACCGTATAAAGATGAGACTGCGGCAAAAGTTGCTTTTTGAAAGTCAAATTCATTTTTGCTGTAAATTCTTTTTACCTCATTGAATTTTCTCACTAAAATCGCAGCCAAAAAGTTCCCATCTCCACATGCTGGTTCAAGAAATCGAGAATCAATCCTCTGAGTTTCTACCTCTACTAGATTTAACATCGCATTAACTTCTTTTTCAGAAGTAAATACTTCTCCGAAATTTGAAATCCTTTCCTTAGATTTTATCATTAATTAAGAATACAATTAATAGCTATTAAATTTACAAAGCCGTTAGTCCAAATTAAATTCCAACTCTTAAATATAATAGTTAATCCTAATATAATTTTTTTCAATAAACATACAACTTATATTAAATACTATATTGCTGATATTATTTCTAATGCAAGATAAATTTTTAAATATAGCGTTCTAAAAGTGGATGTATTTATAATTCTATTAATTAAAAAATCATTTCATGACAAATGAATCTACTGTTCTAAACTTTTATAAAAAATTACCATTTAATATTAAGAAAGATTTTATCAAGCAAAATAATAATATTAATTTTTATCATCCCTACGTGAAGAAATTAGTGTTGAAGCACAGAAATGTAATAGATATCGGTTGTGGACCTGGACACTTTATTAACAATATAAATCTTCAACTTAATAGATTTCCATTCTCTCTAAAAGGATTTAGAAAAATTAATTGTAAAGGTATAGACTTTAATCCTACTGCAATAATTTACGGACTTCAATACTCTAATAAATTCAAATTATCTACAGAATTTATTCTGAAAAGTGTTTTTGATATTTCCGAAAATGATTTTAATTTCAAAAATGGTTCGATATTTATTGTTGCTAATGGCTCTTTGCATCATACAGAGAATTGCCTATCAGCCATAGAAATAATTTTAAAAAAGGCGTGCGTATTCAATAAGAATATCTCTTTTTTAATTGGACTTTATCATTTTCATGGTAGGAAACCTTTTTTAGAACACTTCGAAAATCTTAAAAAACAAAAAAAATCAGAAGATTATCTAAAAAAAGAATTTTTCTCTCTTAGAGGGTTGAGTGGAGATAAATTAAATGATGAAAGTTGGTATCAAGATCAAGTTAATCATCCACTAGAAAGTCAACATACTATTTCAGAAATTTTTCCTTTATTTAAGAAATACAATTTTGAATTAATAAGTACTTCTTTAGATAAATTTTCCGGGAGTAATATAAAAAAACTTATTGATAGCGAAGAGGAGCAATATGAATTAGGTTTACAAGCATTAAAACAAAAGAAATATTTTCCTGGTTATTTTACTTGTTTATTTTCTAAAGATAAATGAAACTTATTTATAAAAGACTTTAAAATATTAGAGAATCCCTGACTCATAATCCTTTAGTTCTTTCTGGCCTTTAATGGAAACATCAAACATGAATGTGTTAATTTTGGAGCCGGTTTATTTTATTGCAGAAAAAAATAATCTAGCGGAACAACTAATTTTGCATTACTCAATAGATCAAAATTTCAAATAAATAAAGATTTACAAAACTCAAGTTATCGACTTTGAATAAATGAAGTGTTAGTTTTGGTTAAATACAAAAAAAACAAGTTTAATAAGGATTGAAGAATATGATTAACTTTCATTTATTTGTAGAGAGTTTAATAGTTTCTTTCTTAGGAGTAGGTTTTTTTGTTATTAATAAAAGGTCAAAAAGAAAAAAGAAAAAATTTCAAGCCCCACCCACACACCAACTACCTAGCTAATTGGAAAATAAAATTTTTAATGTAACTCATGGAATGGTTTTACTATATTTAATGCCATTAAATTTGCTTGCAAACTTTGTTTGAAATTTAATTATTCACGTAACAAACCAAAAAAAATAATATTGGTTACTAATAAATAAACAAAAACTCATGAAATCAAGAAAAAAAATCAGTTTCACAACAATATATTTACGATAACTCCAAGGGTTATTTCTATTTTTAATATTTCTGAATTTGCAATAGCTGGTATTAAGGAACCTAAAAATAAAGTCAATAGATAAAGAGATCTCATATGTTTGAATCTTTTTATACATCTAGTTCAAAATAGTCTGATTATTTTTTTCTTTAGAAAAATAACATTCATAAATAAATCACCAAACTACATTAGTTTTTCTCCAACCCTGAGAAAGTAATCTTTCATAAATTTCTCTAGCTAAATCTATTTCAACGGAAACTGTAGCTGTAATGATTGGAGGTTCTTTGCCTAGTGCTCCAATTATTTTGCCAGAGTCAATAAACATATACTCAAAAACTCCCACAATACTCTTATTGTTCTTTATAAATCTTTTAATTTCTGATTTGTTTGAATTTATTAGCCAATATTCCATTATTTATTTATAAATATATAAGAAGAATATTAATAAACTAAAAAAAGCACCAGAAGCAAATAGCCTGCCGTAGTTTAGAAAATACCAAAAACTAAATAATTCAAGTTTTTCATATTTTGTTTCATCTTGCTTTCTAATCATTTTCTTTCACGCTCTTTTCTAGCTGCGTTGCCTTTAGCTCTTAATATTAGAATTATACTCAAAGCAGTACTTAGTATTCCGGCATCTATTAATAAGTGAGGAGAGATATTCATTAGCCTTTTAAAGAAATTTGAAGATTCATTATCTTTTCAGATATAATTTTTTTTTCCATTAAAAAAAGAGTTATTTGCTCCTATATTTCTAGCAATGAATATTTTTTACAATATTAAAAATATTCATCCTTAAACAAAAAATAGAAAGATTAAAAATTTCTATCACATTGGTCAGGTTAAATATGTGCCATCACTTTCTCTCCTTTCTTTGGCTAAAACAATTTCATCTAAAATATTTTGGATCATAAAGGTACTTTTTATCCCAATGCATTTTTGATGAGATATGTTCTTTTTTTTAATTGGATTAAAGTCAATTACTTCACAGCATTCACATTTAATATCTATTTTCTTACCATGATAAACATCCAAAGCTCTTGCAAAAATCCATTGTTGTGTAACCAAATTTTCCCAACAATCAAAATCTGACCATTCCGAGAAATCCTTATCAAGAGTTTCCCTTAATCCTTCAACCTGATTTACGTTAAACAAAAGAGTATCTTCTCTCGAAGTTTGTTTTTTGCCGATGGTCTTAATAGCATCCTTTTTCATTAAATAAGTTCCTTCAAGGCTTTATTTGGTCTAAAACAAGGCTTTATATTTCTTAGCATTTCAAAATCGGAAAAATCAAACCCAGGTCCAACACAACAACTAGCGAGAGTAAATTCACCGCAACTTTTAGCAGCCTGCCAATATCCAGATGGAATCATTTCAATAGGATTATTGGAATCTATCCTTAGTTTTCTTAACTTTTTATTACCATCATCAAGACACCATAACTTAAGAGGGTCGCCTTTAAGATAGATCCATATTTCATCAGCTGAATTAACTCTATGCCAAGAACTTATTTCATTTTTACAGAGCATATAGTATATGCTTGTGATATTTTTTCTTTTTTCACCATCTTTCCTCGTTACATAATTTTCACTACTCAGTATTTCTCTAAACCATCCCCCTTCAGGATGAGGCATTAATTTAAATTGTTTAATAATTTCTATAGTTTTTTTATCCAAATTTACTTTTTGTAAAATTTTTTAGTTAGATATCCCTAAATGATATTTAAAGCTAACGGTGGAATTAAATTTACCGATTATCACCCCGATATCAAGAGCCAAAAAATAAAAGAAAATGTTTTTCATTTTTTGTAAGCTTTAACTAATTTTTTGTAAAGTTCTTCTGTAATTGGTTCCATAATTAAAGAATTTTTTTCAAATTAGTTTTTTTTATCCAGATTTTTTGTTGTTATCTATACGAATAAATACCTAAAAAATAGTTAATACAAATGACTTCTATAAGTTTTTCTAATGCAAAAAAAAGATTGTCCAATAGAGACTTCCAAAAAATCCAAATAACAAAAATTAAATTAGGCACACAAAACTGATAAATCAACAAAATTTTTATTTTCATCCGCCAATTCCTTCATTATTCTATTAAGCCACTCAGAAGTACTTTCGCAATAACCTACATTAACAACAGTTTTTGTCGTTATTGATTCTTCATTTCTCATAAAAATTTTGATGTATTACTTTCCGAATTTAACTCGAAATATATTGTATGAGAATAAGTTTTAATTACTATCAACTTTAAACAGTCACAATTAATACCAATTAGATTATCTTAAATATAAAAAATGAACAATTTCATTGACATTTATAACCATTCAAGTTTTTCTAGATAAAAATTATTAACTTAACTTATGAATAACATCAAAATAGAAGAGTTGATGAAAGTCAGATTCGACGGGATTGCAAACAGATTAGGTCATTTAACAAAAGGAGAAGGTGAGTCTTTATTACTAGAACATCTTGAGTGGCTAGAAGGTGGATGGGAAACGGAAGAAATATTATTTTTAAAAAAGACACATAGAAAATGGTGGTTTTAAAAACATTTTCAAATAAAAATCTTTAAAAAGAGTATTCTTTCTTTATTTTTCCAATTTTTAATCAAAAAAATTTCTTAGTTTGATTGGTAATGTCCAAGAGGTCCAGGTCCATGTCCAATTTTATATGACTGTTCTAAGGATCTTTCAACAAATACTTTGGCCTTTTTAATTGACTCTATTAAATCAAATCCTAAGGCTTGATAGCCACAAATCCCAGCGCTTAAAGTACATCCGCTTCCATGAGTATTTTTAGTATTTACAAATTTGTTGGTAAACCATTTTCTTTTTCCGGTGTTATCAAAATAAAAATCTTTACCTTTCATATCTTTTAATCCCCCACCTTTTATTAACACTGCTTTAGCTCCAAGATCAATAATATACTGTGCAGAGAGCTCTATATCTTCCTTATTTTTAATATCCAAGTTTGATAAAAGATTGGCTTCAAAAATGTTAGGAGTTACTATGTCAGCAATTGGTATAAGTAATTTTTTATATGCAGAAATCGCAGAATCCTCAAGTAATTTAGACCCAGTTCTAGATACCATTACTGGATCAATAATTTTGGGAATGCAACAAGATTTTATTTTTGAAGCGGTATTATTGATAATACGTTCATTTAGCAGCATTCCAGTTTTTAAGGCATTAATATTCAAATCCGAAAATAAAGTATCAATTTGGCTTATTAAAGTATCCTTTTTTACGGCTTCAACGCAGTTAACCTGAAAACTATTTTGAGCGGTTATACATGTAATTGCAGAGCAACCATGGACATTTAATGCCATAAAAGTTCTTAAATCCGCTTGTATCCCAGCTCCTCCCCCTGAGTCACTACCACCAATTGAAAGTGCAATTTTTGAATACATAATTATCTTAAAAATTTAAACATTTACTTTGCTAATTAGAAATCTGAATAGGCATTGAAAAATTCTAATTCCAATTCCATAGCCCTCTTGTATAAATAATATGCTTGATTAACATCGAATGCCTCTTTAGAGGAATCAATAAGGTTTTCAAGAGATTTCGCTAGCTTATCAAAGCTCTCATCAGAATAAGTAATAATCCATTCTTTGTATGGATTATTTAAAATATTGTTCGATAATGACTTGCCTATCCAAGAATATAAGCGCATACACGGAGTCATCGCAAACATTATCTCAAGTGCACTTTGTTTTTTAGAAACTTCCTCCAAAAATTCAGTATAATTTTGAGTTGCTGGTTGTATGCAATTTTTTGTTAGGTCAATATCCCATTCTTTTGCATATCTCTCATGAAGGATTAATTCTTCTGACACTCCAGCTAAAAGTTGACTTAAAACCTTTATTGAACTTTTATCTACAGATTTAGAAACTGCTAAACCATAGGCTTTAGCAAAACTTTCTAAGAAGAAATAATCTTGAGCTACATATTCTTGGAATATATTTTTTGGGAGGTTTCCATTTTTGAGACCCTGAACAAACTTTGATTCTAAACTTAATAAGGCAAGTTCGTAATTAATTTCCCATAAAGTATTGGATATACACATTAATTTTATTAGTTAAATATAAATAATTAGTTTGACTATTATTTTAATTGAAAAAGATTAAATCAAATGTCATAGGTAATAAAAAGTTTTTTTATAATTAAGAATAAAATCATTCGATGAAAGAACTAAATATTCTATGGTTTAAAAAAGATTTAAGAATAGCTGATAATGAAGCTCTTATTGAATCTTTAAAAGATAGAGACATAATTCCTATATATATTGTTGAAAAAGAAATATGGATGCAAAAAACTCACTCTTACAGACAATGGCAGTTCTGCAAAGAATCTCTTTTAGATTTACGTAATTCACTAAAAAATATTGGCCAGCCTCTAATAATAAGAACTGGAAAAGTTATTGAAATTTTTGAAGAAATATCCAAAAAATTTTATATAAAAGGAATTTATAGTCATCAAGAAACAGGTGATTATTTTACTTACAAAAGAGATCAAGAGGTTAGGAAATGGGCTTCAAAGAAAGAAATCATTTGGAAAGAGTATTTGCAATTTTCAGTATTTAGGGGAAATCTAGATAGAGATAACTGGTCAAAAAAATGGAAAAAAAATATTGAAAAAAGCTTATTTATCGAACCAACAAAAATTAATCCAGTAGCATATGACATAGGTAAAATACCCCCAGATGATTACTTTGCCTTTAAGGATGATTTTTGTACGGGAAGATTGAAGGGCGGCAGAGAAAAAGGTTTACAAAGAATGGAATATTTTTTCAGCGCCAAATTAAATTCTTACTCCAAAGATATTTCAAGCCCAGAGAAATCATTCGATAGCTGTTCAAGACTTTCGCCTTACATAAGTTGGGGATGTATATCCTTAAAAGAGGTTTTTCAAAAAGCAAATTTAAATCAGAATAATAATTCCAAAATGTTAAAAAGTAGATTAACTTGGCATTGCCACTTTATTCAAAAACTAGAGAGTGAACCTGAATTAGAATTTAAAGAATTTCACCCCTACTTCTTTCAAATTAGAGAAAAAAATAATTATTTACTCCAATCATGGAGTCAAGGTAAAACAGGATTTCCTTTTGTAGATGCTTGTATGAGATCTTTGAATTTTAATGGATGGCTTAATTTCAGAATGCGTGCAATGTTGATGTCTTTTGCAAGCTATAACTTATGGATACCATGGCAAGAATCAGGTTCGGTATTGGCAAGCAAATTTATTGACTATGAGCCTGGTATTCACTGGAATCAATGTCAAATGCAATCAGGTACAACCTCTATAAATATAAATAGAATTTATAATCCTATCAAGCAAGGGAAAGAGCATGATCCTAAAGGTACTTTTATTAGAAAATGGGTTCCAGAGATAAAACATTTTCAAGAAGATTTTATACATGAGCCATGGTTGATGGATAAATTCAATTCAAGTGTTTATTCAAATACTAAATATACAAAACCAATCATCGACCTCTTACAAACAACAAAAATTGCAAGAAAAAAGATTAAAGAAATAACACAGAGAGAAGGTTATTGGGATATTTCAAAAGAAGTTTATTTAAAACATGGTTCTAGGAGAAAGCCATTAAATAAGAGAAAAAACCTTTCCAAAAAAAAAGATTACAAGACTATAAGAGAACATCAATATGAATTAAATATTCAATTTTAAATTGAATTTATTTTAAAAAAATTACAAATATGAAAGTTTTCAAAAATTGATTTTTTAGCAAAATTCCAGTTGGTATCAAAAAAAGTAAGGTAAAAAAGTTACAACATAGAATCCAAGATAGTACGAAACAAACTTTAGCGTATGAAGGCTATTTATTATAAGAATGAAGAAACCTACAATTGAGCTTAAATCAAATAAATTTACCGAAGTTATCGAACTTGAAAGGAAATTTACACCAAACGATGAAAAAAAGTTGATCACATTTTTGTTAAAAGAAGAAAAGTATGTAAGCACCACCCTGAAGGATTTGCTACCGAAGAGTACGCAAGTTTTGAAATCTCATGGCTAAAAGGACTAAAGGATGATATAAAAAAAGAGATTCAAGAAGAAATTAAAGTTAATTCTTAATAAAAATGTCTGACAGATTTGTATGGGATGATACCAACAGTTCAGGAATTTGGTGGAGTACTTATGTAAGTATTAGAGATGAATGTATTTTGCTAAAAGAGGATACAGAATGTGAAGATTCTGATATTGTTGAATTACTTAGAAGCATTGCCAAAAATATAGAAGATAATGGCCTTTAGTTTTTATTAAACAAATTTAAATTATGTTTAGTTTAAATATTCTAATCTTTCTACAGATTCTAATAATTTTATTGTAATCCCTTTTTCACTCATAGAATGACCAGCATTATCAACGATAATTAAGTCTGAATTTATTAATTTCTTACTAAGATCCCAAGCACTCCTAACAGGACAAACTATGTCGTATCTTCCTTGGATTATCTTAGTTGGTATAGATTCTATAATCTTTATATTTTTCAAAATGAAATCATCTTCTAAGAAGATGTTATTTATAAAATAATGACACTCTATTCTTGCAAAAGCATCTGAAAAAGAATTGGTTATACTTTTTGCAAAATTAAAATCTTTTTTAATAAGGTGGCTTGTAGAAAGCTCCCAATTTGTCCATGCAGCTGCAGCTTTTGATCTAAGTTCACTATCTTTAGATGTTAGATATTTATAAAAAGAAGCTATTAAATTTTCCCTTTCATCCTGAGGTATCACAGAGATATATTTTTCAAACTCATCTGGAAATATCTCACTTGCACCATATTGATAAAACCATAAAAGTTCAAATCTTCTACACAAAAATATTCCTCTTAAAGTCATACTTTTAACTTTTGATGGATTTTTTATTGCATAAATCAAAGCTAAAGTAGATCCCCATGAACCCCCAAACAAATGCCAAGAATTTATATTTAAATTTACTCTTAATTTCTCAATATCATTTACTAAATCTCCTGTAGTATTTTCTCTTAATTCTGAAAAAGGTCTGGAATACCCACAACCTCTTTGATCAAATTGAATAATATCAAATTTCTCTGGATTAAAATATCTCCTATATCTTGGTTGACTTCCGCCTCCAGGACCACCATGAATTACTAATATCTTTTTACCATTCGGATTCCCAGATCTTTCCCAATAAATAGAATGTATTTTACTTACTTGTAAAAAACCTTTTTCTCTTGGCTCTATGGAAGGGAATAGTTTTTTTTCATCCATTTTTTAAATATAATTTGTATCTTTGTGAAATTAATATTAGCTAATAATAAATATTAATATTTATTTAGATCATAAAAAAGAGGACTGCATTACAGTCCTCTTTTTAAAATTCTTATTATCAAATTACAAGATTTAATAATACATATATAAAGTTTATTTACTCATAACCTTTAAATACGTAGAGTAGGGGATCTTCATCGTTAAGTTTAGTCCCTTTTGTCGCTAGTAATTATAAAGCGAAGTCTTATCAGACTAATTGATGAACTTTACTTTACGATTAATCCCATCATCAGGAATACGCTTCCTATATTCGTAAATTTGCTAAATTTCAGGCGGACTATCAATCATTTAGATTGCCTCCTAACTCAACATTCATAAATTACTCCAATCTCTATCCATAGTAAATCCGTAAATATGCTGATTTACTTTTTTATCGATTTATACGAGAATTGTGATGCTCCTTTGGTTTATAGATTTTTTAACAATATAGAGCAAAATTAGAATGATTCTTAAAAAGCAGCATTTATTAATTATCTAAACATCAATATGGATTTCATCAAAAAGAACAAGATCCTTACTGTAATGGGAACAATAGCAATCCTATCCTTTATTTTAGAAAAAGCAGGAATCATTCACCCTTAAAACTTTATTCTTAAAGAGTTTAAATTCTACATAAAAATTGAAATTAATGAAACAGGAATACTACAATAATTGCTGCCCCAATAAATATTGGAGATAATGCTGTAAAAATTAAAGTCTTGAAATTAAGTTCCATTTCATCTAAATAAATATTTAAACTAAGTAAATAATATTTTAAAATATTGGCAATAAGTAGATTTTAAATTGTTCAGATATGAAAAGATAATTAAACAGAATTGATAGAATCAAGAATATCAAAAAGGTTCTAATTTAAATTGGTTTATCTAAGAAAAGGATAATAGTGAAAAGTAAAATTGAGTTTATCATTTAAAAAATATCGAGAGTGATAATTTTATAAATAATCTTAATTTTACTTTGGCAAAATTTTATTATATTTTAGATCAAGATATTTTAAATTTCTAATTAAAATTTCTCCTCTTGTATATTTTTTTTTGTCTTATCTCTTTTGCGGCTAAAATCTGTTCTTTTCGTCTAATTCTGTGATCGTTTATAGGGTTATTGTCATTATATGCATATAATACTTCACTAATAAATTCTTGACGATTACCAGCCATTTCTAACATTGGTAGCATAATAGCCAAATCCCAGGCTACTGAGTAATATTCCATATTCTTGTTAAGTAAGTCTTTAGGATTAACAGCTAGCCATAAATCGTGTCTAAATGTTCTCAAATGCGACCCATACCAAAAGTACTTTCTAAATAAATTCAATTCCCTTACTAATCGAGGATATTTTTTTCCTTGAACACCTTTCGAGGAAATATGACTACCATAAGTAATTAAGCAATTTGTTTTTATATACTTTTCTTTTAGAATATTTAAAACATCACCACTATATAAATAGTCATCGCCATCAATTATCAAATCTATTGTTTTTGTTGGCTCTTCTATTTTCTTATTAAGTAAATTACAAATATTATTCAATGCGCCGATTCTTCTGTGATTTCTAAAAACACTAAAATTTTTATTATCTTTACATATGGAAGAAGCAATTTCATAAGAAGAATCACCAGAACAATCATCCACAACTTGTAATTGAAATTTTTTATATGATTGATTTAATATTGAGTTAAGGCATTTTTCTATATATTTTTCAGCATTAAATAATGGCACTACAATATTAAATAAAAGCTCATTCTCATCCAAAGAATCCTTCTCTTTTTTCAATTTAAACATAATTATATGTAATAATTTTATAGTAGATTAGATATTTAAAACCCAAAAATTAAATTTTTTACATAAGAATTAAATCACTTTTAGTTTATCAATATGATTTTTTCAAGAATGGTGGGCGGACTGGGCAATCAACTATTCCAAACTGCTGCATGTTTGAAGTATAGAAAACAAGGTGAAAAGGTTATTATTTCTTTTTTAGGAGATATTCATGTACCTAAAAGAATTAATTGTTTAAATTCTATTTTTGAGAAACCTACATGGTTATATTACGATAATGCCCAGGATTTAAATATAGTAAAAAAATTTGTTGCAAGGACATCGGCATCTTTAAGATTTGGAAGTTATTTACCATTTTTAAGTATTAATGATAGAAATTTCAATTCTAATAATCATCGTTATCTTGAAAAAAAAATATTGTTTTTAGATGGATATTTTAATTATGAATGGACTTATCCAATTCTGAAGAATGTTTTCAGCCAATTAAAATTAAAGCCAATAAAATTAGATGAAAAACATCATCAAATTTCCAATAGTGATGTAGTAATTCATCTACGAGGTAATGATTTCCTTAAAATAGCAGATTTAAATATTTGTAATTTAGAGTACTATAAAAATTCAATTAGTTATGCAATTTCTAAGGGATATAATTCCTTCAAGTTAATTTCTGAAGATCAAAAATATGGGAAAGAAATTTTAAAAGAAATAAAAAAAAGTTTTATTAATTTAAAAATATCAATGTTAAAACCAGATACAATTAAAAATGATTTTAACATTATAAGATCTTCAAAATTAGCAATCCTTAGTAACAGTACTTTTTCATGGTGGGCATCTTTTCTTTCAAGTTCAAAAAAAGAATTTATAGTCCCAGAAAATTTCTCATTAAAACAAAAAAGGGTAATACTTCCTAATGAAACTATAATAAAATGAGATAGTTTCTAAGGTAATAATATTTTAATTGAAAAATTTTACAAAATTACAATATTTTTCGATTGATTTTTATTTATAAACCTATAGAAAAGGGAAATTCTTAAGATGTATTATTTTTGCAACGTAATAAAGAAAATATGTGAAAAGTTTTTAATTTTAAAACCAAAATTATTACCATTAATATTATTTATGCCTTTACTCTATTTATTTGGTTGGCTAATAGCAAACCTCTTTTTAGTGATTGGTGTAGAAAAGGAGAATATATCCTTAATAGGAACTATTTTTACTTTCTTTTTATTTGTTATTTCAATGCCAAAATGGTTTCAAATACGTTGGGGGGCAAATAATATTTGGAAAATGCTAGGTTTAAACAACTTTGATAAAAAAATGGGAGGATATATATTTTTTTTTAAAGGTTTTTTATATGCGATTATTCTCTTATCACTAATATTAATTCCCATTATTAGAAATGAATGGGGGGCTTGGATAGGAAGATTATCTCCTGAAATATTATTAAATTCTCTACTTTTAGTATTTGGTATTGGCTTTGCAGAGGAGCTTATATTTAGAGGTTGGCTTCTAGAAGAATTAAAAAATCAATATGGATTTAAAAAAGCCTGTATTTTTCAAGCATTGATATTCAGCATTGTTCATATAGGCTTCAACATGCCTTTTTGGCAAATGATAAGTATACTTTTTGGACTATTTCTGCTTGGTATTTTATTAACATTTATTAGATTAAAAGATCACAATTCATTATGGGGTTGTGCTGGACTACATGGAGGCCTAGTAGGTATATGGTTCCTCCTTAATAATGGTTTAGTAGAAATCTCAATTGAGGCACCTATTTGGTTAGTAGGACCAGGAAGTATACAAACGAATCCATTAGGGGGTTTATATGGTATTTCATTATTAATAATTTCTTGCATTTTTTTCTATTTGAAATTAAAGAATCAAACGTTCAAAATTATTAAGTAATTACATATCATTTTATAATTAATATAAATTAAGTTAAAGCCGAAAATGGAGTAATACTTTCTAAGTTTTTTGAGATTAAATAATTAATTTCTTAGGATAAAGATTGTCATCAAAAATAACTTATAGTTCATATAAACATTCCTGATTATTTAAACCTTAAATTGTAATGCTTAGATTTTAAACAGTTTTATTATTTGATTATTAATATTGAGCCATTTTTTGCTGGGATTAAAACAGTATATAGTTAAAAGATAGTTCAGATAATTTATTGTTAAAATTTGATTTTTTAAAAATTGATGTCTTAAATAATTTCTCTATACACTATATTTTTGAAATAAAATTTTTCATTGATTTTTATATAGATATTAAATTTTTTTTTAATAGATATAAATACTGATGGCGTTTTACTGAAAAATTGTCAATTTAAAGTAAAGTTTAAATATTAAATTATGAATTTAGAGTCAGGTTTTCAATTTATTATATTTTTGATTTTGTTTGGTTACGCAAATTATTTGATGATGTTAAAAAGATATGAAAATAACCTAAAGAAAAGACAAATCATTCAAAAGAATAGAATTATGAAACTATATCCTAAAGGAACTTTTATTGGTGTATGAATTCCTCAAAAAATTAGCTTCTATCTTTTTTAATTTTTTGATCATCGTTTAAAATATAGGAATCTTTTGATATAAAATTGTTTCTTCTCTAATATTAGTTTTATTTATTAGCCTCATGGACCAAATAGTTAAGATAAAGTCATTATATTTTCCTTAAAGGGAATTAATAATCTAGTAATCAAAATTAAATCCATTTTTCACTTTTAAACGTTTTTATTTGATAAGTTTATCTTTATAAATTACGAATTAAAAAAAGATCGGTAAATACTGGCCGGTTTAGTTAGGTAAACCGAAGTTCGGTGTATTTGCCGTATAAATTTCATCGGTTTATATCCTTACAAGATGCAGAGATTTGTAAGATATTGAAATCGTACTTAACTCAAAGGCCACTATGTATTCAATGTTTAATCTTCTTTTCGAAACTCCTTCATATCGTCCAGTATATGTAATTTCTGATAGCGAGATGGAAGAATTAAAGAAAAACCAACATCAAAAAGAACTTGATGAAATTAAAACTCAAAGAAAAAGACTTGAGGATGCTTTTAATGCACAATTAAACCATCTTAAAGAAAGAGAAAAAGAAATAAAGAATGAGCTTAAATTACTTTCTGGGGCTAAGCAGAAAGCTTAATCATTTCAATAAGAAATTATTGATAAAAAGGCGGTTAAAAATAACCGCCTTTTTTTCTTATATTTTTAATAAATTTATAACCACGAATTCATTAATTATTAACCATAATAAAAGAATGGATAATAAGAAAGAAAAAATAAGAATGTTTTTACCTTTTAGTTGGGTAATTTGCGCTGTAATATCTTTTGCCTATATAAATGCTCATTTGATAAATACTTGATTAAATATGGATAAAATTTCAAGAGAAGAAATTCTTGCCTCATCAAGTGGATGGGTTGCTTCACTATTAAATTTCTTACCAGGAGTTGGAACAGGTTATTTATATCAAAGAAGATGGGTTGCATATTTTTTAACTACAGGAACAATAATATTATGGTTTATTCTTGGGATAATATTTCAAGGTAATAATGGCCCAAGTCAAAATGAACAATTAATAGGGGTAATAGGTTTATTTCTTATATCAATAATAACTATGGTAGAAGCTAAATTAGCTTTTAAAAAAGCTGTAAAAATAACCAATATTCAACAAGAACCATCAAAATTTCTTAATAAAAAAGTCTGGTTTAAGTAAAGCAACTTTTCTCAAATTTTTAAAAAAAATAGTTTTTAGTTAATTATAAAAAAACAAAATTTCTTTTTCTTTAAGGCCTTCCCACCCAGAATCAATTAATAATTGATTTAATGTTTCTTTATCAAAATGCTTAGAACCGGTCTTAACACATCTATTTCTCATCGATTTTTTTACTCCGCTTCTTTCTCTTTTGTTTTCTTCATTCATGATCCTTTTGTAAAGGTTAAGCATTTTCGAAGGAATTGGAGTCCCATCAAGGTCAATACCGTTTTTAATTGCATCATCAACTGCTTGAATCCCAACTTTTTTCATAAATTAGATTTGTTTCTATGAAGTATATTATTAGAAATTAAGATAAATTTATAAGATTGTGAATTATTAATTTACTGATTTTGAATTTCCTTAAGGACTCTTATAGCTTCTTTTATATGTTCTGGACCATTTAACAAATCTCTAAAAATATGTTTAACAAAACCATTTCTATCTATTACATAGGTAACTCTTCCGTCCATAAAACCAAGTACTTTTGGTACTTTGAAAGCTTTTCTTAGTAAATCATTTTTATCACATAGCAAAGGATACTGTAATTTATTTTTGTTCGCAAATGCCAAGTGACTTGAGGCACTTCCATTGCTTACCCCCCAAACTTGGGCACCAAGGACCTTAAAAAGGTCATACTTATCTCTAAATCCGCAAACTTCTATCGTGCATCCAGGAGTATCATCCTTTGGATAAAAAAATAAAACTAAAGGCGTTTTTAATTCATTATTTGTTCTTTTAGTTCCATTCTGATCTAGCAAAGAAAATTGAGGAACTTTATCGCCAATCTGCAAAATAGTGTCTATAAAATTACATCTTAGAAGTAATTGATATTTTTCTGTGACTCAGAGAAAAAAGTTTTAAATAAAAATTGATGTAATGTTTGAAAAGATACTGAAAAATTATTAAAATTAATTGATTAAATGGAAATTTATTCTTGTAGAACTAATTTTTTCTATTGTAATGATGATATTTTTTTATGTTTTATTTAATTTAAAAATAACTAATTCTAAGAGAAAAATTGGACAGGGAAAAATTACCTTTTAACTATTAATAAGTACTAAGTAAATTTAGCAAACATTATTTTTGATTTAAATTTTTTAAAATTTTATCTTTTCGTTAGGTGTAAATACAGAGCAATATTTACTTACTATCTTTTTTGATTCAACTTGAGTAGTAATTTGAGATTTTAGCTTTAATTTTTCCATTGCTGTATATACATCAAACTCATTAAGCCTGTATCTAGCACACGTATCCAAAACCTTAAACATTTTTGTAGTAACTGCATAAGTTGGAGAAATAAAGGAAATTAAAAAGGAACCAATTAACAAGATCTTCATAAGATTTATAAAAAGTTGAAACCAACTTTATTCAAAATAAGATTAATAGAAAGCATACTTCTAAAAAACCAAGTCAAAATAAAAAAATTTTAATTTCTTAAGAAAATAAATTTTTGCTTATTTTTATTTATTTTAATTTTATAAAGTTTTAATATAAAATTAGACCAAATTGAAAATTTTTTGAGACTTATCAAAAAAATTGTTAAAAAACATAAGCTATTTATTTTTTGGTACCAAAAAAAATTAAATTTAAGTGATTATCAACTACTTTGGTTAGTTTTTTTTAAGGGAATAATGATTGCTGTTGTTATACAAAAAATTATTTAAAAAGTAACAGGGTATATTATAAAATGATATTTCCGAATCATTCGATTATATTAAATAATAAGTTTAAATAATGAATTAAAGAGATTTTTATTATGAATATTTTTGGAGTAGGATTACCAGAAGTAACAGTTATATTAATTCTAGCTCTATTAATTTTTGGTCCTAAAAAATTACCAGAATTAGGAAAGCAACTTGGCAAAACCTTAAGAAGCCTTAAAAAAGCATCTAATGAATTTCAGAATGAGATCGAACAGGTAATTGATAAACCAGAGAGAGAAGATTTACCACAATCTCCTCAAAATAATATTACGAATGAGGTGGATGAATTAATTAAAGAACCAGAGGAAAAAGATTTATCAAAATCAAATGATAATGATAAATAAACTTATTCAGAGACCAATTACGCCTTTAGCAGAATTTGAAATAGCATTAAGTAAAGCAGAACTTTCAGATAAAGATTATGAATTAATTGAATATATTAGATACACCAGTATTTTTACACAACCAAGTCTGGTTAAAGATTTAAAAAGGCCATCCAAACCGCCTCTTCTTACAAATCTTTGCCAAATATGCAGAAAAATAGGATCAGAGATGCCAGACCACTTTGAAAAAGTAATTAATTGGTCAGTGCAAATAAGTGAACATAATACAAAATGGGATGGACATCTAATATGCGCAGAGGCATTAAATGTTGATAATATCCCAATAAGTCCATCTTATGGAACATCTTTATTTGATGTTCTTGTAGTACACAAAGAATTATTTCTAGGTTTTGATTAGATAAAATTAGTTATCATCAAGAGGAATTGAATCAGTATCAATTACGTCTTTAGAATCTTCATATTTACTGCTTTTAGTATCAATCCAGTTATTAATAGATGCAACAACCGGAAGAGAACCTCTATAAATAAAAATTGAAGTTGGTAAAGCGCTCAATAATCCAACCAAAGGATTTTTGAAAAGTAATCTACCCGCCTTAACATTAAATAAAATAATCAGTATAGAAGGAACTAAAACTTTAATAACTGTTTTTAAAGCCTCTATCCAACCGACACGATATACCCACCATATCAATATTATTCCAACTACATATAAAAATAAGTAAGTCATATAATTAATATAGTATTTATTTAGTTTTAGTGGTCTTTACAAAAAAACAATTTAATTTTTTTTTCAGGCTTTAATATTAAGTTATGAGTAAACATTAAAATGAGTTTCTCAGAAATAAGAAAATTTTTAAAACAAATGCAGTCAGAAGATGACCTAAGTAAAGAGGTTACTTCTTCTGCAACAGCAGATGATGTAGCACTTATTGCCCAAAGACTTGGCTATAGTTTCTCTGGTGATGATCTTTTAAGATTTAGTGGTCAAAAAGTGGATAAAGTAACTATCAGAAAAGTTGATCATCCTGGTGAATACCACTAGACAATTAAGACTTGATCCAAATTGCAAGTCCTCCTCCTTTCCCTCTAGCACACATCCAATTATTTTCTTTACTTATAGCTATCAATGAGAAAAAAGGCATTTGTTTTTCATCAGGTTTTTTTAAAGATTTATTAACTAAGGTAATATTTCCGAAATTTATTAATAAGTTCTCGAAGAAAAAGGGCAAAAGAGGTCTCTTACCTTTTAATGATGCTTGCCCATAAAAAATAATCGATAAAATCCCAAAACTAATTGAATTTTTTATCCTAAAATCATTGCTATTATTTTGAGAATTATTTTTCTTCAACTCTAATTTTGCTGACAATACTTGAAGAACTGAACTAGATATATTGTCTACTTTTTCGGATCCTTTCTTCCATACAGAATATAATTTCCAAGTCCCAATTAAATCTTCATTTCTAATACCACTCCCATCTTTTTTAGAAAAAGTTTCTAAATTTTTTATTTCTTTATATTGTGGTAATTTTACCTCGAGAGTCATTTTAAATATTCTTGTTTTTTTAATAATAGATAAGGTTTTCATAAAATAAGGAATTAACTTTCTTGTTTGTTTCAAAATATTTCTAAAAAAATCAAGTGCAGATACACATTCGTTACAAATTTCCGCTAGTATCTTTACATAATTTAATCAAACAATGGATTTTATTTCTAAAAGACAAGGACATATACCACTTAAAGCTGTTCCATACATCTTTTTCCTTGCAGTTGTCCTAAGTATCACAACAACAACTAATACATTCGTTTAAGGTTCAAACCTACATCCTTTAGGTTTGATATATGACGAAAAAATACGATGTAATTATAATAGGTAGTGGTATAGGGGGTTTATGTTGCGGGTCATTATTATCTCTTACCGGCAAAAAAGTTCTAATTGCTGAAGCTCATAGTCAACCGGGCGGAGTTGCTCATAGTTTTAATATTAGAGGTTACAAGTTTGAATCTGGTCCTTCACTATGGAGTGGTATAGGAAAATGGCCTACTACCAATCCTTTAGGTCAAATACTTAAATTACTTGACGAAAAGGTTGAACTTATTAAATATCAAGGATGGCATGTTAGTGTTCCTGAAGGCGAATTTAATTTAGAAGTAGGTCAAGAACCATTTAAGAAGAGAATAAATTTATTAAGAGGTTGTAAATCAGTTGATGAGTGGAATTCTTTTGTATCAGCAATAAAACCTCTTAGTCAAATAGTTAGTGAGATTCCTCTCCTCTCCTGCTCACCTGAAACAATTAATTTTTTAGAAATTATTAAATTATCATCTAAATTCTTACCAAATATAAATTTACTACCAAAACTCAATAGGGGTTTTGGGGATATTGTCGACAATCATCTTAAAGATCCTTTTCTGAGAAATTGGGTTGATTTACTTAGTTTTTTAATAAGTGGGATGCCAATGCATGATACAAATTCTGCTGCTATGGCAACTTTATTTGATGAATGGTTTGAACCTGAATCTTACTTAGAATATCCAAAGGGAGGAAGTGAAAGCATAGTAAAAGCTTTAGTTAATGCTTTAAAAAAAAATGGCGGTGAATTAATTCTTTCTTCTAAAGTAGAGGCTATAAACTTCAATAAAAATATTGCCTCAGGTGTAACTTTAGAAAATGGGTCCAAATTTATTTCAGACTTTGTTGTAATGAATACTGATGCATGGACTTCCAGAAAATTAATTCCAAGAGAAATTACACAAAAATGGACTCCAAATGCTAAAACTATTAAAAAATGTGGTTCTTTTCTCCATATTCATTTAGGTTTTGATGCCTCTGGTCTTCAAAATTTACCTATTCATGCAATACACGTTGATGATTGGGAAAGAGGGATTACAGCAGAAAGAAACGTAGCAGTTTTTTCTATACCTTCTGTATTAGACAAAGATATGGCACCAAAAGGTAAGCATGTCCTTCATGGATATACTCCTGCAAATGAGCCATGGGAAATTTGGGAAAATTTAAAACCAAATGAGTCAGCATACAAATACCTTAAAGAAGAAAGGTGTTCAATATTTCTAAAATCTTTGAGAAAAATAATTCCTGATATTGATAGCAGAATTGAAGTAAAGTTTCTTGGAACACCTTTAACTCATAAAAAGTATACAAATACTTATTGTGGTAGCTATGGACCAGCATTATCAGCAGCCAAAGGTCTATTCCCTGGGTGCAAAACGCCTGTTAAGAATTTATTTACTTGCGGAGCAAGTACTTTTCCAGGAATAGGTATACCTGCAGTTTCAGCGAGCGGAGCGTATGCTGCCGAACAAATAATTGGGAATAAAGAATATAAAAATCTTCTTAAAAAGATAGATCTTTAATAATACTCCATTTGTTTAATTGAAAAAATTGTTTAGTTAAGAAATAAGAAGAAAAAAAGCAATTCATTTTAAGAGTGATATTCTTTAACTGAATATAATTTTTACTTATAGAATTTATATGTTTTTCTTATCTATTCCTCAAGCATGGCATTTAGCTGGTACATGGTCAGAGCAGTTGCCAAGTGAATCAAGTCTTATAGGAATGAGCCAAACAGAATTAATGATGACTTTGCATTCTATTTTTGTACCACTTTTATTAGTAATTTCATATTTTCTATTTCTCAGACTCTCTAAAAGCGATTCTAAAAAGGTTAAAGGGTAACTTTCTTTAGAAGTTTCTATTTTGCTGAACTTCTTCTCACTACTTTTCTTCCATTAGAAGTATCAATTAAACTAGTGCCACTTTTTTCTTTGCTCTTAGAATCAGAGTCAATATTTTCAATATCGCTTTTATCCATTTCGGCACAAACACCTACTACCATTGCAGCCTGCATTTGATCTGGCAGATCACCAATAGTTAGTAAAGCCTTTAAAACTAACTGAAGACGGGTTTGCCTATCAATTTCTGGCCTTAGCTTTTTAACAGTATTCCAAAGTTCTTGAGTAACTTCTTTCAAAAGTTCACGATCTACAGACAAATTAAAACCTTTTATATTTATATTAATCTAACAAACAATAGGTTTTCTTAAAATAGTTTTCAGCAA
>MDTE01086323.1_pt1 | contig 27338 bp, 15 predicted proteins | sample 811231 | NCBI WGS metagenome assembly MDTE01 (sample SAMN05326651, study PRJNA326480) | marine metagenome | isolation source: seawater | place: Indian Ocean: Red Sea | collected 2010
AGTAGCCAAACCTGCGCCCAAAGTAGCCAAGCCCAAGGAGGAAGCCGAAACTGACCCTAAAGAAGCAGAAACTGCTCCTGAAGAAGCCGAAACTGCTCCTGAAGTAGCCAAAACCGACCCTAAAGTAGCCAAACCTGCGGAGGCAGCAGCCAAGCCAGACGTATCCAAGATAAAAGGAGCGGCTGTTGAGGGCGGCAGACAGGTTATCCGCAACACGAAAGGGAATCCTTATTCCAAACGCGACACCGCCAAGATACGGCTGGACAAGCTGATTAAGAACGGCGAGCTGCCTGCTACGGGGTTTAGTGTTGTCGAGGAAGAGGCAGGGAAGTGGATCATTGCAGAGGATGTAAAGGGCGAGGAGGCCGCTCCCTCCGGAGGGAAGAAGAAGTGGAGGGTCACAATAAAAGGAGTAGGGGAAAAGACGAGAGCCGTTGAGGTTGAGGCCGAAACCAGAACTGATGCCATTGCAGCCGCCGCAAAGGAAGCAGACACGGCAAAGGGTGAAACGGTGGTTGTGGCTTCTGCTACGCAAATTGAGACGGATGCTCCCGCGACTCAGGAAGCCCCAGAGGAAGCCCCAGAGGAGGCCCCAGAGGAGACGAAAGAAACGGCACCTGTAAGGCAAAGGCTACAAGAGACAAATCTGTTTAATAGGGTTGTCGATGAAACGGAGGAAACCCCTCTCCCCAAGGGCAAGCTATACTCGATAGACGAGAATGGTAATGTTATACTGAGCCGCAAAGTATCCAGCCTCTCTAAGACAAAGCAGTCAATACTTAGTGCGGAGATTATTGCCGAACGGGGAGCGGCGGAAGCCTTGAGCCAGAAAGAAGGGGAATTCTGGTTCAGCATGCTTCCTAAGCGTGAACAAGAGTCCATTGCGCGGGAGGCCCGTCTAAAGCACAACATGGGCAAAGACGCGAGCGATGCAGATGTAGTAAGATACATGCTGGCGAAAGGCATGACCCTGAAGATGCTTGAGACGCTTAGCAGGGGAGCCCGAAAGCTAAGAAAGGGCGACGAGAAAGCGCACAGAACGGTCTTGGGTTATTTCCTCAGGTATCTCAGGAGGTTTGCCGACAGAATAAGAGCTATCACCACAGGGGACTCATTACTTGCAAGAAGGTTGCAATTTTATGAGAAAATGGCCTTCGCGTTTATTGCGGAGCATACAGACGCAAGAACTCTTGCCTCTCTTGGGATTGCAATTCCTGACAGTAGGATATCTGACCGCAGAGACGTTGTCCTTCATCCAAACATCAGGAAGACAAAAGATGGGAAATATGAAGTAACTCTTCCGGGTGGAGCTAAGCAAGAGTTCAAAACACTTGCTGAAGCTCGTGAAAAAAACGCCAACAAATACAGAGACCAATATCTAAACGCAATGCGTATAGCAACAGCCGCGTTGCGTAGAGGCGGGGGGTTGAGCGCAGACGAGCTTGAGGCAAACATTGCAATCATTAAGAAAAAAATCTCTACAATTGCGGCAGTAAGGCCCTTTGTTACAAAGGAGGCTTTATGGGCCAAATTCGCCGTGGTATATGTAGACGGTGAGTATACGTCTCTGATTGACGAATACAAAAAGGCCAAGCCGGAAAGCGAAAGGGCACAAAAATTAGAAGACGGTATAGCTGCCTATTTGGGCAAGTTGGTCAAACTTAATGAAGACATCACTAGGGATCTGGAAAACGCAACGCTCAGGGAGAAGTCTCGTGGGGCTCTGGCAGCCAGTAGGATGGTTGCCTCCTTCGCCGCCGATGTGGCAGATGGAAACCTCGCCCAAACAGAGCCAATGCGACAGGCAAGACGAGAGTTCTTGGCTTTGGTCGGAAAAGGGCCTGTTCAGGAAAGATTACGCAAATTGCCAGAGCTTGTATTACGACAAGAAAGAATAACTGAAAGAATAGCCGCTCTTGCCACTGAGGAGGAAGCCGTAGGCGGCCTTCCTCTTTTCGATGACGCAGCAGACCCCGCCGAGATGGCCAACCTGAAAAAGGAGCTGGGTCAGGTTACCAATGATATAGCTTCAGCCCATGCCGAGCTGGACGCAGATTATGCCGCAAAAGTAGGAAGGCTGTCCCCGCGCAAAACCCAAAAGGCTACGACCAGAGGAATCGCGCAACGGGTTAGCGTTCCGGGCAGGGGGCTCAAGTCCGTCATGGGACTTACGAGAGAAGCTGATGCCTCAACCATACTGCATGAGTTTGTCCACATATTGCAAAAAACTCCGGACGAAACAAACCCAGATCAATCTCTTTGGGATTCCGCTTTGGGCAGAAAAAATGCAGCCAAGCTAAGAAAGTGGGCCAAATCGGTTAATCCCGCCGAACCTATAGAGGCAGAAGCGGAGGCGATGGAGACCTACCTTAAAGAAGGAAAAGGAAGAGGGCTTGAGGTTGCCCCTTCCCTGCTTGACGCCTTTTCAAGGGTCGCCTCGGCTATTTATGGGGTCTACGGGGACACCATGAGGGAAAGGGGCGGGGGATACGACATCCCTGAGGAAACAGTGGCGAGTCTTGATGCGCTTTTTGCGGACCCAGTAATAATCGGGAACTCAGTAACCGCTAACGCCGCCAAGATTAGGGATCAGGTCCAACGCTTCTGGGACGGAGCGATGCCGATAAGCGAGGAAGAGGTCATTCTTGGCCTTCCAAACGGAGCCGTTCAAGTTGGCTTCAAAAAATCAAAGGTAGCCAAACAGCTTATTGAAAAGAACTACCGAGCCTTTTTCGGGGACAGCGCAAAGGTCGTTGAGTATGAGGGCAAGTTTTATGCGGGGCTGGATATAAACAAAGCCTTCGGGGAGACTGAGAGAAGATTTGGCCCAAGCCTGCAAAGAACCAAGGCGAAGAAGCCTAACGCTGGCAACGATAGATTCCGGGTTGGGACCTCAAGATCGGACTCCAAAAAGCGGCGAGACACTGCCAGCAACATTGGGATAACAACAGTAAGTGACGATCTTTTGGCAAGGCAAATGGAGAAGTTTGATTACGATCACCTTCCTCAGAGCATTCGGTCAGAAAGAAACCCGCAAACAAAAAGGGAAAAAGCAATCGAGTGGATGGTCGAAAATATCTTGGCCGTTCATGACGCTCTTCCAAAGGAGGTAAGAGAGAGGGCGGCCCAGTGGTATGATGGGGCTAGCAAGCTCGCAAATAAGTTAGCCAAGAAATATAAATACACCAAAGTTCAAACCGCTGGCGTCATTGCTGTTCTTTCCCCTCAGAATGGTTGGTTCAAAAATGCATCACAAGCCGAGAAGGTTATTGATATTTATGCAAATCACCGGAACGAGGTGATTGATCCCAAAATCCACGGGGAAGCCATGGAGCTAATAATCTCCAAGGCACAAGCGGCACAGTCGGCCAAGAAAAAGGTTGTAGAGGGGGAGACCCCTAGACAGAAGGCGCTGAGGCAAGCCTACAATAGGAGGCTCGATGAGCAGAAGCGAGATCAGCGACGAGCCATAATGGAAGGTATAACCGGGTATACTATTAACCAGCTAGGTAAAATAGACTCGGAACCTCAATCGTGGGCCCTGAGAGTGCTGGCTACGCATTACTGGTCTTCAGAATACAATGTTCTAAGCCCTGAGGGGGATATTTTGTGGGTGCAGAGAAAGAACCCCACAAAAGCTCAATTGAGAGCCGGAGAAGAGGGCAGCCCATCGACGCATGGCTGGGGTTCCGCCCAAGAAATTGGCAATGCAATTGCAATTTTGAAAAATGGCAGTCTTGAAAACCTGCACAGAATACTTGGCAATGAACACAAGGTCCGGAGCTTCTTTAACAACATAGTTGCGCCCAACAGCGCAATGGGGGACGTAACCATGGACACGCATGCTGTGGCGGCGGCTCACTTGATGCCATGGGGGATATCAGCTATTGCCGTGGATCATAACTTTGGCGGGAGAGGGATACCGAATTCAAAAGTCGCTGAAGGGGTTTCAGGGCTTTACCACTTATACGCTGATGCATACAGAGAGGCCGCTCGGCGTAGAGGGATACTTCCCCGCGAAATGCAGTCAATTGCTTGGGAGGGCATTCGACTCATCCACCCCAGCGAACAAAAAAAACCAAAACATCTAGCCGAGGCCACTAAAACGTGGAAGAATAACAGCAATGCCAGAGCAAGAAAAATCATCATCAACAGAAGTAGATCCTTCTATCCTGAATGGTTTGTCAGAGAGCAAACTCCAAGAACTAAAAAGGTCACAAAAGGGACTAAAGAAGATGGGTCTCGATTGGAGCCTACCACAAGTCGCACTACTGGAGCTAAAAGACCCAGAAGACGAGGACGAAGCGCCCCCAGCCTTCAGCGCGAGAAGGAACTCACCTTCCCGGGAATTCAAAAAGTTGCGGACGGCCCATCGCAAAAAGTTATCGAAACGAGCTTCGGAACACTTGGAAAAACGGGCGAAGATGCCTACACTTTCCTTACAGAAGTTTACGGAACAAGCGAAGCGTTTAATGAAATCCTAAGGGATGCGGGGTATGCCCCCGGAATGTTCACCTACCTGTATCCTAAGGTCAAAAAGGCCGAAAAGGATATATTAAGGGACTGGGCAGAAGAAAACAATTTGATAAACGACTTTGTCGGGTTCTTCCACGAACACGCAAAAAACGGACAGGGAGGATATGAGAACTTTGTTATCCATAAAGGCAAATATGTGGAGAAAGTATATCATGGTGACGCCTCTCTGCTAGAGCGGCTCCACCAGATTCTATGGCATAACTACTATTTCCCCGAGGCGGCTTATGAGGTTCTGGGGTTCATGGCCAAAGATGACGATTTTTTTATTCATGTCAGGCAGCCAGCCCTTACGGAGGATCAAGATGGAGAACACCTTACCAAGGAAGAGGCTAAAGAATTCTCATACGATATAAATGACGATGTCATCTTGATGGGAGACGGCCAAAAGCCAACAAGGCAGGGAAGGCTGGTCGCAGCGATGGCCGAAATGGGGCTAGTCCCCATTAGCAACACTACCTTTTTTGACCCAGAGGAAAATGTAATTATTTCCGATCTATATCGCTATAATTTTGCAATAGAGCTTGGGAGGCCCATCCCATTTGACCCGGCTTTGCGCTCAGGAAAATATGGGAACAACAAGTTTGGGGGTGTTTTGTTGCAAGACAGCATGATTCAGTTGCTGAAGAAAAAGAACCTTCTTGAAGACCTAACATCCCGCGAAGAAGTCGAGGCTGGGCCTCACCATCAACCAGAATCGGGAATAGACGTAGGGGAGTATATTGAAGAGGTTACTGCAAAACGCATGACCGAACATGCTCCCGCAGAGCATGAAATATCTCTTAATGGGCAAAGCGTTTCTAAAGGCCGCCTCACTGGCCTTTTGGGTTCCTCTAAGCCCTCCCTTCAGAAAGCACCGGAGTCTTACCGCAAATTGGGAGACCCCCCCGAACGCACTAATTGGAAAGACAACGAAACCCTCCGCAGGGAGGTTGACGATCAATGGTTAGAGCTTGCAAAGGAGAGCGGCCACACAACTGTTAAAGGCGAGATGGGCGTTGTCCCAGATGCCGAGATCGGGGGCGAGAAAAGGAAGATGCTCGCAAAGTTCACAAGAAGGTTGGCCGAGATGGCCGGACTCGTGCCGTCCCCCCATTTGCCTCCGACCTTGTTCCATGGGACAATGCGTCAATTTACGGCATTTAAGGTCAGAGATGACCACACCCTTGTTGGGGAAGACGGTGACATGGTCCTGTCCAACTATTGGGGGAACGGAGTTTACCTTACTACTTCAAACCAAGACGCATATCACAACTACGCTAGAGTTGGCCCAGACATGAGGGCCGAGGCTAAGCAAAGAGCCAAGGAAATACTAGAGGCTCCTACAGTATTTCAATTGTCGCAACTTGCAAGAGCGGGACAGCGAGGGGTGACTCGGGAACAGCAAGCCTATGTTATTGCGCTTGCAGAGCTAAGCCTTGATGCCGAAGGCTCCTTTGTTCATGAGGTATATGTCCAACTTGAAAACCCAGCTATCATAGGCCCGGATGAGCGAGGGGTGCATGTGAGGTTCCGTCCTGCCGTTGACGTAAATCACCCTGTCTTAGACGCAGTTGAGGCGGTAAGGCAAAACCTTGCAGAAAAGCATGATGTAGTAGCCCCAAGAATGGAAGCGATGGCCAAGTTGGCCGAAATCTTGGTGGATAGTCGAGGGGCCAGCTATGAAAGAGTTGGCAACTTCCTGAGAGACAACCTTCTCTATATCGCCTTTGAAAAGGGGGCTATGGCCACCAAAGTGCCGCTTGATCCTCAAGAAATGGCCAGAAGGGTATTTGCTGCCCTTGGGCACGATGGAATTATTGACCGGAGAGCTGGCAGCAAGTTCAGGAAGATGAAGGGGGTGGACCCCGATACGGCGCATGTCCTTGTCTTCCGCCCCGAACAAGTGAAATCGGCAGATGCTGTCACCTACCACCCGATCACCAAGGAAATCGTCTTGCCGTCACAGCGGTTTGATTTCACAAGCTCGCAGATCAACCTGCAAGGCGGGGTTGATGAAAGAGGAGCAAGAGCATCAAGATCGGTTGGAGTCAGAAAGGCTCTTGAGGAGATTGACGAGGTTAAGGGATGGAATAGAAATCCTCTCAATACATGGGAAATAGTTACAGACACCGGAGTTGCGTTTGAGGTCCTCAGGTCCAAAGAAAACCACATCTACCTCAAGGCAATTGCAACAGTTGGCGAGAGGAAAAAAGGCCACGCAGGAAATGTCCTTGAGAAGCTCAAGCAAATTGCTGACAAACATGACGTAGGGATCGAGCTGTATCCTAGCGCGTTTATTGAACGCACCGGAGAAAGGGGAGACGAGCTAACGCAAAAAGAGCTGGAAAACTTCTACAAGAAGCGAGGATTCGTTAGACAAAAATCAGCATATGGGGGCCCGGGGTCAGAGTTTTTCTACCACAAAAACCCGTTAGCATTTAACCCCCACATTAACGAGGACCCGCAGTCGGCAGAAGAGGCAATAGAGTCCCTCAGGCTTGCAAATAGGGGTGAGGACCTAAGCCAGATGGATACTGGCATGTTTTCAGAGGACTTTGAGGAGTCGTATTACGAGCCATGGTCTTTTGAGGTGCCGGGAAGATTCCTTATCGCAGACAGCAGCCCTGAGCATATAGCAGACCTAGACAGGTATATCGGGGCCATGGAAGACGCGGCCATAGAATATAGCGGCTCTGAATCTGTTGACCCGAACTTTGAAGACTACATTGATCTCCGCATAAGGTTGATGCAGGTGTTGAGTGACTTTCTTCAGGAGCCAAGGTTCTCAAGAGGTTTCCCGCCCACACGTTCCGGAAGGCCATCATTGCAACGAGGCATTGATGACGCTGACGCAGATAAGCCGTCTGACCTTCAAGAGTCATCCACTTTTGATATAGACAGGATGCTGAAGCTGGTTGGCAAGAACATGTATGGCACCAACCCGGCAGGGATTCTGGGCAAAGAGCTGTTCCAAAACTCCGTGGACGCTGTCATGAAGAAGCAGAAGGAGGAGGAGGCTAAAATGCCGGCTAGGATAGAACAGTTTATCCGTGACGAATGGTCTAAAGCTGGAGTGTTGGGGGACCGGGTAGAGAAAGCCGTAGAGCATGCTCTATGGCGATGGGAGACTGACGGAATCACGCCAGAAGGCTTTAATGAGTATGAGCCCACTATTTTGGTTCACGAAGGAGGGACTTGGTTTGGACCGGAGGGGGTAGTTATTTTGAGGGATGAGAACGGGGAGATGTTTGAGGGCAAACTGCTCTCGTTTGCCGACAACGGCATCGGAATGTCCCCTGAGACCGTGTGGAGCAAGTTTTTGCCAGCCTTTGTATCGGCAAAAGGAGTTGGAGAAGGGGGAGGGTTTGGAATTGCAAAACTGGTATTCCTGATGGGCCCTAACAACGTCAGGATGTCCACGGTCAACGAAGACGCCGAGGGGCGCAGAATTCTGACGGAACTGGAGATCAAACCCGGGGCTTACAAGAGATTCCTGAACAAAGGAAAAGTAGAAACTCCAGATAACATGCTGGAGCCCGGAAACGAGACGGAGGTTGTCCCGGGCTTGACCATAAAGGTTAGCTACGCCCCTGAAATGACATCAGGAGCAGACACGGGGACGGCATACATAATGGGCACCCCTAACCCTAATGACCCTAATAATGAGCAGTGGAACTACGCACAGAGGGCAAGCTGGGCCAACGCAGTTGCGTTTATAAAAGAGGCATCAGAATTGACTCCTCACGTTAGTCTTGCAACCGAAACCCACAACGCAACTATCCGGAGCCAGCTTATGGGGACAAGCACCCTGTATGAAGAGAGGGGGGCTGGGGAGAAACCAAGGATTGCCAAGGGCGACGCTTGGTTTGAGATTTATGACGGGGAAACGCAAAGAAAGAAAACGAGGGAATATGTAATAGCGGCAATCAGGAGGCAGGAGTTGGAGCTGGCCGAGAGGTATGGCAACGCATCTGTGGCATATAATAGGGGCCTAGAAGAGCGGTCTAGAAATTTAGAGAGGCCTGCAATTTACGAATATGCGGGAATATCGCGATGGGCTGCTGAGGCCCCGCTCGATACAGACTTTCTCAGGCCGCAAGATAAAATCCATAACTGGGTTGTTCTTGAAGACGGGAATATCGAAACGGACCTGTTTGAAATGGAGATCCTAGCCATGGAGGGAGACAGGCAGATTCAAAGCGGATCAGTTAAGGCCAAAATACTCAACAGGACGATATACCAGTTTGATGAAACAGTTTCGATGGGAATCGGTGAAGAGGGACTCGTCCCCGCCGGAGGAATTGCAATCAACATAAGGTCAAAGGTTGGAGCGGGGGAGGCGGGTTATCCATTTAGCTTAGACAGGAACAATGTTTCGCAGGAGGTCAAAGACGAGATAAACATCTTTATGGCCAAATTGGCCCGTATTGCCTATACCAAACAAAGAAACCAGTGGGTAAACCGCAGGAAAAACACGGTTCTAATTAGAAGGCCCGATAAGGGCGAAGAACAGTATGGCGCAGAAGCAGTAGAGTTTGCAAGTTATGCAGCCGTTAAGGAGTGGGGACAAGAGCCCGGGCACTATATAGAAGTTCCCGGCGAGTTTGAATTTTTGGATCTGGCTGGGACCTTAGACGAGGGGGTTGTGGAGGAATTTGCAAAAGACCCTGTAATTGCCCAAATCGCTGAAGACTATTACGAGATTCAAGGGAGGGTATTAAAGTATCTGAAGCTGAGGAACCAGCATGACCCAGATTTTGGAAGGGCTGGGTTTGCGGGATTTGCAGTCGGAACTAACGCATACGGACTTCACTTTCCTTTGAAGTATGTGATGGATAAAGAGTTCATTTCGGACAACCCAACCGACAGCCCTCCCAGCCTTATTTACCATGACCCTCTTGCAACATTGCAACATGTCATAGATGAGCATTCGGTTGGAGAACTCGCAGAAATAGGTGGAGCAGTTCTTCCCGGGAAGGGCCTTCAAGACTTCAAAAGTGGTGCCCCCATGGCCTATTATACAGGGCTATATCAGGTGTTTTTAGATGAAGTGGCCGGAATTGCCGTCCATGAAGGCCTGCATCAGTCCATTCACTCCGAGGGGGTTTCCCTTGCTAGGGGTCTTACATTTAATGCCGGGGGACTCGCATCAACTCTCCAAGGATTTGCAACCGTCCAAGATGTTTTGGGAACTACGGACCCAGACGAGCTTGCAAAAAGGGCAAAAATCAGAACAGATAAACTAAAGGATTATTATGAGCAGTTTGAGCAAGATTTTGACGAACAAGAGGCGCAGGCATTTATTACTGGGACGGGTGCTAAAGGATACAACCTTAAAATTGAGGGACCGAGAGGACGCGGAAAGGGAGCTTATCCAACTGGAAAGCCAGATAGCCCGGATCAGAAACAAGATGATGGCCGTCAAAAAGGAGGGAAGCTGAGCCTTCAGGGCCTAAAAGACGCCGAGGAAGGCGCTGAGAGAGCCAAGAAAAGGATGGATAGGCGGGGGAAGCCTCTCCGCGAAAGGTTTAGGATTTTCAGGAAGAGGGACGACAGGACTGCCGCTGGAGCCAAAGTGGTCAAGGGTGACCCGTCCAGAGCCAAGGTGGGAGAGACCGCTGAGGTGAGAAATGCATATGATGTTTCTCAGGAGATATACAATGACACATATATCGCGCAGAACTTCCCTGAATGGATGTCTGGCGCAGCCAAGGTCAGAAAGACAGAGGGTGACGATGAAATAAGAAAGAAAATATACGAATCTGCCGAGAAGCTAGGCCAACCCGGGACTCCTGAATTCCAAATTGCCTCAATGCAGGTTGTTGCAGACGACTTCCAAAGAGCCCTAGCGTCCGGAAATCAGACAGACATAGATAACGCCATGGCTCTCGCTCATGCGTTTCAGGAGTTAAGGTCTGAAATTGCAAGAACGATGACCTCAATGCGGGACCCGTTCCAGACCCCGGCTCAAAGGGCCGCATACGCTTTAGGTCAGGCTATAACTCAAGCCCCGCCGCTTCAGGTTAGAGCGTTGCAAAAAAAGCATGGAGCCAAAGAGGCCGGAGACGAAATACCCTCGCAAAACAAGGAGGCATATAAAGAGGACCTCAAGAAGATGGACCGAAATAGGCTGGATAAGTCTAAGGCTGCACTTGTGAGGAGAGGTATGGGAGTAGAGGAAATCTTCAACTCTAGCAATGAGGGGGTTGCGATTGGGACAAAAGTGGATAAAGACGCTCTTGGCAAGCTCCCGCCAAAACAACGCAAGGTTGTAGAGATGGCCCGAGAAGGAGCAGACTCAGAGGCCATTGAAATGGCGACCGGGGTTTCTCAGAAGGGCCAGAAGCGAGCCTTAGAGAAATTCAGGGAAGTCCTTCGCCCTGCGGTGGAATCTCTGGTGCAAAGAGGCTTCAACGAGGGCAACATGCAGGAATTTGCAAGTGGAAAGCCCCCTGCTGGAAACACCAAGCCCGGAACAAAGGAGGATGTGGAGAAGGTTCTGTCGAAATCCTTTAAGGCTTCTATTGAGGCTTTAAGCCAAAAAGGTTTCAACATAAACAACCCTACTCATGTAATGGCCGCCTTTAGGGCCCTTGATGATGTAGACTTGGATTATGTGACAAGAACAATGGGAACATGGTATGCAAACGTGTTCTCAACTAAGACGGTGTTAATTAACATGCTGTCGATCCCGTTCGCGGGTTACCGAGCAATAGCAGAAAGAGGGGTCGAGTCGCTCTTCAATCATTTGCTAAAACACCCCGAGGTAGCCACTGCTCCAGAGTTTAAGTATATCGCTAAGGGCTTAAAGACCTATGCCTCGATGGCGTTTTATCAGGCGTTTATGGCTTTCGACACGGAGACGGCATATTTCAACACTTTTGCAAAAGGTGAGACTTCAGAAGGGAGCCCATACAAAGGGGAGACTCACGAAGAGGTCCGGGGATACCAGATGGGCCACATTTTAGACGGCTTCGATATACTGATCGACAAATATGTATCGCTCCCCGGGATTAAGAAAAAAGGCGAATCTCTAAAAAGGCCCTCTCTTGTCAGGAGGGCGATTGGAGAAAAGGGAGCCACAACGGAATTCCGTCTTGGGAAAATGGGAAGAGGAGTCCTCCGGTTCAATATGGGGGTTGATGAGTTCATGCGGTTTATGGTGGCGGGGTCAGAAATAGGCGGCATCGCATACAGGATGGGACGAGCGAAGGGCCTTGATGGCGATGCTTTAGAGGAGTTTATCCACAGGGAGATGACGATTCCCGGGTCATCCAGTTGGATTGCCGCCGCCAATGAGGCTAATATATCAGTATTCACTCAAGACCTTCCGGATTTCAGGAAAGGAGACGTTCCTAAGTCAATTGGAGGAGTGCTTTCTGCCGCCATTAACGGCTTGGATCAGTTCTTCAAGGGAAATGAAAAAGCTCTGAGGGCGAGCAAGGAGGTTAGCAAGGTCACAGAAAGCGGAATCACAAAACTCGCAGATGTGGCGCTTATAGACGGAACGCGCATAGGATTAGGGGTATTCCGTGTAGCCATGATTCCTTTTGCTAGAGTTTTGGCCAACTTGGTCGTAGTGGCATACGAGCGCGTTCCCAACCCGATCTCCTTAATGTGGCATGGATACCATGTTGCAAAATACGCGGCAAAGCATCGCGGACTACAAGGGGAGGACAGGATGGATATGGCTGCCGCGAACTCAATAAGGAAGGTGTCTCGGCAGACCTTGGCCCACATCATAGCGTGGGCGTTGCTAGGAATGTTTGAGGGAGACGATGATGACGGAGAAAAGCCTATCTTAATAACGGGGTCTATGCCCAAGTTCAGAAAGGGTGCCCCAGCAGAAAGGCGAGCTGCCTACAGGGAGGGGATGGGCCCATATAAGATCCGAGTAAAGGCTGATGCAAATGTGTATGGAATCCCGGTCGGAAAGATTCTAGGCCTAGAGGAAGACTACACGTTTGACTACGGGAGGATTGATCCCGGCGCTTTAATTCTAGGAACAACCGTAGACTGGGTCAGAGAGTTCAAAAAGCTGGGGAGAGGTGACACGACGATGTTTGAGGCTGGATATGTGCTTGCCGCAGATACAGTAGCGGCCCAATTGACCGACAAAACAATGCTTCGTGGGATGAATGACGCCTTTGGGATGATTTCAGGCCGGGTAACGCCGTATAAATGGACTGCAAGGAACCTTGCAACAATTCTTGTCCCCAACCTTATTCGGCAACCTATTAGGGATGGGAACCTTTACTATGATGCCACCCTGTCTGTAAGTGACGCTGAGTCCTTTAAGAGAATGCTTCTTTATGAAATGTTCCCAAATGCAGACAGCAGGATTCTTGGTTTTGATGTCCCATTTAAGAGCAAGTTTGCCCCCGGAGCATCAAGAGATGCATACGGGGAGCTAATGAAAAGACCCCGTGGGTTTGGTTCATGGATTTCAAAGCAGCAGCCGCACAAGCTGAGATACTTTGACCAAATGATTAGGGCCCAGCGAAAAATGGAGCCCTTTAGAGAGGACATTTCCTTGCCCATGCCAATCAGCAATGAGTATGTCTACACCGACGAAGAAACGGGGCTCAAGCAGAAGCACAAGATGACTCCGTTGCAGTATGACATTGTGCAAAGGGCGTTTCAAAGTATCTGGCAAACAGAGAGGCTCTCTGTTACGAATGCCGAAGAAGTATCCAAGGCCCGGAGAAGGGCAAGCGATGCCGCTAGGGAAATTGCGTATAAAACACCAGCATTCTTAATGGACGCCAAGCGCGAGTTTAATAGGAGAATCGAGAAGAAAAAGCGATGAGTGAAGAAGGACAAGCAGGAGCTATAAGCCAAGTTCAAGCGGTTGCCGAAAAGGTAATTACCGCCCCCAAGCCACCTGTTGATGCGGGAGAAAAAGAGAAGCCTAAGGTTGTCTTTGAGAGCCCATTGCAACTTACTGCAAGACAGGAAAGCCGCCTTATTGAGCATGCCTTGTCAAGGATCTCGACACTGGAAAACGAGCTTGGACGGGGGTCAACCTCTCAGGCCAGTTGGTATGGACGAGGCTTTGATGACACGGTGAAACAGGCTGCTGGTTCGTTTATGGGTAAAAGGCAGCTATACGAGATGACTTTCCACAACCAGATAGATTGGAGGGCATACTTGGTCGGGGGCATTTTTGCAGAGTCCAACCTCACTGTTCCCCTGTCTCGGAGGATCGCTCAGCAGCAGATTTCCCGCGCCGTTAGCTACTTCCTCGGGACGGAGCCATGGTTTGGGGCCTACCCGGTAAGCAAGAGCGACGAAGAGCCTGCGGACGTAACGGACAAGTATTGCAAGCACAAGGCTAAGCAGGCTGACCTCAAGGGGACAATTATGTCTGCCGTAGAAGGAGCTATCATCAGGGGGGAGACCGTTTCTAAGACAATTTACCGTCAAGAATGGACTCAATTCAACAAGGAGGCGGCAATTGCGGTGGATTCAGAAGGCGTCCCCTTTGTGGCGGCAGATGCGGATTACATTTATGAGAGCGACCAATGGGCGCAAGTGGCAGGACAAGAGGGCCAAGTTACCATGGAAGAGGTGAAGCCCATTTGGATTTTAGCTAGAGATGGCGAAACACAACTTCCGGAAGGGGTCGAAAGCCCTGACATGCTTAGGTTTGAAGTGCAAATAGTTCCAAGGCAAAAAGTCCAGTATCAAGGGGCAGAGTCGAAGCCTATTTACTACAAGGACTTCTTGGCTCCGCTTGATGCTCCCAGCCTAGACGATGCCGACATATGTGTTCACCTGTATGACAAGCCAGCAATTGAAATTGCATCACTTTATGTGTCTGCTCTGGATAACGAGGGAGAGACTACCAGAGAAACGGCGGGGAAGATTTTTGAGTCATTGCAAGAGCTTGTTCGCATTGATGACCACAGAAAAGCATTTGGGACAAAGGAGAGACCGGAACTCGGGGAAAGCCCGGGGCACGAAAAGGTAAACTCTGAAGACGACAACAAGAAAATAGACACGGGGCTAGAGGGAGAGCCAGTTGTCGAAATTGCCGAGGTTTACATTCATTTTGACGCAGATGAAGACGGAGTTCAGGAGGACATCGTCATTATGCTGGATAAGAAAAATCGCAGGCCATTGTTCTACGACTATGTTGCAAACAGGACCCCTGATGGGCGTAGGCCATTTAATGTCACCCGGGTAAACCGAGTAGAGGGCCGCTGGCACGGGATCGGCACCATGGAGGTGTTCCAGCCATTGCAGGAAGTAGTGGATCTACTGGTCAACAGATGGAACCACTCCCAATCCCGCTCCGGAAATGTAATCTTCTGGAACCCTGAGCTTACTTTAGAGGGAGAAGAAAACCCTCATTTAGAACTTAACGGGGGTAGGACATACACCCCCAAAGGAAACATCGACCCGGAGACTATCCTCAAAGTCATTCCGCTGTATGACGTTAAGGGCCGGGAAATCTACAAAGAGATCGAGTTCTTCATGCAGGTTGCAATTAACATGAGCGGAGTGTCTCATGTGAATGATGCCGCCATGCTTGGAATGGACACAGCCAAGCTAGCCACCGGGGTCAAGAACATCGAGAGATCCGGGCAGGAAATGTTCTCGATATACCTAAGTCAGTTGCAAGACGGATTAGAGGACCTGCTCAAGCAGTTCTGCGTATACACCCTCGCCTACCTAGATGTGCGAGAGGCGTTTTTGTATACAGAGGACGAGACCGCCCAAATGTTGCAATTTGGGCCCGAAAACGTCGATAAGCAGCTAGATATGGATGTTCGCCTAGAGATGACGAGATACAAGAATGAGCAGGAACTTGTTCAGGCGCAACAGGCTAGCGCCAAGGTTATCGAGTTTTATTCCCTTCCCCCAGAATTACAGGTTCGCACTTCCCAGCTTTACAGGCAGATGCTAAAGGCAATGCAGGTTTCTCATGTGGACGAGATTATCCAGCCCGGCTTTCAGATTCCCCCACAAGGCACTCCCTCCGGGGGGAGCGGGAATCCTCAGGCCATAAACACGCAGGATAACATGCCCGGACAGCAGCCGCCTGTAGTATGAGCATTGACAAGGAAAAGCAAGAGTATGACCGGGCCCAAAAGGTGGGCGAAAGAGTCGAGAGAATGTGCAGGGAAGAGGGGTGGAGTGACCACTTTATCCCTATGATCCAGAAAAGGAGGGATGAGGCGCAGTCTATCGTAAACGACCCAGACAGTGATCAACTAACCACCCAGCTAAACAGAGGGGTCATAAAGGTCTGCGACGAGGTCTTGGGATACAGGGAATACAGCGAGGCCCGAGCCGGGAAGATTATGAGGTCCGCTGTTGCCGCCAAGATGCGCTAGTCAAAAGCGGTTTCAGTGGACAGGGCAACGGCCCCAATTCCTGACTCTACCGCGTAGTCCCTGAACCTTTGTCTGGGGGAACACCGGAAACGCACATTGGTGATCCGGAAATCTCCGAGAGCTGGATAATCCCACAAAAAGGCTTGGCCAAGCCGCAAGGCGTCAGACCCGGTGGCCTCCCAGCTCCCGCTGCCCATCTTGGTGTATTCATCTGCGCCCTCCACTCTAAACTCCACATCCCAATGGACCTCCATCATTGGGCTAAACACGCTAGGCCATGGAAGATTTACCCTGTAAACAAATGGCAATGGGTCCCTGTAGCCCTTTTGAATAGTGTAATCCCCTACATATGTGGTCCCACCATGGGAGCCGTTCACGTTGACGTTTGCAATTTGCAAAAACTGGGTGTCGGATACAGCCGAAACATATGTTGTGGTGCTGCCGATTGAGTCAAAGGTGGTTTGACTGTGGTTTTCAGTTGCAGGCGTCCCCGATGAGTAGGTGAGGAGCCCGGTCCCATTGGAGGAATATCCTTCTTCCATGTCCTGAACCGCGCCTACCACGCCCCAAGTTCCAGACCTTGCCCCATTGGTCTCCGATCCAGAGCTAACTTTGATGGCCTCAGGGTAGGTGGGGTTGTCCAATGTGCCCAAAGTCCTCATCTTGTCCGGACTAAAGATGTATTGATCATAATCAATCACATCTGTCTTGGTGTGGACAGAGGCCGCCCCCCCAGAGGGAGTCGTAGTAACGGTCCCATTATGATGGACTGGGTTTACATAAGTCAGCCAAAGCATACGAAACCCGCTCGGGGGCATGGCGTTGACTATCGAGGGGTCAAACCCCGCCGGGCTGGCCTGAAAGCCAAGATACAGGCCATTGGTCTGCTCTATGAAAAATTCCGGAGCAGGGCACTCTAACTCCGCACAGCACACGCATTGCTGGTCTGGGAACTTCTCAGTGCTTGCTCTCCCGTATACTTCGTAAGACATCAGGACCTAAAGTAATGCGCCGTGGCTCTATATGCGTCCAGAAGGCATATCTGGAAGGTGACCGCCCCGCACCCCTCAGAGTTCCAAACCAAATCCCCGTTGATGTTCTCAGACCAGCTACCCAAGGGGGCGTATATGAACCCTGTAGGCTGGGAGGCGGATAACTCGCTATCTACAGGAGTTGATGGCCCGTTTTCCAGAATTGGGGGCCCTGTGGCGCTCCATCTTCCAGTGAGATATGTCGTATCTCCAGAGGAATCGGTCTCCATGGTTATTTCCAGCTTCACATAAAGGCTGCTGGTGTGGGGGTCAAAGGTGGTGCTTTCTCCCCCTATTGTTGTGTGAGCGGTAACAAAATCGCTATTTACATAGTTTACCGTTCCCTGTTGCAAATATCTCTTATCGGAATCTGACGGGTCGGTAAGCAATGTCCCCAAGGAGCATGTCGTTGAAACTTCCTCTTTCCCTGTTCTTCTGACCAAGCAAACCCTCTTAAACCCATTAGCATCAACGAGTTCCACCTCTTCAAACATCGCTAGATACATCAAAAGAGACTTCAACTTATCTATTCCCTCATTGGTGGTGTTGGCGTTTTGGGCAAATCGCTCTCCAATATCCAGCTCGTCAGCCTCCATTCCCGGGGGTGGGGGGAACAGCTTGGGGAAGGTGAAATCAGATGACGGGATTACTGGTGTAGACACAATTGCAATTTAATTCTTGCAAAGGATCAAATAAAGCCCAAAATCCCGGGATAATGAGTGAGGCAGACGCCCATTCGGGACAAAATACAGCAGTTGAGGAGGCAGACGCCCCAGACACTGAAAGCATCCAAGAAGATACACCCGAGGTCGGAAATGACGATCTGGGGGGTTCGGGCGAGGTGGATGGACAGCAGGAAGCTGCTGAACAAGCCACGCCGTCTATGGCAGACAGGATATCTGAAGCTGGGGACATAGCTGAATACGAGGCTTTAATGTCTGAGATTGAGCAGAACCCCAACCTCTTGCAAGAACTTGACCCAAATGAACAGAGTTCTGAAGAAACGGCTACGAATGAGGAGGAGGCGCAGGCCCCTCCGGAGGGAGAGCCAGAGCAACGAGAAGAGCAACCCGTTGAGCAAGAGCAAGTTGCAGAGCAAAGTCAGCCAGACGAAGCCGGAGACGTAGTAGATGAGGGGGACAAAATCCCCCAATTCCGATTGCGTCCAACAGAGCAAGTGGATGCTGAGGCATTGCGAATAATGAAGGCCGCAGACGCCGCTGATGCACCTATAAACCTTGAACAGGCGCTTAGTATTGCAAAACAGCGGTTAGGTATTGAAGAGAGACCGACAGCCAAAATTGAGCCAGTTGAAAACGACACTCAATACTCTGAAGAGGAGGAGGCAGAGGAGGAAGACCCGATATCTGATGTAACGTATGCTGAGGCCAAACAGGAACTAAAGGACCTTCGCAAAAAGCATAGCCAAGCACTCCGTGACGGCGACCTTGACGAGGCCGCAGACGTAATGGATCAGCTTGGTGAAACTGAAGAGCTTGTTGAATTGTTGTCTGTTCGTGAAGAACAAGAAGCGACAGCGGCAGTAAACGAGCATGATCATGCTTTTGATTCCTCAGTTGCAAAAGCAAACGAGCTTTACCCGGATTTCGGGAATGAAGGCTCAGACTTTTACGCTAGAGCAGCAGAGATCGACGCGGCCCTGCGGGATACTGAAGACAATCGCTACTTCGATGCTAATAAACCGCTTCTGATTGCCCAAATGGTAGCAAAGGAGCTGAATATAGCTCCAAACACGGGAGGGCCAGCCAAGGAGGCCCCCCAGCAGAAGCAAAAAGCTGCGCCTCAGCAACAGTCACCCTCTTCGCCCCAGCCCCCAAGGACCGAAAAGCCCGGCCAACTACCCGCAGCCAGTGGAGCTTCGCGCACTGCTGGCGTCCAAACCGGACAAGCGGCTACACTTGCTGATCAAGTGGCGAATATATCCAACCCTGATGACTTTGACGAATTAGCCGAACAAGTCTTCCGGTCTGGCATTGCTGATTGATTGGTTGTGTTTGTCGCGGGTCCGAAAACCGCAATTCAATTAACCACCAAGAATCATGGCATTCCATACTTCCAATGTTACTGGTCAGGGAATCGGCAACGCCCTTTCCGCTGACCCCGCAAACGCATTTGGTAACGCTGGGGCAGTCCGCGAACTTTGGCGCAAAGGAGTTGAGGTCTATGAACAGACCGCAGACTTCTTTGCTCCTTTCGAGGGCGGCAACGACAGCATTATCCAAACCGTTACCGACACGACCAAAGGTCGCGGTCAGAAAATTACGTTCACCACCATGGCTGGTCTCTACAATGAGCCCAAGCACGGGGATGAGCTTTTTGATGACGGTGATGCTTTCGAGTCGATCAAGATCAATTCCGCAACCCTGTCCGTGGACTTCATGCGCCACGGCGTTCGTTACACCGAGCGAGCTGAAGAGTTCATGGGAATGCGCGGCGAAATCGCCGTAGGCATCCCCCGCGAGCTTGGCAAGTGGATGGGCCGCAACAAGAGTGAGAAGCTGTTTATGAGCTTCTTGCACCACGGCGCAGGCGCAAACCAAATTATTGCAAACAGCAAGGCCAACGCGGACGCTCTGTTTACTGCTGACACCCTTGATTGGGACGGCATCGTCTCCGCTCAGACGCAGCTCTCCCGCCTTGGCGGAAGCCCTGCTAAATTGGGCCGGGATCAGAACGGTAACGCCATTCATCGCTACTGCTCCGTTGCAACCACTGACGCTCTGTTCTCTCTTGAGCAGGACGCCGATTACAAGGATGCACACGAAGAGGGTGGGCCAAACGCCTACTCCAACCAGTTGTTTACGGGTGGCTACTCCGATGTCCGGGGTAATATCATCAAGAAATACAATCCCATCGACCATGACGGATACGGTGCGATTGCTTCTCCGCTGAATCCCAAGGCAGAGCTTGGATGCTCGACCACCAACGGGTTTACCACCAACACCACCACTGGTGTTGCAAACCTCAGAATCGCTGGCGGTGGATCTGAAACTGCTGGGGCCCTTACGGCTCCCGCTTACTTCAAATACTTCCCGCTCTACGCGTTCAAGTTCCTTGCAACGGACACCCTGTCTCTTGCGTCCAGCTTGTATGGAAGTGGGGCGTTCTTTGTAGCGGTTGTAAACCACCCCAATGCGGCCACAGACCCGAACAAGATTGGCTTCTACCAAGTTAACGCCAATGACGGGAACCTGTTGACCGTGGCCGACAAGCACCAGTCGGGAGACGCCAATAACCACCTTGGCTCCCTTCCTGCCTTTGATGCGACGGTTCACACCAACACCCACGATGCTGGAACAGCCAGCGTCTACCTTGTGAACCAGCACGGTGTGCCTTACGGCCACACTCTGTTCATGGGTAAGCAGGCTGCTCGTCGCGCATACGGCAAGTATCGCAACCAGCGTTCCGAAGACTCCCATGAGGGCGGCTTCGTGAAGGACATCTTCGTGACCTCTGTCTTCGGACAGGAGCCAGTGCAGGATGCTGCTGGGCGCAGGCCGGGATACCTTATCCTGACACACGCACTGCAATACGCTGGAGTTCCGTTCCCGACAGTCACCACTGCTTAATTCCTGAGAAATCAGGGATTTGGGATCAAGAACCCAATTATGGGGGCCCTGAGTTGCAATTCTTGCAACCGGGGCCCCTTTTGCTATACTTTGAGTATGCCTATTTTAGCAGTATTGCAGTATCCTGATCGCGGAACGTATGCCCCAACAAAATACGGAACTCGGCATGGGGACTTCCTGAGGTCCAAGGTGCCGGGAATGGAGGAGGAAATCTGGGTCTTTGGTGGGCGCACATATGACCTTTCCAAAGCTAAAGACAGGGAAGATTTCAATGCAGACTGCGCCACTCTTATCCCCTTTTGCCACGGAAGAAAAATGAGAGTGGTTCCGGTTATTTTGAATCCTGTGGCTGATAAAAAGACAGCCAAGAAAAAGGCGGCTAAAGAGCTGCCAGAAAAACTTTTGCCACCCTCCGGAGGGTAGTAAGCCATGACTCTTAAAGAGCTTAGAGACAACGTGTTGCGGGTCCTCTGGATGGAGGGAGCTGGGACGATTCCTGACTATATTTACGAGGATGCCACCACGGCCATCAATTCTGCGTTGCAACTCATGCACCAGAGCCCTCTGGACTATTTCCGCAAAGAGGAGGGGACGCTATTCTATTCTGCGGGAACATCATCGGCAAACCTCAACACTCTGTATGGAGCAAACGAGCTTATTGGGCCCGTTTGGATCTCGGCAGAGAACAACAGAGAGCTTCATAGGATCACCGATGAGTCTGAGTTTAATCAATTCTTCCCAAGGTTTTATGGGAAAACTGAAGCTCAGGCCGTAGCTGACGGGGTTCCCGCTCCAAGTTACTACTTTGTCAAAACTCGCAGAGAAGCAGCCGAAGACTCCGGAAGGGACTCGTCTGGTGCGTATATCGAGATCAAGCCGACCCCAACAGCAGACGTAAGCATCAGTCTAATTTACGCCAGAAAGGCTGCCGTTTTTGAAACAAGCTACATCAAGGACCTGTCAGGATCAGAGGTAACTCCCGTCCCGGCAGACGCGGTAGAGACAATCCTCCTGCCGCTTGCTAGAATGTATGCAATGAGGTCTCACTTTTTCTTTGAGAAAGACAAGATCCCCATGTTTGAGCAGGACTCAGCCAGAGCGATGCAATCGTTGCAAGTCTCTGACCCCGAAATGGGGACAAAGAGCCACATGGCTGAGCAGCTTAGGAAACAATTTGCGTCTGAAGAAGAATGACTGTTCAAGAATTAGCTCAAAGGCTTGCAAGATGGACAGCCAGTAAGACGCTCTCGCAAATGAGCGTTGAGGATCGTTTGATCCTGCTGGATTGTGTCAACTCCGCTGTTTTTAACTGGTTTATTACGGCCCCGGAAAACCTGAGGATGACCACGGTCTCGCACCTAATAAGGGCGAAGGAGACCATCAGCTTTACCGCCACCAACGGAGGAAACGACATGACTGGCGCTTCGTTGCAAGACTATCATCTAGGAGCGGCTTTGGAGATTGCAGGGGAGAAAAACATGAATGAAATCGTTTCGGTTTCTGGGACTCCTAAAATGCTTAACCAGTTTCGCGGATCAACTGGCTCCGTGTCCGCAAGTGTCCACTTTGACACCATTATGCTTACGGACCACAGCGTAAATAGACTGGTAAGTCACCCTAGAGTGCTTGATACGGGAGTTACCCTGTTCAGGGACGAGGACGGCCTTCGATTCGTTGGACCGGAGAGAAGGATGAGGGCGTTTTCCGGAATACTTGGGACCACAGCAGCCTCAAGTTCTGTGCAAACCTTTGGAGACCCCACAAGGTATGTTCTAGAAAACACCGGGGTATCCCAGAAAGACGAAGCCAGACTAATGGTTAGGCTCGACCCCATTCCGGACAAGGAGATGACTGTGGTGTTCGATGCCGTGCTGGACCCGCCTTCTCATGATTTGACAGATATGGACGGGAGTGTGGCCGTTGCCGTTCCGGATCAATATGTTTTGCCTCATGTTCTTCCGTTGGCGCTAAGCGACTTGGTTATGACCCCGATCTGGGAGGGGTCAAAAGAGGAGAGAGACGCCACCATCCAGAGGGGGATATCTGCTATTGCCGCAATAAATAGGGCAATGCAGCCCAACAGGGGATCTCCTTCCAATTATGTGAGAACCAGACCCGGATATTAAAATGATTGCAGACGCCACAAAGCTAAAGGCCGCAGTTAAACAGGCCCTACAGGAGATCAATGACGCATGTTACGAAATGCGCCAAGAGGGAGTCATCGTCCTTATGCCGGAAGCTGTTGAATTTGAGGTGAACATGGTCATAGGGACAGACATCAATGTTGTCACAAGGACCAATAACGAGAGCGAGAATAACGGAACAACTACTACAACTCGCGCCTCTGGGGCTGCTGACCTTACCGCAGGCCCTCACGAACAGGAGGTATCCACCAAGACGAACGACAACAGGGAGACAAACAGGACATATACCAATCTCACTGAAATAACCAGAATCGAGCACCCTACAGTTACGACCACTGGAAGCGGAGCAGATACTGGAGAGGAAACAGTGGAATACACCTACGGAGACGGAGACGCATAAGCCATGGCTAGTTCAGACAATATAATTAAAAGAGAAACCGATACCAAGGCCAATAAAGGCCAGATATCGGCGCAGTCATATGACAGCGAAACAAAAAGGACCGTAACCTCTCCAACCCTTACAAAGGAGACTACGACCCAGACTGATGACGCTGCCACTACAAGCGAAAGAAAGGTTGGCAATGTAACAGAAACGCGAACCTCGTCAGGGGTGGGGACTGTTACCACTACAAACGAGGACAAGGGCGTGGTCTTGAGGTTTACCATCCCTATCCAACAGAGAAATCCAATTGTTAGATCGGAGTAATTGCAATACTATTAACCAACTTACCAAGTTATGCTTACAAGGTCAGGAAGAGAACTTTTAGCCTCTGGAAAGGGGGCCTTAGGAACAGAGGCTGCATGGACGCTTGCTGGTGACGGTTATGCTGCTGACGACCTTCATCCATGCGTTCCATTTAACGGACTCTTAGGATTCTCTACGGCGTGGAGAGAAGACGACTCCACTGGGGACCTCTCCCCTCTTGCCACCCCCACAAGCGACTCTCATTTTACGGTTTCTGGATCAGACCTAGTCACTAACGCAACATAGAAATGGCCACTCCAAACATAATCCCCAACGCCAACAACGAAGGCAAATTAGGAAAATCTGGGACCCAGTGGTCCGAGGTTAGGGGGCAGACAATTTACCAAAACGGGAGCCAAGTTGCAAATTTGGCGTCTCCCACATTTACCGGAGCCCCTAAGGCTCCCACGCCGGGAAGCTCTGACAATACGACAAACATTGCAACTACGGCATGGGTGACGACTTTTCTTACCGGGGTTTACACAAAAATCCACGGCTCCCCTACTGCCGGGAACCTGTTTAAGTCTAAAGCTGGGGGGCTTATTGAGGATAGTGGTCACTCTGCCACAACCCTGCTCGCTAGAGCTAACCACACAGGCTCTCAGGCCCAAAGCACTGTCACAGACCTTGTGAGTGATCTTGCAACGATAACCAGTAATGTTGCAACAAACACCTCTGCCATCTCAGGCAAGGCGGCCACTTCCCACACCCACACAAGTGCTGACATTACTGACGCAACAGATGCGGCTACAGTTAGCAAGGTTGTAAAACGAAGCGCAACAGGGGCCGCGTCATTCGCGTCTACCGGGACAAACAAAGCTGTTAGCGCGTCATCAACTGGAACCAATGGATACGGGGTATATGGGGCCTCCACAGGGAACACCAGCTATTCCGTTTTTGGATTTAACACAGGGACAGGAGGAACTGCTGGCCACTTCTCCAATGGTGCTTCCAGCGGAAAAGGGCTTATTGCCGATAACAACCAGACCTCAGCTATCATCCTTGAGGCAAGGCACTCAACCAACCCAATGTTTACCGTTCTCACCGGATCAAAGGTGAGACTATATAACACTGCTTCATCATATTATTCTGAGATCGACCACGGCACTTTAACGGCCAACAGAACGATAACGTGGCCGGATGCTACCGGGACGGTTACTCTTGGAGACGGAGGGGGGATCACTGACGCAGGGGCGTTCAGAACGGCTCTGGGGGTTGGCACAGGCGACTCTCCCTCGTTCACTAAGACCTCCGTAACCTCCTCCACTTCTGAAGGATACAACTTTAGCTCTGGAGCTAAAATTGCCCTAGAAAACGCCGCCAATACCAGCAAGTTTCAACTCCCTCACGGGGGAGGAAGCACAGAAAAGCTGGTGGACGGGGACGGCAGAGGCATTACTGATGCTGCGGCATTCAGGACCGCAATTGGGTCTCCCAACATCGCCGGGGACACGTTTACAGGGACTGTCGTAATCGACCCCGCGAGTGGCTCCAACATGATTAGGATGGACGGGCCTTCTGGTGGATACGCCCTGCTTACCTTTGACTCATCGTCCACTAGGAGCCTTGCGGTCCCAGATGCCACCGGAAATCTAGCCGTATGCGCCAGCGGGTCAGGGGCAATTGTTGCATCAGATGTAACCGATTCCACCGCCACGGGAAGATCGCTGATGACCGCAGCAGATGCGGCAGCAGGAAGGGCGGCTCTGAGCGCGTCAACCCAATCAGCAACCCTTGGATTTGGTGTAATCGCCGGAACAAGAAATAACACCGATGCGACCTCTGTATCTACAGGGTCTTTTGCAAAAATTCACCCGGGAACCTTTGCCGTGGTTAATGGGGCCAACTTCAGTGTCCCATCCAGCTCGGAAGCCAAGGTTACTTATGGCGGCTCTGTGACATCAAACTTTTTGGTCACAGCCGTTATGACCGTCAAGAGCGGGGCCTCTGGGACTGTGACTGTTTCTGCTCGGCTGGGCAAAAACGATGCCACCATCTCCACTTCAGAGGTAAGCCAGACGTTTTTGAATAATACCCACGAAGACTCGATGACCGTGCAAAGCGTGATGAGTCTCGCTAACACGAATACTGTGGAGGTCTGGATTGCTAACGAAACTGGCTCAGACGACCCCACTGTTACCGATATTTCGCTAACCCTGATCCCCATGGATTGATCTCCCCCCGGAGGGAGGCTATGAGAACCCCCAAAACAAACAGGTCCTGCGTGGCGCTTGCAATTATTGCAAGCTGCTTTGCGTTTGTATCGTGTTCTCCCCCGGTCACACAGGCCCCGCCAGCCATAGCGGTTCCCAAATTATCTCCAAAGCCCAATATAGCCAATACGGAAGCGCAGGTCCGAAAGGTAGAGGCTAAAGTTGGAGAGGTGGAAGACGCGGTAAGGGATGTTGGGCACAAGCTCGACGCCGCCAAAGTGACCACAGAAGCCATAGAAAAGGCCGTTGAAGAGGCTTACGCAAACGGGCTAGAGGCGGGATCTGCTGCCGCTGACGAGCTTCGGGGCTTTGTGGTAGACCTTAGGGCAGAGTTAGACTCGTCTATTGTCGCTAGGGAGTCTGCCGTTGCAGCACTAAACGAGACCAAAGCGGCTCTAACCAAGGCAGAGCAAGCAAACCTCCAGTTGCGATCTGAGATAGAGGCTATGGCCGTCCAGAACAAAGGCTTACTGGAAAGGCTAGAGGAGGCAAACTCCCGCATCGAAATAGGGATTAAAATTGCTGCTGAAAGAGACGCGGCTCGGGAAAAGGTAGCAAAAGTGGAGTCCCAAAGAGATGAAGCCCTTAAATATAAAAGGTTTGTGTGGATTGCGGTAGCCGTGGCGATGCTATATCTTGTCCTGAAAGTTGTTGTTGCAACTGGAACTTGGACACCGCAAGGACGAATTGCTAAAATACTTTTTTAACCAACCAACTGAATCCAATGGAACATACCCAAAGTGCAAACGTAAAGGCCAAGTTCAAGGATAGCGGCATTGATGCCCTGCCCGTGGACATAAGCTCAACCGATCAGACTCTGTCGCAGGTCGCTAGAGCTTTGGTCATCGGGACTGCCGGGAACCTTAAAGTGACCACGTTGCAAGGCAACACTGTGACGCTTGTAGGTGTCCCCGCTGGGGTCTTGCCTCTCTGTGTCACGAAAGTGTTCAGAACAGGAACGACCGCAGTCAACATTAGTGCAATTTTTTAGGCCCAATAGGAAATGAGAGTTTCACCGGGACTTGGTATACCTGTGGCCAGAACGCCACAGGCCCTTGAGACGCCTATGCTCTTGGATAGAGATGGGATGCCTACAGCTACTCTTGCATACAGCCTAAGAAAGCTGCGGGAAGACTACTCAAGCTATGCGGTTAGGGTCCGGAAAGGGACCGGGGGGTCGGCGGTCGAAGTAGATGTCTCCTTTGACGACGATAATAAGGTTAGCGGATCTTCTGCCATATCGGTTGCGTCGGGATCTTACAGCGGAACAATGACTTTGACCGCGTTCGCTGGTGGAGCTTCTGTTTATGTGACCACATGGTATGACCAAGTCGGGACGGCACAAAGTGCTTACCAAACATCTGCGAGTTTACAGCCTCCTCTGTTGGCAGACTTTACCGCGTTAGACTTCAGCGCAACCGAATACCTGCAAACAACCCATGTTCCAGCCGAAGGAGGAGACGGAACAAATGTTGGAGATTCAAATACATGGGTGACAGCGTCTAAGTATATCGACACTGATAACGACAGGCATGAGATAATTTCTGCTTTATATTATTACCCTGCGTATGGCCGCTCTCTGTATGTTGAAGGAGACACATACCGCTTTGATGTAGGGGGTGGCGGCGGCACTTCAGATTATGATACTTTGAATAGCACGGTTTCTGCTAGCACCAGTAGCATTGATGTAAACATCGCTTCTTATATGCCCGCCGAGTCAGGCAATGAGATTCAAATGAAGGTGAATGGACCCGATAG
>MDTE01118676.1_pt1 | contig 27337 bp, 27 predicted proteins | sample 811231 | NCBI WGS metagenome assembly MDTE01 (sample SAMN05326651, study PRJNA326480) | marine metagenome | isolation source: seawater | place: Indian Ocean: Red Sea | collected 2010
AAAAAAAGATTTCATTAATCAAAGTAGCACTGTAAGTGGTAAAATGTGTAAGGATGGATTTTCTTATGAAAGTAGTTCAAATACTTCTTTTTTAACAGTGGATGAGCTAAAAAAATTAATAAATGAAAACGTGACCCAATAATGATATCTTACGGAAAGCAATCTATTGACAATGATGATATTGATGCCGTAAAAAAAGTACTCGAGGGTGATTGGCTTACGCAAGGTCCGAGCGTAGAAAAATTTGAAGATGCCCTCAAATCTTATTTTGGCTCCAAATATGCTTGTGCTGTTTCAAACGGAACCGCAGCTCTTCATCTCGCAGGGATTGCTTTGGGTTGGAGAAAAAGTGATATAGTTGTTACATCTCCAAATACTTTTCTTGCCTCAAGCAATTCCATAATCTACTCAGGTGCAATTCCAGATTTCGTTGATATTGATTCAGAATCGTTCAACATTGATGTAAATAGACTTGAGGATAAAATCAAATCTATTCTATCTGCATCAAAAAAGTTAGCAGCAGTTATTGCTGTTGACTATGCCGGAGCTCCGTGTGACTGGCATTCTTTAAGGTTCCTTGCAGATAAATACAATTTCATTCTTTTGAATGATAATTGTCATGCTTTAGGGGCATCCTATAAGGGTAAAAAGAACTATGCAATTGAATATGCTGATATTGTTACTCAAAGCTATCATCCTGTAAAAAATATCACTACAGGCGAGGGTGGTTCTATTATGACTAACAATGACCAAATTGCTAGTCAGCTTAAACTTTTAAGATCTCACGGGATGACAAAAGATCCAAATCGTCTTTCTAAGAATGAAGGGCCGTGGTATTACGAAATGCAAGCTCTTGGATTCAATTATCGCATTACAGATTTTCAAAGCGCTTTAGGCTTAAGTCAGTTGAAAAAACTAGATAAATTTGTTGACAAAAGACGCACAATTGCGAAATTTTATGATGATGAATTTTATTCAAAAAAATATTTTAAAATACCTAAAAATAATCCTGATGTAAAAAGCGCATATCATCTTTATCCTTTGAGAATAAATTTTGCTGAAGCAGGGCTAGATAAAGCTCATTTTTTTAGAACAATGCATGAAAACAATATTAATCTTCAGGTTCATTACATACCAGTTCATACTCAACCCTATTATATGAAAAACTATGGATTTAGACATGGAGATTTTCCAGTTTCTGAAAGTTTTTATGCGCAGGAGGTTTCCTTACCCATTTACCCTAGTTTAAAAAATGAAGATATGAAAACAGTTGCTAAGATTATAAAAAAAATTGTTAAACCATGAATATAGCAATTATCCCAGCTAGAGGAGGAAGCAAGAGAATTCCGAAAAAGAATATTAAGAATTTTTGTGGCCGCCCAATGATATCTTATTCGATAAAAGCAGCTCAAGACTCAAAAATTTTTGATAGAATTATTGTTTCAACGGACTCCAATGAAATCGCTTCTGTTGCAAAAGAGCATGGTGCAGATATTCCTTTTTTAAGACCAAAAGATATTTCCGATGATTTTGCTACTACTGGGGATGTGATGAGGCATGCTACAAATTTTCTCAAGAAAGAACATGAATCATTAGACTCAATTTGCTGTATCTATGCTACCGCTCCTCTAATTCAAAAGGATGATTTAGTTAAAGGTTTAGAAATTTTTAATACTAAAAAATGGTCTTATGTCTTTTCAGCTACCTCATTTCCATTTCCAATTCAAAGAGCAATTAAGAAAGTTTCTGGAGGTGGTATTGAAATGTTTCAACCTCTACATTTTAATACGAGATCGCAAGATCTTGAAGAAGGATATCATGATGCTGGTCAATTTTATTTTGGGACACCTCAAGCCTGGATTCATAAAAAAGAGATTTTTAATAATTATTCTGAAATAATTATTTTACCTAGGTGGAGAGTTCAAGATATTGATACACGTGAAGATTGGCTTAATGCAGAAAAACTATTAAAAGCCCTAGACCATTGATAAAATATTGTAAAAACTGTCTTAACCCTTCTACAAGACCAAATACTTTTTTTGACAAAAAAGGTTTTTGCCCTGTTTGTGTATATGAAAAAAATAAAAAAGAAGAGTCAATTGATTGGAATAAAAGATGGGATGAAATATTAGAAATAAAAAAATGGGGCCAAGAGCATACAAAAAGCACCCATGATTGTATCGTTACTGTGAGCGGAGGGAAAGATAGCACTAGACAAGCTTTTTTTGCACGCGACGAACTAGGAATGAATCCATTATTAGTTTGTTGTGTTTATCCACCTGAGGAGTTACATGATTTAGGTGCCCACAACATTTCTAATTTAATTGAAAACGGATTTGACTGTATTACCGTAAGCCTTGACCCAATTAAATGGAAAGAATTAATGAAACATGGTTTTTTTAAATTTGGAAATTTTTTTAAATCAACCGAGATGGCACTTTATGCTATTCCAGTGCATGTTGCAATAGGGTACAAAATCCCTTTGATGTTTTATGGAGAAAACCCAGCTTTAACAATTGGAGAAAAACATGGAAGTCTTGATGGAGATGCATTGGGAATTCAAGAAGGCAATACTATAAAAGGTGGCCCAAAAAGCCTAAAACATCAAAGCTCTACTTTACAAGATTATCACTTTTATGAATATCCAACCTATGAAAATATAGATTTTGCAGGAATAAGAATAATCTATCTTGGATACTATATAAAGGATTGGTATGGTAAAAATAATGCTGACTTTGCAATAAAAAGAGGATTAAAAATTAGAAAAGATACTCCCTCAAATACAGGCGATTTATGGGGTTTTACTGGACTAGATGAAGAGTTTCGATTAGTTAATCAGTATATTAAATATCTAAAATTTGGCTTTGGACATGTTACCGATCAAGTTTGTGAGGCCATACATCAGGGTATGATGACAAGAGACGAAGCGGTAGAATTAGTAAAAAAATATGATGGAAAGTGTTCTGATTATTATATTAATAAATTTTGTGAATATATCGGAATCTCAAGAAAGAAGTTTAACGAAATTACAGATTTATACGTAAATAAAAGTCTTTTTGAAAAGGTTAATGAAAATTGGCAACCAAAATTTTCTCATCATTAAATGCTTGTTATTATTAATAATAATATGGGAAACATTATGTCGGTTGCAAATGCTTTTAAAATGTTGCAAGTTGAGTATAAAATATCCAACAAGGCAAAAGATATAGTCGAGGCAACTTCGTTAATTTTTCCAGGAGTTGGTGCTTTTCCAAAGGCTATGGAAAATTTATACAAACATTCTTTAGTTGATTTATTAAAAGAGAAGATTTTAATAAATGGGACTCCTTTTTTAGGTATTTGTTTAGGAATGCAATTACTTTTTGAAGAATCTGAAGAACAGAAAAGAACTGAAGGATTAAAGATTTTCAATGGAAAAGTCAAAAAAATAGAATCTAGCTCTAAACTGAAGGTCCCCCATGTTGGCTGGAATACTATCCAATTAACAAAGGATACTCCGCTCCTAGAGGGTATAGATAAAAGTGCAAAGTTTTATTACGATCATTCATACTATGCTTGTCAGTCAACTAATGAACACTTTTGTAAATTAAAATATGGAGCAAATATGACTGTAGGTATAAACAGAAAAAATATTTTTGGGGTCCAATTTCACCCTGAAAAAAGCCAACGTAACGGACTTAAGCTGTTAAGGAATTTTGTTAATATTTCAATGAAAGAAAACTAATGCTGTCAATTAGAATAGTTGGCGTAATTAATATTATCAGCGATGTAGTTGTTCAAAGTATCGGATTTAATAAGTATTTGCCTATAGGATCTCCAGATATTGCGATTAATTATTTAGATAGATGGGGAATTGACGAAATTGTAATTTTGGATATTAAGTCCTCAATTAATGGAGAAACAAAATTATATAAAAACCTAGCTAAATTCACAGAAAAATGCTGTGTCCCGGTTTCAGCTGGTGGAGGTGTAAAAAAATTAAAGGACATTGAAAATTTGATTACAAATGGAGCAGATAAGGTTATAATTAATTCAAGCTTTTTCACTAATGAAAATATTGTCACAGATGGCGCAAAGGAATTTGGTAGCCAAGCAATTATTGTTTCAATCGATGTAAAAAAAATTGATAATGAATATATTGTTTTTTCTCATTCTGGATCAAAAAAGATAAATATAGAACTATCTGAAGTAATTAAAAATGCCGAAGATAAAGGAGCTGGGGAATTACTAATCAATTCTATCGACCGTGATGGTAGTAAAAAAGGATATGACATAAATCTCATAGAAAAAGTTAAAAATATTACATCACTCCCATTAGTTTGTTGCGGGGGTGTCGGAAAATCAAAACATTTTTTAGATGCAATGTATCTAGACACTTCAGGATTAGCTGCTGGAAATTATTTTCATTACAACGAACATAGCGTTATTTTATTAAAAAGGTATTTATTGAAACAATCTGATCAAATTCGCTTAGATACATATGCTAATTATAAAAATCATAGTTTTAATTTTGATCAAAGATTAGATGTCTTGCCTGATAATGAACTTGAAAAATTAAGATTTGTTTATATTCCTGAGGAGAAGCTTTGAAGTATTGCACAAGATGTTTTTATCCTTCGAATCATCCGTTGAATATAATTTTTGATAAAGATGGGGTTTGTAGCGGCTGCAGGGTTCATGAAGAAAAAGACAATTTAGATTGGACTGTTAGGCTTGAAAAACTTAAGAAGTTAATTGCTCCATACAAGAAATCTTCAAGATCAATTAATAATTGTATAGTTCCCGTTTCAGGTGCGAGAGACTCCTATTTCATTGTACATTTTGTAAAAAAAGTTTTAGGACTTAACCCCCTTCTTGTCACCTACAACAAGCATTATAACACTCTCTTAGGCATTAGAAACTTATCATATTTAAAAACATTATTTGGTTGCCCTCTTTTTACATTAACCGTTAGCCCAAATCGAGTAAAAAAAATAACTTATGAAACGCTGAACTTAATGGGGTCTATGTATTGGCATTGTATTGCTGGTCAAACAGTATTTCCAATTCAAACAGCTTATAAGTTTAAGATTCCTCTAATTATTTGGGGTGCCCATCAAGGTATTGATCAAGTTGGAATGTTTTCACATATAGATGAGGTTGAGATGACCAGAAAGTATAGAAAAGAACATGATTTGATGGGTTACGAAGCCGAAGATTTGATTGATAAGGGTATTTTAAATGAAGAAGATTTACAAAACTATTTATATCCGCATGATAAAGAGATTGAATCTGTGGGTGTTAGGGGAATTTATTTAAATAATTATATTAGATGGGATAGCAAGTATCAACATGAAAAGATGATAGAATTGTATGGATATGAATCTAATAAGCAGCAAAGGACTTTTGACACTTATAATGATGTTGATTGTTATCATTATTCTGGACTCCATGACTACATTAAGTATTTAAAATGGGGATATGGGAAAGTAACTGATCATGCGTCAAGAGAGATACGCCTAAGAAGATTAAATCGCGATGAAGGTATAAACTTAATAATGGAATTTTTTGACAAAATACCAGATGATATTGAAATTTTTTGCGATTGGATTAAAATTGACGAAAAAAAACTTATTAGTACAATTAATAAATTTAGATCTAAAAAAATCTGGACAAAAATTGATGATCAATGGAAGATAAATGATTCTATAATAAATCATAGATCTAAAAATAGAGATTTAGTTGATAAAGTTTCATTTGAAAAAATTGATTCATGTAATTTTGATTCATCATCAAAAAAAACTATGCAACCTGAAATAGGTAAATACACTCTCATAGGTAGAGGCTGGGTTGAAGAAAAATCTAGGAAAGAAATAAAATGAAAAATGAAAAAAAAGATACTAACTACTATTTAAGTATTATCGATGAGGTTGAAAAAGTAAGAACAAAAAATAATGTAAATTGGATGGATTTACTCCGATTAGCATTTAAGCACTGCCCAGAAGAAGCAAAAGTTTTGATGAAAAAAATTGATTTTGAAGACAACAGAATTTCTGAGCTTATTAAAAAACTTTCTGATTAGCTTAAAAGCTGCATTAATAAAAAAAGTTTGATATGATCTTTTTGAGAAAAATAGTAAAAGAGGACATGGACATTATATTTCAATGGTCAAATGATTCCGAAGTTAGAAAATGGTCTTTTAGTAAAGACCCTATCTCATATGAAGATCATAAGGCCTGGTTTAAAAAAAAGATGATAGATAAAAATAGTTTAATTTGGATATTAATCCACAACAATAAACCATCTGGTCTAGTTAGGCTTGAAAGAAAATCTTTTTCAGCTGTTATTAATTATCTAATCGCACCTCATGCTCGTGGACAAAATTTAGGCAGTAAAATGTTAAGATTGGCAATCAAAGAATCGCATAATGAATGGAATGGAATTGATATAATTGCATATACAATACCACAAAATATTGCTTCAAATAAGTCATTAATAAAAGCAGGGTTTACTCTAGATGAATTAAGTAAAAATAAAAACAAAAATCTTTATTTTATTAAACAAACAATGGATTCAAAAAATGAGAATTAGTAAAACTGAAATTGGAGTTAATCACCCACCTTTTATAATTGCAGAAATGTCGGGCAATCATAATAAATCGCTTGAAAGAGCTTTAAGAATTGTTGAAGCAGTTGCACAATCAGGTGCTCATGCATTAAAACTACAAACTTATACGCCAGACACTATTACGTTAAATGTAAAAGATGGTGACTTTCTTATCAAAGACAAAAATAGTCTCTGGGCAGGAAAGTCACTTTATGATTTGTATGAAGAAGCTCATACTCCATGGGACTGGCATGAGCCGATTATGAAGCTGGCTCAAAAATTAGGAATGATTTGTTTTAGTACTCCTTTTGATGAAACATCTGTTGATTTTTTGGAGGAGCTTAATGTGCCAGCTTACAAGGTTGCATCATTAGAAAATAACCATCTTCCATTATTAACTAAAATTGCAAAGACTGGTAAGCCAATAATTTTGTCAACTGGATTAGCATCCATTTCCGATTTACATGATATGATTTATACTATAAAAAACGCAGGATGCAATGATTATGCACTGCTTAAATGTACTAGTTCTTACCCTGCATCACCAAGAAACAGCAATGTTTTAACAATCCCTCACATGAGAGAAATGTTTGATTGTGAGATTGGACTATCAGATCATACACTAGGAATAGGTGCCCCTATTGCTGCAATTGCACATGGCGCTACAATCATAGAAAAACATTTTACTCTATCTCGAGATGATGGTGGCGTTGATTCAGCCTTCTCTCTTGAACCAAAAGAATTTCAGAATTTAGTTATTGAAAGTGATAGGGCATGGAAATCACTTGGAAAAATTTTTTATGGTAATACAAAAAAAGAAGAAAGTTCTTTAATTTTTCGAAGGTCGCTATTCATATCTCAAGACATGAAGAAAGGCGAAATATTCAACAAGAAAAACTTGAGGATTGTTAGACCAGGCTCTGGGTTACCCCCTAAATATTATGAACTATTTTTAGGTAAAAGAATTATTAGAGATGTAAAAAAAGGAACTCCATTATCATGGGATCTAATTTAGGTTAGCATGGGATACGAATTACGTTTAGAAAAGTTTTCGAAAAAATATTTAACAAAAGAATATTTATCTTGGTTAAATAATAAAGAACTGATGAAATACAGTGAAAATAGACATGCCACCCATACCTTAGAAAGTTGTCTAAAGTATTATGAATCATTTCAGGATTCGCATAATCTCCTCTTTGCAGTTATTAATGATCAAAATAAGCATATTGGTAACATAAATGCATATATCGATAAAAATAACGCTACCGCAGATATTGGTATTCTCATTGGTATATATGGAAAAGGATACGGTAAAAAAGCTTGGAATCTCATGATAAAAACTTTATTTAATCAATTTAATATCAGAAAAATAACTGCTGGTGCAATGGAAAAGAATATTGCTATGATTAATATCTTTAAAGAATCAGGGATGAGTTATGAATATACTAAGGAAAAATATTTTAATTTTGAAGGTTCTTATGTTGATTTAGTTGGCTATACTATTTATCGTAACTCTGAACAAAATTTTTCTTTAAAATCAAAAAAGAAAATCTCACTTTTGAGTACTTTAGATCACCCTCTTCTTGGTAGATGGATAAATTCAATTTCTAAAAGCTTTAGTATTCATTCAATAATTATAGATCCCCAAAAAAATACAGAAAAAGAAAAGCAGATTTGGTTTGAGAGAACAGGGGGAAAATTTGAGCCACAAATTTTAAATGATTTAATCGAAACTCCTCCATTTTTTTTTATGGAAAGTCACAACTCTATCAAAACTTTAGATTTCATAACAAAAAATAAAATTGATCTCTTAGTTAATTGTGGAACTCCTAGAATATTGGGTAAAGAGATTATCAGCTCAACCACTTTTGGTGTATTAAACGGACATCCAGGTGAATTGCCATACTATAGAGGTTGCACATGTATCGAGTGGGCACTTTTTAACGGGGACAAGGTCGGTGTTACTTTTCATCTGATGACAGAAAAAATAGATGAAGGTCCAATAATTCAAAAAAAATTTATAGATGTAAGGCCTGATATGAGTTATCAAGATATAAGAATTCTGGCTTACAAAGCTATGATTAAATCAATTCCTCAAGCTATTAAAAAGGTTTTTTCTGGAGAATACAGTAAAAAATTTCCTCAAAAAGGTAGATATTGGAAGCCCATTGATAAGAAAAAATTAAACGAAGTAATTAAAAATTATAGTGGTGAGGTTAATGTCTAGGGCTAAACACAAAGCCTTGATTATTGGCTTAGGAAATATAGGAATGGGGTATGACTATGCCTTGTCTCATCATGATTATATTTTAACACATGCTCAAGCCTTGCATAGTGATAGAAATTATGAACTTTTAGGAGGTGTAGATATTTCGAGTAAAAAAAAATCTGATTTTACAAAGAAATTTAATCTGCCTTCCTTTTCTAAAATTAATAGCGAAGTTATATCATTAGACCCGGATATTGTATCAATATCGGTGAATACAGAGTTTCATTTAGATGTCTTAAAAGAGGTTGTGGGGAGTCTTTCACCTAAACTGGTTGTGCTCGAAAAGCCAATATCAGTATTTAAAAACGAAATAAAATTAATACTAGAAATTGTTCAATCAGAGAACGTTGCATTAGTAATAAATTATTTTAGAGAGTTTGAACCAGAACACAAACGACTACTTAAAAAAATAAATGACAATGAATTAGGCTTTCCTCTTAAAATTATTGTTTGGTATTCAAAAGGCCTTTTAAATAATGGATCACACTTCGTTCAATTTTTGTCAAACTTTATGGGTAAGGTTAAAAACTTCAAAATTATTGAAAATAATGAAACACAACATATAAATGATTTTGAGCCTTCCCTGAAAATATCATACGAAAAGGGAGATGCCTTTTTCGTTCCTGCTTACCAGGAAAATTCTTCTTTTAATGAGATGGAAATAGTGGGTCCAAAGGGAAAGGTTAAATATTATAACAGTGGTCGATATTATCAACTGTGGAATCTTGTCAAAGATCCTGTATTCAATGACAATAGTATATTAGAGGCCAAACCATCTATTACCCAAACTAAATTTAACCACTATCAAAAATTTGTTTATAACAATATTCACGATTATTTAAAAAATAAAAATGACTTGGATATCTCTTTTGTTGAGTGCGTTGAAAACAACCATCTATTAATACAAATTAAAAAGGAGTTATCGAATTGGAAGAAAAGCTAGCAATTAATGGCGGTAAGCCAACTATTAATAAAGAGTTTGATGTTTATAACAGTATCGGAAATGAAGAAGTTATTGCCGCTACAAAGGTAATTAAATCTGGAGTTTTGTCAAAATATTTAGGCTGTTGGCATGAAGATTTTTATGGTGGTGAAAAAGTTAAAGAATTTGAAAGACTATCTGAGGAATATTTTAATGTCAAGCATGCTGTAACTGTAAATTCATGGACATCTGGATTGGTTGCAGCGGTTGGAGCCCTTGATATTGAACCTGGTGATGAAATTATTGTAAGCCCATGGACAATGACTGCGTCAGCTGCAGCTATCCTACATTGGAATGCAATACCTGTTTTTGCAGATATTGATTATAAAACTTTTTGTTTAGATCTAGAATCTGTAGAAAAAAATATATCTCCTTACACCAAAGCTATCATGTCTGTTGACATTTTTGGTCAATCTGCTGATGTTGATGGGTTAAATAGTATTGCAAAAAAACACAACTTAAAAATTATTTCTGACACAGCGCAATCTCCTGGCGCGATGTATAAAGAAAGTTTTGCTGGGACTATTACAGATATTGGAGGGTACAGTCTTAATTATCATAAGCATATTCATACAGGCGAAGGAGGGATTGTTGTTACAAATGATGACAATCTAGCTGAGAGAGTAAGGCTTATACGAAACCATGCTGAAGCTGTTGTAGGGGACATGGGGAGAGAAGATTTAAATAATATGATTGGTCATAATTTTAGATTAGGTGAAATAGAAGCAGCTATGGGTATAGAACAATTAAAAAAATTAAATAAATCTGTAGAGCGAAGACAGCAAATAGCTAATATCTTAACTGATGAGCTTTCTACTTTAGAGGGTTTAAATACTCCACATATACCCAAAGATCAAACACATGTATATTATGTTTATCCTTTAATTTATGATTCAAAATTTACCGGTGTTAACAAAGATTTGTTGTATAAAGCACTAGTTGCTGAAGGAGTTCCTTCACTATCTAACAGATATCAAAATATCCATTTACTTCCAATTTATCAAAAGAAAATTGCCTATGGTAATTCTGGCTTCCCATGGTCAATATCTAAAAGAAATATTTCTTATAATGAGGGTATTTGTCCAAATGCTGAAAACTTAAATTCAAATTCATATATTGGCTTGGGGTTGTGTATGTATGAATTTGAAGATGATGATATATATTTAATTTGCGAAGCATTTAAAAAAATATGGAACAACATAAAGCAATTGAAACAGAAATAATATGAATGAATTTTTAAACATCGCTAGAGATATCAATTATAAAAATATAGTTAAAGATTTGAATGAAAATGGTTTTTCAACATTAGGAAGACTGAGATCAGCATCTCTTTTGTCATCTGCGATAAAAGAAATTGATAATCTATCAACCTTTGATGATGTGGAAAAAAATTATAGTGATTCAGAGCATAGAACTTGGAATGCACACAACAAAATGAGTATAGCAAGAGAGTTTAAATTTTTTTCCGATGAGATTATTTCCAATGTGTTGAATAAGAATTCATATGCTTATGATATTCTTGCTATTAGAAATAAAGCACTAAATGATTTAGATAAAAAGAATGTTAGCCTAAGATGGCATATGGACTCTTTTTTTTCTCAGCTTAAAACTTTCTTATTTATTTCAGAAGTTCATTTAGATAATGGTCCATTCGAAATTATACCTAAAACACACAAAATGAGTTTCAAGCTTCGATTGGCATTCAAAGCCAATTTTTTTAAAATAAAAAACTTAAAAGATGGAAAAAGGGGTTATTCAAGCATTGATCATAAAACAATCTCTTCAGTATTAAATATTAATCGTAAAATAGAGACTATGACAGTTCCAGCAGGAACTATTGTTTTAGCGAACACCTCATGTTTGCACAGAGCAAAGCCATGTATTGATGGGTCAAGATATGCCTTAACATCATACTATAATTGATGATGGCTAAATTAGCAATTATATCAAATGATGCAGGTGGGTCTGAACTAATATCTTCATGGATTAAATATCAAGATTTAGATTTTATTTTTTCACTTGATGGGCCAGCGGTAGACATTTTTAATAGGAAATTAGGTAAAATAAAAAATCTACCTATTGATATTGCAATTGATGCTTCAAAAACTGTGATAACTGGAACTGGCTGGTTAAGTAATCATGAATATGACGGGATTGTTTATTCAAAAAATAAAAATAAAAAAGTAATATCTTTTTTAGATCATTGGGTGAATTATGAAGAGAGATTTATTAGAGATAATTTAAAAGTTTTGCCAGATGAGCTTTGGGTTTCAGATAACTACGCCTTTGATATAGCTAAAAAAATTTTTCCAAATGAACATATAAAACTTGTTCATAATTATTATATGGACGATATAGTAAGAGACATTAAAAACATAGATGAAGTTGATGGAGATCAGTTGCTTTATATTTTAGAACCAATTAGAGATAATTGGGAAAAAGATCAACCTGGAGAATTTCAGGCATTAGACTATTTTATTCACATGTTGCCAAAATTAAACCTTCCAAAAAATTTAAAAATAAAATTACGCTTACACCCATCTGAAAATAAAAAAAAATATAACGATTGGATAAAAAGTCAATGCAATATCAGGTTGTCGATTGATGATGAAAAATTCTTAAAAAAATCAATAAGTGATTCAAAATGGATTGCTGGCTGCGAATCCTTTGCTTTAACTATTGCTTTAAATGCTAAAAGAAAAGTGTTTTGTACCCTACCTCCATGGTCACATAATTGCAGATTACCTTATGACGAAATAATCAACTTAAGTGAAATAAATTGATCAAATCTGAAATAATAAAATTGATTAAACCTTTCAAAATAGAGTTTGAAAATGTTGAGCTCGATAAACTTCAGCTTAAAAAAGGTGAGATCTTGTGTAAGACAATCTACTCTGCAATTTCTCCTGGCACTGAAGTTTCAGCTTATTGCGGTCACCCGCCATTAAAGCCTGGCATTACATATCCCAGACTAGTTGGCTATTGTAATGTTGCAGAAGTAATTGAAACTGGGCCTGGAAAAAGCGTTTATGAAATTGGCCAAAAAATTTATACTTTTACTTCTCATAGAAGCCACTTTATAACTAACGAAAAAGATGTGTTATCAGTGCTTCCAAAAAATATTTCATCATTAGAAGCTTCATGTGCATATTTATTTCACTTAGGCTATAATGCAGTACTGAATACTAATGTTCGTTATGGGTCAAATGTTTTAGTTATTGGATTAGGAGCAATTGGTTTAGCTTCAATACAAATGGCATCAAACGCTGGTGCAAATGTTTATGCATTATCCGATCAAAGTAATTCTAAATCCATCGCTGAAAAATATGGGGCTATTCAGGTTTTCCAAAGAAAAAAAATTAATACACTAATTAAAAATGATAGAAATCAATTTTTTGATAGCGTAATTTTAACATCAAGTTCCTGGAAAGACTGGTTAATTTCACTGAAGTTGGCAGCGGTGAGGTCTCAAATTGGTGTCTTGGGATTCCCAGGAAGAAATTCTCCTATACCTGATTTCAATCCACTTGATAGCCAGTATTTCTATTCAAAACAACTATCTTTAAAAGCCGTTGGGCTCTCACCTGAAATCAATGATAGTCGAAATAATCTGATGTTCAATGAAAGAGATAATATGAAATTTATTTTAAGTGAAATTGAGTCAGGTTCTATTAATCCTAATCATATAATATCTGAAGTTGTTCACTACAAAAAAGTCGAATCTGCTTACCAAAATTTAATTAATCGAAATGAAAAATTTTCTCCAATCACCTATGTTTTGAAATGGAAAAAGTAAAAGCAGGTTTGATTGGCTGTGGCCGAATGGGTGCTTTTTCTAGCTAGAATGTTTTGAAATACGCTCCTAAATCCTGGTTCCCGCTAAGCCATATTGAGGCATTAAAAGCTAACAAACAATTCTATATTGAAGGAATTTGCGACAAAAACACTAGTTCGCTTGATAAGGCTAAAGAAAAATACTCCATAAAATACTGCTATGAAGATTATTTAGAATTATTAGAAAATCATGATCTGAATCTTTTGTGTGTTGCCACAAGAACTAAAGGAAGGGCAAATATTATAAAAGATGCTGTTAAGTATGGTACCTTTAGATTTCATATTGAAAAGCCTCTTTGCAACTCAACAAAAGAATTTTTTGAATTAGAAGAGCTTTGTCTTAAAAACAATGTGGAGTTAACATTCGGAACAATAAGAAGATACATGCCTATTTATAATAGAGCTAGAGAATTAGTTAATTCAGGAGAATATGGATTGCTACAGCAGATTGATATAAATTTTGCTAATTCAGCATTGTATTGGACACATCCGCATTCAGTAGACCTAGGGTTATTTTTTGCTAATGATGAACTACCTTCGAAAGTACAAGCAACTTTATCTAACTTAAAGAGTGAAATTGTTGATAATGAGTATATAATTGATTCAGATCCATTTATAGAGACCGCAACAATGTTCTTTGATAATAATGTTACGTGTCGAATTGGAAGAGGTGGCAACTTTGATGTAATACTTCATTGCGAAAAAGGTGAGATTATTATCGAAGCAGACGGTGCAAGACTACTGGCAAGGAAAAGCAAGCAGGAAAATCCATATTTAGAATATCCATTTACAGTTTTTGAAATTAAACATTCTAGCCCTCAGGGTTCTTTTTTAGCACTAAATATGCACCTGGAAAGCATTAACAAGAAAATAACCATTGATTCATCGCATATTTTTAACTGTCAAAGAGTATTATTTTCGATACTTGAATCACATATAAAAAACGGTTTCCTTGCATCACCATCAAGCATAGAGCATAGCATTGTTATTAATGCCAGAACAGGTGACCTATATGCATAATTCATTTGATTCGTGACAAGTAATAAAGTAATTATCTATTGTTTGAACGCCTTTGATGAGCACAGGTCTACAAATGAAAAAGCTTATAATAATTTTTTTCAAAGAATTAAAAATCTAAATCTTGACGATATAAAAATCAATCCCTCAAAAGAAAAAAAAATAAAAAAAGATCGAAGTATCAATTTTCTTAAAAAAATAAATTTTTTTTTAAAAATAATTGTTTTATTCAATGAGCAGAAAAAAAGATTAAAAATAAATAAAGACAACTTTTCAAAAATAATAGCTATTGCATCTAACAGGTTAATTGTGAAAAATGACATTTATGCTTCAATAAAAACTTATTTTGAAACAACAGGAGAATCTAAAGTAAGTATAAATGAATTAGGTGATTTTTTAAAAACTTCCAATAATTTAGTATTAGTTGATGCAAAACATTTTAGTACAATATGGTCTAAAAAAAATAAAAACAATGATAATATTTTTATTTTTGACACAACCTTCCTTTTCTATTTATTCATAACAAGTTCTCTTTTTAAAGTATCTTTTTTAAAAGAGTTATTTACTTTTTATAAAAGATACTCTTCAATTAACAATTCTTTGAATAAAAAAGAAAAATTTATTCGTTCACTTTTGGTTATTTCATTAAAAAAAATAATTGGATCATCAAAAAATATCCAATCATTTTTTTTAACAGCAAACTCAACGATAATCGAAATTCTTAGAGCTATATTAATTGCCAACAGAGATACTTCTAACATCATTGAAATTTTGCATGGTATTGTAATGATACCACATCGAAATTATATTAATAAGCTTCAGATAATTCAGAAAAAATATCTACCGATCAGCAATTGTTCCCAAAAATATATTGAACAAATAAATGGATTACCACCAATTGAAGGGTTACCCTTAAACAGCTTTTATTCAAAGGATATTGCAATCAATTCTTTCCTGTCAAATACTTTAAAAGAAAAAATTGATACTCATAAAGATTATCCAAGTTTTTTAAAGGAATTGACAAGCTCACTACGAGCAGAATTATTAAATGATACTCAAATTATAACTCTCTTCGGCGGTACAAATTTGGAAGGTAAATACTTTCAATCGAATTCGTATAAGTTAGAGCTTTTTTTGATAAAAAAAACTTTACAATTTCTAGACGAAAACGAAACTAAAGCACGTTTTTTTTACATAAATCATCCTGCAAATGGAATATTTCCTAATTCACAATTAGATATGATCAATGACATGGGGGTTTACTTGCTTAAAGATTCACTAACAGGTTATTTAGTATCAGATAAATGTATATCCTTGATATCAAGCTGTCTTTTTGAAATGAATTGGTTTGGGGGTTTGAGTTTTACTCCAATGATTGTATCAGACAATATGTATACAAAAAAATATCTATCAGAAATATTTTACCCTGAATACGATGGTGTTGATAGTTTGTTAAGCAGGTTAAAATTTTTTACTAATATTAAACACGGCCAAGATTTCAATATTAAAATCAAATCTAGAATTGAAAAATTAGATGGAAAACAATATTTTGTATAAACGCAGACCACAAAGTATTGGCTTAATAATTGTGTTGTTATATTTTACTATCTATTTATTTACACCAATGTTTTTTCAATATTATTATTTTGAAGATATTTTCTCAATTTATGAACGACAGCAGCTTAATCAGGGTGGTATAATTTACTCTTTTTCAATTTTAACATTATTCTTAGTTCTATATTCGCTTTTTAAAGAAAATTATATCACTATTCTCATGCCATGGAATAAATACAGCTTTTTAATTTTTAAAAAATATTTAGAAAATAGAAAGTATGTTTCAATTTTTTGTTTTGCATTTAGCATTTGGGTATTTCTTAATAGTCTTGGAGATTTAAGATATGTTGGAATATCTATTGCCGAACAAGGAGGAACATCTCAGATAATATTACTTGTCAAAACCATAATATTTTTTGATTTAACTACAGTTATTTTTTGTAAGGATAGAAAAACATTTTCTCATTATTACTCATTTCCTTTATTTAATTATTTAATGGTTTCATCACACTTTATTATGCTCGGAGGAAATTGGGATGCTCTCTTTGGATTTATTGCTATAGGAAAAATTTTTTTTAAAAATTTATACAATTATTTTTTTTATAAAAGCCCTAGTTTTTCACAAAGCATTTTAAAATATTTCTTAGTTTTATTATTATTATTTCCAATTCTTTCATTAATATTATTTCTTGGGATGTCAATTAAAAGAAATTACAGTCTTCTTGATCCCGACATTAATGCATTAATTCAGTCTTACTTTAGTGTGAAGTGGTTCTTATTATATTTAGTAGAGAGCTTTTCTCCCCATTTGCATAGTTTTAATTTTGTTTTCTTTGAACGACCAGATCTTAATCCAAATAATTTCCAAGAAGCTGTTAAGCTCCCATTAGAGTCTCTATGGTATCGCATAAATCTTATTATGAACAATTCTGGTGATTTATTTGGAGTAAGACGCCCTTTTTATACTGGCATGTCACAATATAATTTTCTCCAATTAACTGGCAATTATTCTGATTTAAGACAAGGAACATCTCCCGGAGTTATAGGTTCATTTATTTATTTATTTGGTAAAAATATTGGTTTTTTTGCTTCAGTTCTCTACTTTTTGATTATTTCATCTTTCTTAGATAGATTGATTATATTTTCTATTGATAAAAAGTTTTCAATGATTGGCTCTTTTCTTTTCTTATTAATATTCGTTTTTCTTTTTCAATCTCCTCTTGATTTATTGAATATTATCGATAATGCACCGATTTTACTTTTTTTATTAATTATATATGGAGGTGCGTTAAAATATGATATAATTAATTCAAGGAGCTTCTATTAATTATACTTTTACGATTGCAAGAATTTTCTCTGTTTTTTTCAGACCAGCATTGCTATTGTTCACTATTTCTCAAAATCAGGATTTGGCATCAAGTCAATTGGCTCTTGGATTTACCTTGATAGCAACATTTATGCAATTTGCTAATTGTGATGCTCATCAGAATTATTATAGAAGGTTCTTCAAAGAAAAAAATCTATCAAATAATACCGCAAAGGAATTCAAAGATTATATAAAATTTATTTTTGGCTTTTCATTGCTATTTTACTCTATTGCTCTTCCAATAAATTACCTGATTTTTAAATCAATTATTATTGGACTATGTTTTTCATTTATACTTGTTTTTGAGAAAATTGCTGATGAATTCCAAAGGTTTAATATTTTTACTAAAAATTATTTTGCATGGAGTGTATTAGCTATTATTATGTACGCGCTACCTGCTATTTTTTCAATTTTATTTTTCACTTTAAATAAATCAAATATTTTTATTAACTATGTTTACTCATCAATGGTTATTGATTTGTTCCTTTTGTTTTATATTATTAGAAGTGGCAAATTTCTTAGTTATAATTTTTCTAAACCTAGCTTTTCAAATGTTTATATTAATGTGAAGTTTGCAATTGGTATTTACTTGAAAAGATTCGGATATATTATAGTGAACACTCTAAGTGGTCACGCGCTGCTTGTAACAAGGTATATAATATTATTTTTTGAGCCATTATTTTTTCCACTCTTTGTCACTTGTTCAAGCATAATTGGAGGGATAGCAACTTTAGTAGATGTATTTTATTTAGCTTATAAAAGAAAAAATTATGTTTCAAACCCCTTGGAAGCATTAACAGCAATTCGAAGCATACGCCTCATTTCAATAATTTTTTTAGGCGGAATTTTATCATTCATTGGATGCTTGGGGGTCTTCTATTTTAAGGACAGTATGTTTGATAACAATGAAATCTTTGCTTTTATAATAACTATGATGGGAGTCATATATTCTTTATCGCTTTTATTTTATGAAAGTATTTATTGGCAAAAAAAAATTAATGATAGAGCATTAAATGAATTGATTTATTTTTTGGGAATAATTGTATTAGTTCTATTAAGCATAATAATAGAACCCGACCTCCTTTTACTATTATTATCTCTATTATTTTTACTAATCATAAGATTTTTTACACTTTATTTTATATTTATTAAAAAGTAGATAACTGAAATTAAAAATGAAAGTTTGGCTATTTCAAACTGGAGAACCCATTCACACTGATGAAGGTAATTATCGTCCCATGCGGGCAATTAATTTAAGTAATGCCTTAATTGAAAGAGGGCATCAGGTGGTTTTATGGACCTCATCTTTTTTTCATACTGAAAAAAAACATAGATCAAAAAAATTCAAAACTATCGTTGTCAATGAAAACCTAACTATAAAGCTAATCCCAAGTTTTGGATATAAAAAAAATATTGGATTAGGAAGAATTATTGATCATATACATCTGTCATTTAATATGTATAGTCGCATTAATAAAGAGACGAGTTTTCCTGATGTCGCCTTCGTTGGTTACCCCCCTATAGAAACATCATACAGGCTGGTCAAATGGCTCAATAAAAAAAGAATTCCCTCAATAATTGATGTAAAAGATTTATGGCCTGAAATGTTTCTAGATAAAATCCCAAGCCCGCTTAAGCCATTAGCAAAAACATTATTATTTCCATTTTATCTTATTGGAAGAAACGCTATTAAGAATGCAACCGGAGTAACCTCTATGGCGGATGGTTTTTTAAAATGGACATTAGATTTTTCAAGAAGAGGTAGTATTAACAGTCAATACAATGCCGTTTTTCCTCTAACATCTGAAATTGGAGAAATATCTGATGGAGACATGTCTGCTGCTAAAAATTGGTGTGAAGAGCAAGGTATATCAATCGAGAAAAATATTTTTAGAATTTGTTTTATAGGAAGCTTTATGTCTGTTTTTGATTTTCAACCTATTAAAGATTGTGCAATTAAGGCCCAAAATGAAAAACTACCATTACAATTTATTTTATGTGGAGATGGTCATTATATAGACGAAATTAAATTAATGATGAAAAATTTAGATAACGTTATTTTTCCAGGTTGGGTGGATAAATCAAAAATTAAAATTATTTCTAAGAGATCGCATGTTTCGATTGCGCCTTATATCAACATAAATAATTTTAAAAATAACCTCCCAAATAAAATCGTTGACGCATTGTCTCTTGGTTTGCCAATTTTATCTCCATTAGAAGGTGAAGTTAAAAAGTTAATCAGTGATTATAATGTTGGACTTACCTATGACTTATCTGAAAGCAACAATCTTTACACTTGTATAAATCAATTGATATCTAATAAAGATTTGTTAAAACTTCTTTCGGAAAACACCTCAATCGTGTATCGGGAAAAATTTAACTTTAAAAAAGTATATACTCAATTTGTAAGCCATTTAGAAAAAACATCAAAATTTAATTTTGAAAATGAATGACAAAATAATTGAAAAAAAACGATATGAACAGCGTTTTGCGAAACAGCTAAATGAGAAATTTAGATCTCGCTGGGGGTCAAATTCAAAAAAACCAATTTATAGATCGCCATATATTTTTTTTGAAAATAAAATTAATGAATTAGTTAATCGTAATGATAAAGTATTGGAGATTGGAGCAGGTGATGGTTTGCACACACTTTCTCTTCTTGAAACTGGTGCAAAAGTAATTGCCTCAGATATATCATCAAGCGGGCTCAAGCTAATTAAAAAAAACATTCCAGAAGAATATAAAAGTTCTTTAAAAACAGTTGTTGCGGATATGGAAGCGCTTCCTTTTGAAGATAGCTCTTTTAATGTTGTTACTAGTGCTGGCAGTCTTAGCTATGGAGATTCTAAAAAAGTTTTATGTGAGATTCGTAGAATACTTAAATTTGAAGGGTATTTTATTTGCATTGATTCATTGAATGAAAATCCAATCTACAAATTAAATAGGTATTTTCAGTATCTTCGTAAAAAAAGAAGCAAGATTACAATAGATCAAATGCCATCAAATTCCACAATTAATTTTTATAAAAAAAATTTTAATATCATTGATGTATCGTATTTTGGATCAATAACTTGGATAGGCCCTTTGTTAGCTTTTTTTCTTGGACAAGAAACAACAGCAAAACTTTTAGATTTATTCGATAAAAAAATTAAAGTAAAAAATTCTGCCTTCAAATTTGTATTAACCGCAAAAAAAAAGAAAAATTAAAATGAATAAAAGAAATATTCCATTTTTTAATTATGAGTCAATATTCAAAGAAAATGAAAAAGTATATTCTGACGCAATGATAAATGCATGCAAAAAAGGTGCCTATATTATGCAGGAAGAACTTTTTGAATTTGAAAATAAATTAAAAAAATACTTAAATGTAAAACATGCCATAGGAGTTGCTGATGGCACAACAGCGCTAATTTTATCTTTAAGAGCCTCTGGAGTAGGCCATGGGGATGAAGTTTTGGTCCCATCTCATACTTTTATTGCTTCAGTTGCTGCAATTAACCATGCTGGTGCAAATCCAGTATTAGTTGATTGTGGTAAAGACCACTTGATAGATGAGAACGACCTAAAGCACAGAATAACAAATAAAACTAAGGCTATAATGCCAGTTCAGTTAAATGGAAGAACAGTTAATATGGATAAGATTGTTAAGATTGCAGAAGAATATAAATTGTTAATTATCGAAGACTCATGCCAGGCCCTTGGTTCAAAATTTAAAAATAAATTTGCCGGTACATTTGGCTCTGCAGGTACGTTTAGTTTTTATCCCTCAAAAACACTGGGTTGCTTTGGTGATGGGGGAGCAATTATTACAAATGATGATAAAATTGCCGATATGGTTATTCTTTTTAGAGATCACGGTAGAGGAGAAGATGGAAAAGTGTGGACCTATGGATATAATGCTAGACTGGATAATATTCAGGCAGCAATACTTTTAGAAAAATTAAAATTTTATGATGAATTCATACAAAAAAGAAGGTCGCTAGCTCATTTATATAATGAAAACTTAAAAAATTTAAGTGAAATTGTTTTACCACCCGGACCAAATGAAAATCATGATCATTATGATATTTACCAAAACTATGAAATTGAAGCTGAAAATAGAGATGAATTAAGAACTTTTTTGGAAAAGAACGGTGTTAAAACTATTTTGCAATGGGGAGGCTATATGGTTCATGAATTTGAAAAATTGGGTTTGAATACTGATTTACCTTTTACAAAAAAAGCTAGTGGAAAGTTTATGCTCCTGCCTATGAATACTTCTTTAGATGAAGATGATATTGAATATATTTGTAAATTAATCAATGATTTTTACAAGAATTAGGAAATATAATGAAAAATGAAATAAAAGTTGAAGGAGGTCTAAGAACAAACGCTGAAATTGAAGAATCAAAAAAGAACCAAAATTGTTTTGATCAAAACCCTGAATCATGGTCAAAAAAAATGGAAAATTTTCCAAAGTATGTTCGTAGACAAAATATTACAAGATTTCTAGCTTTATATGAAATCTTTAAAAGAGTAATAAATGTAAAAGGATCAATTGTTGAGTGTGGAGTTTTTCAAGGTTTTGGATTAATGTCTTGGTCAAAATTTAGCGCTATTTTAGAACCTGTTAACTTAACTAGAAGGATTTATGGATTTGATTCATTTGAAGGATTTCCTTCAATCTCTGATAAAGATAAAACTTCTGTTAATAGAAATATAAGTGATGGTGATTTGTATGCTAATTCATATAATGAGTTAAAAGAATTAATACAAAATTATGACACCACGCGATTTTTAGGCCATGTTCCCAAAACTCATTTAATCAAAGGTGATGCAACAAAAACTATACCTAAATTTATCGATGAAAATCCACATCTGATTATTAGTTTGCTATTTCTAGATTTTGATTTATTTGAGCCCACTAAAATTGCGCTAGAAAATTTTGTTCCTAAGATGCCAAAAGGATCAATTATTGCCTTTGATGAGCTTGATAATCCATTATGGCCTGGTGAAACAAAAGCTATGCTTGAATATTTTAGATCTTCAAAGCTAAAAATTAAAAGACTCGACTTTGATCCTTATATAGGATTTGCTGAGATTTAAATGAAAAGTTTTAGAAAAACTCTGCGCTTAGCAAAACAGATTAGGATAAATACACTTAAAATGACAAGCTCTGGACAAAGCTCTCATATTGGGTCATGTCTCAGCATAGCCGATATACTAGCTATGTTATATGGAAGAATATTAAATATATATCCGGAAAGTCCTAAGCATAGCAACAGAGATAGATTTATACTAAGCAAAGGCCATGCTGGCGCAGCTGTGTATGCAGCTCTTGCTGAAACAGGGTTTTTTGATAAAAAATTACTTGAAACACATTATAAAAATGGGTCTATGCTTAGCGGTCATGTCAGCCATAAGGGAATACCTGGCGTAGAACTTTCCACTGGAAGTCTTGGTCATGGGCTAGGAGTTGGTTGTGGAATAGCAAAAGCCCTAAAGTTAAATAATAATCCTTCCAGGGTTTTTGTTTTGCTATCCGATGGAGAGTGCGATGAAGGTAGTAATTGGGAAGCAGTTTTATTTGCTCAGCACCACCAACTAGACAATCTTTGTGCAATAATAGATTATAATAAAATTCAAAGCCTCGCAAAAACAGAAGAAACAATAGCCCTTGAGCCATTCAAAGAAAAATGGGAAAGTTTTAATTGGGAGGTCTTCGAGTCAGATGGACATGAACACGATGAACTTTATAAAGCCTTTAATAGCTTGACTAATAAGTCTAAAAAACCAAAAGTCATTATTTGCCACACTGTTAAAGGCAAAGGTGTATCTTTTATGGAAAATAAGGTTCTTTGGCATTATAGAAGCGCGCAAGGATCTGAATTTGAATCTGCGCTTAGCGAACTAACTGATAATCGATGAGAGATCAATTTATTGAAACACTTTCGGTTCTTGCTAGCAGTAACCCAAAAATAGTCTTAATTACTGGCGACTTGGGCTTTGGAGTTTTTGATGATTACATTAAAAATTTTCCAAATCAATTTATTAATGCTGGTGTTTCCGAACAAAACATGACATTGCTAGCTACTGGTATGGCAATGGAAGGCTATATAGTTTTTACATACTCAATTGCAAATTTTTCAACACTTCGCTGTCTTGAAATGATAAGAAACGATGCCGCTTATCACGATGCTAATGTTAAAATTGTATCTATAGGGGGAGGCTTCAGTTATGGATCTTTGGGTATTTCACATCATGCAACAGAAGATTTATCTATAATGAGAGCAATTCCAAACTTAACATGTCTTTCTCCCTCAGGTTTTTCAGAAGTTATAGAATGTACAAAGGCTATGGTTGAAACACCTGGGGCTTGCTATTTAAGGCTTGATAAAGATCCTGGTTACAATGAATCTAACGAAAAATTTATTCTTGGAAAACCTCGAAAGATTCAAACTGGTAACGATATTGCTTTTTTTGTTACTGGGGGGATTATGAGTGAAGTAGTTAAAGCTTCAGAAATTTTAGATAAAGATTATGACATAAAACCTTCAATTTTTAGCATTCATACAATAAAACCAATTAACTTCACTTCAACAATTGAAGAACTAAAAAAATATAAATTAATAGTTACAGTTGAAGAAAATACAATTATTGGAGGATTGGGAAGTTTAATGCTTGAAACTTTATCAAATGAAAACATCTATCCTAACAAGTTTCTTCGAATTGGATTAGATGGATGCTTTTCTAGTGTTGTTGGTTCTCAAGAATATCTTAGAAAAACATACAATATGAGTAGTGGCAGTATTGTAAGGCAAGTTCTAAAGTCGTTCAATGATACAAAATGAAAAAACGGGCTTTTGATTTTATAGTTTCTCTAGTTCTTTTCACTATTTTATCGCCAATTATTTTTGTGTCGTGCTTGTTTGTTTTTTTGCAAGATTTTAAAAATCCAATTTATTCGGCTCATAGAGCAAAATCTAAAAATTCGAGTTTTAAAATGATTAAAATTCGCTCAATGGTAAATAATGCAGAGTCTATTGGGGGTAGTTCAACATCTAGCAACGACAAAAGAATTACTTTTATTGGAAAATTTATTAGAAAAACAAAAATTGATGAAATTATACAACTTTGGACTGTAGTGAGGGGACATATGAGTTTGGTCGGCCCTAGACCTCAAGTTGTAGATCATATAAAATTATATACTAATGATGAGCTTGAATTATTAAGCGTTAAGCCTGGAATAACTGACTTTTCTTCAATTATTTTTTCTGATGAAGGTGAAATTTTAAAGGGCTCTGATAATCCAGACTTAAAGTATAATCAATGCATTAGACCCTGGAAAAGCAGATTGGGATTATTTTATGTTCAAAACAATAGCCTTGCAATTGATATTAAAATCATATTGTTGACAGTATTATCAATTTTTTCAAGAAAAAGAAGTCTAAACGGCGTGGAAAAACTTTTAACTAGGTTAGGTGCTGATTCTAATTTAGTATTAATTTCAAAAAGAGAAATTCAGCTTGAACCCTACCCCCCTCCTGGATCTGACAACATTGAAACTAGATATTAATAATAATTATAAAAGATTATTTTTTATTATAGCTATTTTTTTATCAAGTAAATCCAATTCGCAGTATTCCCCTATTAGTTCAAATTCAAATTTATTATTTCACAATAGATTGATTAATAATTATTTTAGAAACTCGGATTTTGAGGTCACAAAAAACAGAAGATTTAATTTTTCTTATAAATATGATTATGCCTCAAACACTGGACATCCAAATATAGATAACAATGCAGAATTTTATGCTCCCGGACTGTCATCTCAAATATTTAGCTTCAGATCAGAGCTTAGCTTTAAATGGCTTAAGATTGAGATAGAGCCATATCAGTTAAAATTAAATAGAAAGTTTAATGCTCAAGAAATATCTGATACTTGGCAATATACAAATAATAATAATCCACTAAATGATTTGAATCAAACAAAGATTGGTTTTAAGCAATCCAGAGTAATTTTGCACTACAAATCTTTTGGATTTTCATATGGCAATATGAGCCATTGGTGGGGCCCTGGTCTGCATTCATCAATAGCTCTTTCAACAAATTCACCTAGCCAAAATACCTATTCTTTCGGAACATACAATAATATAAAAATTAATAAATTTTCATTTGGTGGTAATATTATTGTAATGCCATATGATAGTATTGATGAAGTTCGTCTATTTTTTTCAGGATTAAGAGCGAATATCACTATTCATTCAAATCCCGAATTAACTTTTGGCCTTCATAGAACTTTTCTCTCTGGTAGTTTTAGTACATCCCCACTAAACCCTAATGATAAATTTAAAGAATGGTCAATTTTAGATGCATTAAAATTAGTTGTTGAGCCTATATTTGGTCAGTCCAAAAAAAGTTTAAATTATACAATACCGGGTACTCCAGGATTTGATAAGTGGGATCAAGTAATTTCTGGTTTTGCTCAGGTATTCTTCCCTAAAGATGATCTTCTAATTTTTCTTGAGCTGTCAAGCGATGATAATAGAGGAAACTTCACTGACCTAAAAGCTCATTGGGACCACACTCTTGGATATAATCTTGGGTTTAGGAAATCTACTGATCTTTCTTTTGGAAAAATCTTTTTTTCTACTGAGTACCTCAATACATCTATTACCAATACAAATAACCCAAAATTTTACAGAGGAAGCCCTAATGCTGCAAACTATTACATTTATGAAAGTTTTGATTATTTTACTTATGAAGGAAGAAGAATGGGTGCCCATTCAGGTTCATCATCAGATGATTTAATTTTTATCCTGGGTTTTCAGAAATTGAATAATATTCTTTTATTTACTATAAATAAGGAAAGGCACGGAATAAAATACATGAAATTCCCAGAACTGAAAAATGAGCTGTCAATAATATTGAATAGAAAGTTTAAGGATAAACATAGCCTCACACTAACATTTGAGTATGAAAAAATTCATAATTTTGCCTATAGATCAAATTTCTCTATCAGTAAACTTTTCTGGGCAAGCTATTCATTTTCAATCTAACATCTGATTAATTAAAAAATGCGACTACTGATTTCTACCATATTATTTCAATTTTTATGCTATTCTCAAGTTCAAACCAATTTAAACTTTATGAAAAAAATACTTTTAGAAAATGATAGACTAATAGATAACAAAGATAGGTTTTTAAAAATTGAAAGTAATCCCAGAATAAAACTTTTTTATACAAATAAAATTTATCTGAATTCAAATTTACCTAATTTTGAAAACCAAAATGGATTAATTCTTCAGAAAGGCTATGGATTGTATCAAAGCATATTTCTTGAAGTCAAATCAAGTATTTTTTCATTTACAATTGAACCTCAAACACTCGCACGAAACAAATTAGAACAAGTATATCAAGAAAAAAAAACAGGTTCATTCTCAGTTCTGAATGATCAATATTCAACAAATGATATAATGTCTATAAAAAACCTTAGTCTAAAAGCAAGCTTTAAAAATATTCAATTCGAGTTTGGAAATAAAAACCAATGGTGGGGGCCTGGAGTGCATAATAGCTTAGTTCTTACAAATAATTCTAGTGGTTTTTTTCATTACAAGCTTGGAAATAAAAATTCCATTCAATTATGGCCAAAAATATTTTTTAATTTTAGCTATATACTAACTAATCCAATGATCAATCAGAATGATGAAAATTTTTATTTATCTTCTTTTCGCTCAACAATACAATTCAA
>MDTE01167408.1_pt1 | contig 27337 bp, 14 predicted proteins | sample 811231 | NCBI WGS metagenome assembly MDTE01 (sample SAMN05326651, study PRJNA326480) | marine metagenome | isolation source: seawater | place: Indian Ocean: Red Sea | collected 2010
ATCGTCGATTTTTGCGTGCGTCACGGGTACCTGACGCCCGACCAACCGGGGTACGTGCGATTAGTGCAGAGTTTGCGCGTCGGGAACGATTGATTTAGTAGAAACTTAACCTTCAACTGAACATGTCTCTGCGCGCCGCTCGCAAACCGAACGCCCCTTCCCACGACCGCGGCACGCGCCACGGACCGATGTACGTGACACCCGGAACGGGATCCTTCGGCGTCTTCCCGACGTCCAATCCGCACACGCGCGCGACGGCGAGCGCCATACCCGCGCCGTCCGCGCTGTTGTCGCCCTCGGCGCACACCGCCAAGACGCACCCCGCGCGTCGGGACGCGTCTCGAGCGCGCAACGCGTCCACGAGCGCCCAGTGCGGATCAACCGACGGTTCATCTTCGTCGTCAGGCGCTCGAACGTTCGATTCGAGCTCGGGCAACTCGCACGCGTCGCACACTTTGACGAACGCTTCGTCGCCTCCCGAACGCCGCCACTTGGTCCCGCCGATTTGCGACGCCAACGCACCGTACGTCGACGGTAGACTCGACATGAGCACGATGCGTTTCGCCGAGGCGAAGGATGTGATGAAATCGACGTATTCGTCGCAAAAGACGCGTCTCGCACCGATGTTTGCGTCGCTACGAATCTGCACGGCGACGACACTCGTCTCGTCTCCGTTCGCGGTAATCACCTTTCCGGCGTACACCTCGCACGCGCTCGCCACCGCGCCCACGTCGTCGGGCGCGAGATCGTCAAACAGCGCGTCTCGTCCCGTCACCGGCACCAAGTGTTCGAAATCGACCGCCCCGACGCGGTGAAGGTTGAGGTTGAGCGCGAGGACATCCACCGCGAGTTGACCGACGTTTCCGCACGTCCCGGGCGCGCACGCGATCAAGACGTCGCACGACGTCGCGGAGGACGTGGACGTGACGATGTCTAAGCGTTCGGGCGCGGCGTTCATCTTGGGATAAAAAGACATCGCGACGACGAGACGCGACGCCGCGTTGTGACGCCGACTCTGGTACGACGAGAGGTTGGCTATCTACATCTCGTGAGCTAGCTAAAGAAGGCGCGTGCGTCGTTTGTTTTCGTTCGCTGCATCCACCGACCGGTGTCAGCCGTCTAACTCGGCGAGGAGGTGTTTGAATTCCTTCTTCGCGGCGTATCGGCGCGGGTACGTTTCGCGCAGCGCCTCGTCGAACATCGGCGAGCCGTACACTTTGCTCGGATTCTTAAAGTTCCACGAGAGCGTTGACGGCCACATGGCGTGAATGTTCTTGCGTATGAGCTTGATCATACTCCGTCGCTCCGTCTTGACGTAATGGCTCGGCGTCGCGGAGTAACATCCCTCGGGATCCGGTAGCGAGAGCGCGCCTCGACGATCCGCGCTGAGCGAAGCCTCCGGAGTGTAAATGGTTTGCTTAAACCACGTGACGAGCTGGCCCCAAATGTACAGCGGGCTGTACTTTTTTCGCAACATCAACGCCGCTTTTCCGTGAAAAGCGTTCGGGATGTGCGTGCGCTGGCTCACGCCGAAGACTCGTTGCATGTCGTCGATGTCCACCGGCGGCGAGACAACCATGTCCAACCTTTCAAACGTGAAAAAATGATGCGTGTTGGCGTAAAACCACAGGCAATCCGAAGCCTGTGCGTGGAAGGTGCCGTCTAACTCTAGCAGGATCGCGCGCGCGGCGAGGAACCACTCTCGCGCCTGAGACGCAGACGTCGGTCGCGCGTCGAGATTCAGTTTCCCGTGAATTGCGCGCAGCGCCGCGTCGACGCGCGCGTCTCCCGTGTTCGCGGCGAAGGCCTCGCTCGTCTCGTTCGCGCGCTTGCGCTTGGATCCACCGACGCGCATCATCCCGCCCAGAAACCGCCGAAAGATGCTCTGCTCACCGCTCCAAAGGTGATCGATGATCTCGTTCTCGGTGAGCACTTGAAACACCGGCGCCCGCTTTTGCCCGGATTGATTCAACACGTAACGAACTTTATCCAAAGTCACGACGAGATTCGTGAATCGCGTCGACGCGACACCGATCGCTTCAAACTTGGCGCCGAGTTCGTTGTAACTACCGTACGCCGTCGGCGGTAAACTCATCAACTCTTGCGGAAGAATCTCTTCCTCCATCTTGACGTAATCGAGCGTCAACGCCGCCCACTTCACGATCCAATCCGGACAGTTATCGAGCGCGCAGTCGCGAAACCCGGCGTCGTGTAACCTTTTGCGATCACTGTCTTCTAAGGGACTCGCGCATGCGTTGAAGAGCACCGCGTTCCGATGTAAAAATGCGTGTTTTTTGTTCATCACCGCCGTGAACGCGCCGCTTCCCGAATACGTCAGAAACGATCCTCGACACCCCGGCGAAGAACACAAACAAAACCCGGTGCGATACTCCTCGATGCTCTCGGTGATGCAACTGTAATCCCACGTCATCTCTTCCCCGCACGCGATGTCGCGCGTGGTGAACATACCGAGCGCGAGTCGTCCATCCTTGGCGAACGTCACCGTCTGGCAATTCGGTTCGCACGAGTGCGACAGCCTCGACGCGAAACATCCCTTGTGCATCGCCTCGACGAAAATGACGTGACGACCTCGCTCGTCGTGCGGCGGTCGCTCCAGGGTGATGTTGAAAAACGACGGAAGCTCCATGTCGGGAAAACACTTTTTAATGGCGTCTTGACGCTCGTACCATTTCCAAGGTTGATAAATTTCTCCGATGTAGTAATTGACGAACGTCCCCGCCTTGAGACCGTTTGGGTTCACGCACACGACGCCGGTGCCCTTTGGATGTAATCGAAAACTAATGCGCTGCGTGCGAGGATCCACGGGTTCTTCCTCTTTGATCTCTTCGGGTGCGTTTCCCTCGGGATCAGACGTCGGCGCCTCGACGACGTCTTCCTTTTTCGCCTTTTTCGACGCCTTCTTCTTCTTCTTCTTCTTGGACGACGCCGGGTTGACCATCTCGAGCCTGTCGTCGTTATCCACGATCGACCGAAGGAGCGCGCGACACGCCGCGGCAACGTGTTCGTCGCCCCTGCCCTCCGCGTCCGCGAGCACACGCTCGGCGACGAGAAACATGTCCCATCCGTCCTCGCCCGACTCGTGTAATTTCGGAAGAAACCACCGTCGCAAGAATTCCAATCGTCTCTCTTTATTCTCATCCCCGGCGTAGTGCTCGACGACGCTTATGCTCGCAAAGATGGCTTCTCGAGTGAAACAATCCATCCCCCACAGCGGTCGCTCCTCCACGTCGACGCCCAATCGCAACGGCGCGTTCAATTTTTCCGAGGATAAATCCAACTCGAGTCGACAGTGCGCTTTGGGCGCGAGCTGTTGCCCGTTCGTCATCGCCTCACCGCCGCCGCCGTCGCTCGCGGGCGACGCCGCGCTCGCGTTCACGGACGCCGGGACGAAATCCGTCCACCCATCCTCGACGGACGTGCGCAAACGATCGAAGAGCGCGTCTCGCTGCGCGTTTTCGACGCCGACGCCGGCGACGTATTCCCCGTCTCTCAACACCTCGTACGGCGTGATGTCGTACGGCTCTCGTCGCCACGTCGAGCACGCGTAATAGGGTTCCTGCGACGCCAAACGCTTGAGCTCGCGGCGCACGACGGCCATCTGCGCGCTCGCCGAGAGTTTCTTCGGCGCCGATGTATCGGCAGCCGTTGACGCTCGCGGCGGCGGGACGGGCGGCGGCGGCGCCGCGGAGCGACCGCGGCGGAGCGCGACGGGCGGTGCGTCATCGCTCGTCGCCGACATCGACGCCTCGACGCGAACGCCGCGACGGGACGCGTCGCGTCGCGGTGTGACGCGATTGCGAGCCGCGGCGGCCGAGACGCCGAGACGACGGCGGACGCCGAGTGACGACGAGTCAGGGGACGGGAGCACGAAAGCGTGACGCTACGTTCTAATGCGTGATTAAACATACATCGGTCTAGGCGTTCGCAAACGCGCGCGCGCGCGTTCGAGAATGGCGCGGGACGTCGCGGCGCGACCGGTTACTCCGTCTCCAAAGCGGGACGCTTCGGCCCCGTGTATTCCTCGCTCGGTACGCCCGTGATGAAGGAGAAGAATCCGCGACGAGGCTTGGACGCGGTTCTGGCGTCCGAATTCTCGCCGTCGTCGTGCCGAGGGACGCGCGTCGCGACCTCCTCGACGCGTCTCGTCAGCGCTTCGATCTCCGTCTTGGCGCGCTTGAGTTCATCTCTCGCGTTCTCCTCGGACATCTTCACGTCCATCATCTCTTGTTCTAGTCTGGCTAATTTATTCTTGAAAGCCTCCGCGTTGGCGTTCGCCTCCTTGACGCGCTGCGCCCATTTCTCCTCGAAATCGGAATCCATGTCTACCATGCGCCGCTCCAACTCCGCCTCCAACAGACGAAGCTTTTCGCACGCTTTACGTCCGCGATCGGCGTCGCCTCGCTCTCGCTCGACCGCCTTCTCTGCCTTCTCCAATCTGTCCGCCAACCGAGACGTCGCCTCGCGTATCGCCTCCGCTCGACCCTCGGATAACTCGTGCGCCACCTCTCTGGCGCTCGCCTCGAGCGCCCTATCCTTCGCCTCAATCTCCACCGCGAGTTCGCGCGCCGCCGAGCGATACCCATCCAACTCGAGCTTCAAATCTTCCACCACCTCCTCCAGCGTCGCCACGATCATCGTGCCCTCGTCGTCGTCCAAGACGTACTCGGGACGAACGGTGACGCGCAGCTCGACGGGCGGCGGGGACGTCGCCGCGGCGTCCTCTCCCGTCCCCGCGGGTTCATCCGCGTCGCCACCGTTCGACGCGCGCGTTCGCGTCGTCTCCATCGACGCGTCTCCGTCTCGCGCGTCGACGACGACGTCGTCGCTCGCGCGGTGTTGATTAATCGTCGTCGGCGCATCGCCGGCATCCGTTTCCGTTTCTCCGCGCGTCTCCGCGTCGCGCGCGGTCGACGACGACGACGCGCGAACGTGCGGCTTGGACTTGCCATTCTTTTTGCGTCCCATGGGATCGCGACCGATCGACGCCTCGCGCGCGCGTCTGCGGATGTGTGCGCAGAGTTGCATGAAATTGAAAGTGATTTCGGCGCCGAGACAAAGTCGAAATTGAAAATTGAATGGTGGTCGTTACATAGCGATGATGACACGCGTCAGAGCGTGCCGAAGAATGGATTATTGATGGCGCCGTGTAATTCCTCACCCGCGGTGCGCAATAAAACGGGATCGGCGTCCTCGGAGGCGAGGACGAGTCTCTTGTCGCCGGCGGCGTCGACGGTTTCGCGAAACCCAAACTCCAAGAGGTAAATCTCCCCGCCGACGGCGGCGACGCGCTGTTGAAACGCGGCGTTGGACATCTTGATGGAACGGTATTTTTCCTCGCTCGGTGCGCGCGCGATGTTGCCGAGATACGTCAATAACGTCTTGAAACACGTCGTCACGGCGTCGAGGTCCTCGATGAACGTCTTTTTAATGTCCACCAAGTGTTTTCTGAGCAATTCCAACTTTGACACCGGTTTGACGTACATTCCCGCCGCCGCCTTGCGCGCGATCTCCTCCGCCATCTCTTTCGCCTTGGCCTCCTCTCGCTTTCGCTCCTCCTCCAATTCCTCGGGCGTCATCTCCTCCGGCAAACCGAGTTTTCGTCGTCGCTCGCGTCTATCCTCGTCAATCTTGACTCGAATCGCCGCGCGCGCGCGATCCATCTCCTCCTTCTCCGCGCGTCTCTGCTCGATGTTTCGCTTCAGACTCAACTCATCCTCCAATTTCTTCGCCTCGGTGAGCTCTTTCCCGCTTCGAATTCGCTCTTGTTCTCGCAATCGTTCCATCTCTCGTTCCTCCAACAATCGTTCCGCCTTTTTCGCCGCCGCGTTTCTTCGCAACTCATCCGCCTTGGCTTTCGCCTCCTCCGCCGTCATCTTACTCACCGTTTTCACTCCCTTCGCCGCCGAGCTCTCATCTTCGATCAACAACGGCTCGTTCACGTCCGCGTCCTCCTCGTGTCGTTCGATCCAATCGATCGCGCGTTCCGCCGAGTCGGCTTGCGAAAAATACAAGGCGCGCACAGCCTTGTTTCGATTGAATCCCATAATCTCCGTCAATTCCGCGAGTAAATCCTCGCGAACTTTCGGTTCGACCGCGCGCGCGGACGAGGGCGCGTTCGCGGCGCCCGTCTCGTTCGGCGCGTTCGCGGCCTCGTCCTCCGGCGGTGGCGCGGCGCCGTCCTCCGGCGCGGTCGCGGTCGCGGTCGCGGTCATCGCGTGCGTCGCGCGAGTCGTCGCGTCCCGCGCGCGCGTCGTGTGCCGTCGTCCTCGCGCGAGTCGTCGCGTCCCGCGCGCGCGTCGTGTGCCGTCGTCGTCGCGCGCGAGCGGTGCGCGCGTGCGTCGCGAGGCGTCGGGGTGTGCGGGACGGATCTCGCGTGAGATTGTGCTTTGGATTACGCGCGCGGCGACGCGGGAACGCGGGCGCGGGTTTCATTTTTCATTGTCGTGTCGGTGATGATTACAAAAGACGGATCGGCGCGTGTTCGGCGACGAATGGTGCGAAGAGTCGGGCGGTGGGGATCACGCGTCCGGATCGGCGGCGAGTTCGGCGGCGAGTTCGCGTTCGGCGGCGGCGACGGCTTCGTCGGCTTCGCGCCGCGCCTCGCGTTCGAGACGTTCCTCTTCGTCTTCGTCGTCTCGTTCGGCGAGCGGGGACGCGGTGACGTCTTCGGTGCGCTCGTCGTCGGACGAGGACGGGGCCTCGTCGTCGTCGTCGTGTTCGTCGTCGAGAGATTTCCACGCGCCGTCCGTCTCGGTGGAGGATTTCACGAGCGTCTCGTCGACGGTCTCCTCCTCGGCGGCGGTGGTCCACGTCTCGGAGAAGATGCCGGCGCCGTGGAAACTCGACCAGGCGGATTTGCGGTGACCCGCGAGCGCGGTGACCTCCTTGGACGCGGCGGGATCGGCCGATTGAACGATGGGATTGCTCGCCGCGGCCATCTCCGTCTTGGCGCGCTTGGGCGACGCCTCCTCGACGACGACTTCCGGTTCCGCGTCAGTCTCGGTCGCGGGTTCGACGAAAGATTCAGAGATGGCGTCGAACGAAAACGTCGTCTTCGGTCCCTCCACCACCTTGCGCTTCTTCGTCGCCGCGTCGACAAAGTTGGCGCCGAAGATGTCGTTTCCGCTTTGCTGTTTTCTCCAAATAGCCTGCGACTCGCGAAGCTGTCGCTGCGCCGTCGACACCGCCGCCGGCGCGCGCACTTCCGCAGCCTTACTCGTGAACCGCGCGCCCGCGCCCACCGCGCATCGCTGCGTCGTCGGTCTCGAATCCAGCGTCAGCGGCTGCGCCCCCGCCGCCACCGCCTCCTCCAGACGTTCCACCAACGCATCCTTACTCCCACCGGGATTCACCCCTCTCGCGCGACACGCCTGTCGCAACTCTTGCAGCGTCAGCGTTTTTGCGCTCACGACGTCGTATCTCGCGTCCACGCTCGCCAATTTCCCATTCGCGTTCGTGATGCGCGACCCGACCGCCGCCGCGCCTCGTCCCGGCGCCTCCGCCTTGAACAGATTCGCCCCCTCGTGCTGCGCCGCGCGGTTCTCGTTCCACGTTCGACGCGCCCGACGCTCACACGGGGCGTTTTCATCCCCTCGCATGATGGACTCCACCCCCGTGCTCGGTCCTCGCTTCGCCACGGGGTGATGCGTGGCGACGTTTCGTAATTTCACCGGACGCGGCGCGTGGGACATGAATCCACCGTCGTCGCCGCCCTCGTTGGCGGGCACGTCGGCGAGCGGCGAACGCGGTCGCGCATCGCTCGCGGGCGTCGTCATCGTCCGTCGCGTTCGGCGAGGTCGCGACGCGTCGACGAGTGACGCGTCGTTCGCGCGCGATCACGCGAGAGAAGAGGAAGCCGAAGAGACAAATGGTTCCCCTCTGCGCGAGAAGAGACGTCCGGCGGGGGTACGACCGTTCGCTGGCGGCGCGAGGCGTGCGGTGGGCGCGTGGGTGGGTTACATGAATCTATCGTCGTCGTCGTCGTCGTCGTCGTTTCGTTCGCTTCGGCCGGAGAGGGTGCGCTGGATGTCGGCGCCGGCGGACGCGGCGGGCGCGACGGGCGCGTAGGGGCGCGCCACGCCGAGACGCGCGAGAAATTTCTTGGCGTTCTTGTACGGACGGAAACGACGTCTCTTGCGCGGTTTGAGCTTTCTCTTCGCGCCGACGTTTCGTGCGGACATGATCTCGACGACGTCTTCGTCGTGGGAGACGTTGTGGCCGCTTCTAGTGAGAGAGGCGCGCGCGGCGGAGGCGTCTTCTCGGCGGCGGTCTTCTCGGCGGTCTTCTCGGCGGTCGTCGGTGGATTCTCGTTTGGATTTTCGTAAACGCTCGATGGCGCGCTCCACGGCGGAGTTTTGGTCGATCTCGCTCTGGACGAATTTGCCTCGGAAACCCACGAGAGACTTGAGGACGCTCCACACGATGTGGTTTTTGAGCACCGACGATAAATCTCGCCACGGACCCGAAAACTGATCGATGCTAAACGCGTCGACGCCGAGTTGTATGTCTCTAAAAGAACGCTTCTGGCCTTGGTAAGTAACCTTCATGTGCAAAGGATGAATATGGAACACGCGCAACAGAACCTTTTTGATGTCGCTACCCGCATTGTTGGGCGGTGACGTAATGTCTAGCTCGCTGCTCGAGCTGTCGGGATCCGAATCAAACGCGTCGTAGTGGTCGGCGTCGTTACCCCAAAGCCATTTTCGACCGTGTTGATTCGTGGTCGACGATCTCGGCGACACCGAGACGCCCGAAGATGAGAGATTCCGCGACCTCGAGCTCATCGGGTCGACTCTGTCGAGATTTTTGAGTTTTCTCTGCGAGTTTCCTCCCGCGTACGATCTTGTGAAAATCTCGTGCTCGAGAGACGAATCGTTGGACGGTGGAAACAAGTAATTGTTGATCTTCTTGTACTGCGATCGCATGATGTGCACTTCGAACGGCTGGACGCTCATCTCCATGTGATCGTACACGGGTTTTTCTGGAGGCGATCCAGCGCGTATCGAAAAGAAATCAATCAGGGGAGCGCCGTCGTAAGAAATCACCTCTCCGTTGGGCATCCACCGAGTGAAAATACGCCCCACTTGGTCATTTTCACGCGAAATGAGACCCAAACCGTGTAACCTGAATCGCATGATGCCCGCAGAGTTGGCTTGGCGCTCGCGCGACAGCGATAACCGCGACAGCTTCGCCGTCACAAAAGGATGACCGCCCGAGAACATGGTCCACGCCGCGTACTCAATTTCGAGGCGCATGCGCAATGCCGCTCGCCGACGATACAAGCGAACAAAATCTTCCGCTTTCTTGATGGCGGTGAGAAGATACAATTCCGCTTTTTGAGCGATCGCCCAATGATTGTCGATGTCGCGAACGATCTTCTTCCTCGCGTTCAGATCTAATCCCGTCGAGCGTCTGTAACTTGACTCCAAGCTCTCCGCTCTCCATCGCGACACGATGACTCTCCTCATCGGCTTGGCGATCAGCGCCGCCGAGGCGAGCGACAGCGAGGATATGAGCGTCCTATCTACGTTCATCAAGATTTTAGAGGCTTGGTAACTCGGTCTCGATCTCTTCAAATTCGGCGGCGTCAAGAAGAGACTCTCCATGACGTCCATCAACACGGCGTATTGACTCGAGTTCATCTCCGCCTCGATTTCAGGTGAACGCACGGAAAATTCGCTCAGAGCCTCTGACTTGACCTCCTTCGATTTCTGTTCATCCAGTGTCGCATCGTCGGCCGTCGGTTCAGCGTAGGCGTACAATTGCTCATCCGTCACGGCGTCCGTCGTCGCCGTCACCACGCTGCTGTGTTCAAACACCATGGCGCCCGGCTTGAAAATTCGTCTCAACAGCGATCCCGTCTGTTTTCGAGCATCGTCCGAGAAGACATCCTCGCGAACCAACAGCGTTTCGGAGCCCGACGATGTTCGTTCCTTGAGCCATTGAACGCCGGCGTTCAAATCGACGTTGGTCGGCGCGACGTACGCTTGCACTTGCTGCAGAGAAACCGTGACGAGTCGACGATTCTGAGAAACACCGTCGTCTATCCTGCGTCCGACGACGAGGCCTCCCTCTGCGGCGAGTAACATGCGCCCCGCGCCGTCGTTACCCTTGAAATTGATCTGGGGAGTGGTGATCTGAATCACGAAGAGCACTTTCGTATCCGGCGCTCGCTTTGGCGATTCTCTCTCCGCGACGAACTCCTCTCTGTCCAACGTCGTGAACGTCGGTGTCGAACCCGACAACTTGTCTTGTAGCGTTTCCTCATCAAAGTTTGAAAGTTTCTCGGCGGATTTGATGATTCGGTCGAGCTCCGACCACGTCGGTTCTCTTCGTTTACTCTGCGACGCCACCCACAAACCTTTGATCCAACCCAAAATCGAATTCCTATTTTCAGCCTCGTACAAGATACGAGGAGAGTCGACTTCGATCTGAATACCTTCGTCGGCCACGGACTTTTCGCGCTTCTGCGTGATCTCCATGCGCTTTGCGTCGAACACCAAGGTCGGTTCGGTGGATTCCGGACGCGCCGCCGAAGACGAATACTCTCCCATCATGTCAACAGGACTCGTCGCCGAGTTTTGGCCTAACATTTCTTTGATCACGTCATCGAGCTCTGCCACATTGACTCTGTTGTTGACCGAAGACGTGCGGTGAAATCGACCCGGGCTCGAAAACGTGCGTACCAAGAGCGAGTCGCGGTCCGGTACGTGGAACTGCGACGAATCAGTGTGCAACGTAAATTCAACTCGTTCATTTCTCGCCTTTTTCGCGACAAACTTGACCGCGTTGAGGGCGAAACACGCCCCGTGCGCATCGTCAGTTCCATCGCTAGACGCGTTGACCACGTGTATGCTCTTTGACTCTAACACGGTGTCCACGCTTTCGAAGAGTTGGGGAAGACTGATCGAATCCGGATGCCTCACTCGGCGAGGTTTCCCCCACGGTCGTAAATTCCAAATTCCTCGCAGAGCTTTCATAGGATTAGACATTCCATCTTTCCACGTTTTCACGAATTCAACGTCGTCTGGCGTCAACGCAAACGTCGGTGCTGAGTATTCCGCGCTCTCCGCGGCATGGTCGGCATTCTTCATCCCTCGGACGTGCTCAAAGAAATCACCCATCTCTCCGTCCTCCTCGTACTGTTTCTTCACAAAGTCCTCCTTTGATGAAAACGTGACGCCCAAGTTCACGGTGCACCCGGTCGAACGCGTGAGATCGCGCGCGAAGAGCTCTTCACCCGTCTGCGAATCGTGTCTGTAGTGCGTGCAGTGACCGTCGCCGCCGTCGCGCAAAGACTTGAACTCGTAGTCGGCTAAAACTTCCATCACTGGAAGAATAACAATTTCATTTTTCATCGATGATTCGCGAGTTTCCTCGACTATCGATTCCAGCGAACACAATTCGTCGTCCTGTATTCGAGAGACGGTGAAATCGGCGCATCGCACCTCGACGCGCCGCGGTTTCATGCGAAAGTGCCACATGTCGGCGGCGAGCTCGAGTTCGCTCTTGAACACCTCTCCACCGTGCGCGCCGATGTGTTCGATGCGTCCACGCCCGTCCATCTTCATTCGACTGTGCATCATCGTAATGTCCATCACACCGCGCCACTGACTCCGGAGCATGTCCCACCAAGGCATCGACGGAGGTTGTGGATCGGCGCCATCGTACTCCTTCACCTCGGGTCGACCGCCGCCACCACCCGGAAGCGACTTCGGCAGGCGTGGTAACACAAATCTCGTTGTGAGCTCTCTCGACATGTTATACATGTAAGGTTCGAGACACGGGGACACGAACATCTCAGCCTCGGCAAAATTCATTCTAGCGTCCGTGTACCACATCGCCGTCGGACGAGACGGCGTCAGCGGTCCGTTCGTCATCGCCCAGTGTCGTCTTCCACACGCCATTTGAACTTGGTTAGTCAATATGCGCGGTGCATACTGTCGACCCTGCACGAAGTTTCCGGATATGACCCATTCGTCGCACGTGAAGAATGGACGTTCGGTCGCGTCGCCCAACTCGACGCGCATGGATGTTGTCGTCGTGTGCGTGCTGAAGATGTTTTGCAACTGCAATGCAACGGAATCACTGTACGGCGCGTCAACGCGACGCACGAGATTCGCCGCTCGCGCCACGAGTTCGTCACCATCGCCTTTACCCCCACTCCACGCTGCGACGGAGCGCACGCCTCCGACGCTGATGTGCACCGCTGGACCTCCGCCCGAAGCCAAAAACTCTCTCTGGCTAAGGTACAACTTCGTGACGGCGGTGAGCGTGTCGTCGATGACGGAATCAAAACGAACGGCTGCTATGGCGGGACTCAGCACGGTCTGCCTCGCGCGTAAGAGACGCTCTAAACGGTTTGAGTCTTCCACTGTTATGTCGACGCCGTCAACGTTGAGTTGGATCTCCGTCACGGGCGTCGAACACGCCGAAGACGCGTCCGCGTCTGGTTCATCTCGACCCATGGAGATGCGCTCCCTTTTAGCCTTCTTTCCCGTCTTTTCGTTCAGAATATCTCTGAACACCTGTTCGCCCACGATCATGGAGATGAACGCGTCGCCGAGATCTAATCCCGCCGGAAGTGTCAACTTGGCGTCAGCCACGCCGACGACAAATTTCCTACGCGCGAGGACGTCTTCCGCGGTTTCCCGCACGATGGCGGCGACGTGTGGTGTCGTTCGTCCGTCCTCTCCCGGCGCGACAGACACGCGACCGAGCTCCGTGATCGTGTATCCATTCACGCCGAACGCCGCGTCTCGCAGTTCGCATGTTCCACGCAGAGGTCGCGCGTCCATCGTCCTCACGGAAACTTTCGCGCACGCGCCCGGGGCGATGAAAATAGACCCACGAACGTTCCGCGCGTCCATCTCCAGGTCCATCTTAGATCTTCCGCTCGTCGTTGGTGTCTCGCCCGAATCCGACACCGCGGCGTCCGTCCTCGCCGGCCTCTTCGTGAGCGCCGCCATTTCGAGCGCGACGAACGCCGCGTCCGGCTCGGCGTCAAACTGGACATCCTCGATCGAGACGCGCGCGCGCGCCTCGTCAGACTTTGTGAGTTCACAGACGATGTTTCCAAAGAGCGCGATGCGCGCGCTCTCGCTCGCCGAGTTCTCGTAATCCACTCTTCCGACCGTCGCGCGTCGGTCCGCGTCGACGCTTCGCACGGCGTCGTGCATGGAGACGGACGCGTCCTCCGCGGATACGATCGTCGTCTCCGGCGACGGTTTGGACACAATCGCGCGCGCGACGCGCAGTTCCAACGCACACTCCACGGGTTCCGTTCCTCGCGGGTTCTCCGGGATGTCACCCGATAACGAGACCGGCGTCATCGCGCACCGAGCGCGCAGGGAGCTATCGCGCGCGGTGACGCTCGGACTCGGACGCGTCGGCGTCTTCTTCTTCGTCTCGTCGCCGTTCGATCCGCCTTTCGCCGCCGCCATGGTCGCTTTCACGCCGTTCGCCGCCTCCTCGAGCGCGGCCGCGATCGAGTTCGCGGTGTGCATGTCCACGTCGACGGTGGTCCCGAAGACGTCGACCGAATCGCCGTCGACGTCTGATCTAATGAATTCCACCGACGGCACGTACAGAATGGGATCGTGGTTCGGGACCATAACGCGCACGTCGGAGACGACGCACGCGCCTCGTTTTTCGGTCAAGCCGGAATTCGCGTCGTCTCGTTCGTCGGAGACGCCGTATCGACCTCGAACGCGTTCGGCGACGACGCGCGCAATCGTCTCTCGCGCTCCGTCGAGCGCGCGCACGGAGATTGTTTCATCGCACGTCAACGTCGCCTCCGTGAAATCCCACGGCGTGGAACTCGCACCGCCGCTATCGGATGGTTTTCGTGCGTCGCTTGAATCGTTCTTCTTTCGCGAGACTTGACTCTTGAGCGCTCGTACCAACGCCGCCGAATCGCGGTGGTGCGTGAATTCGCACGACGACACACCGAACGCCGCCGTCGCGGGTACCTTGCCGCCGTTCTCGGGCATCGTCTTCGCGAGCGCCAAGCGCACCGACGCGGTCGCTCCGGTCATCTCGAACAGTCGAACGTCCTTATCGTGCGCGACGTGGACGTCGCGCACCGATAACGACATCTCGGACCACGCGTTTTTCGCGAAGGACGTCGACGCGAAGGGAGATTTCGACGACGCTTCTTTTTTACGAAAGATGCGTTGTTTTCCTCCGGACGGACTGCACCGCTCCAAGGAGGCTTGAAAATCTCTCACTGAACACGTCATCGGCGCGACGTCGTCTCGTTTCTCCATCACGATGCGCTTAAACTCTACTTTGCACTTTCTCGGCGCCTTGAGTAAACCTTCAATCGCCTTGAGCGCGCGCGCCTCGGCGTCGTCGACGGCGACGTCTGTTCGTTTCTGTGTGCCTGTCGCATCCTCTCGGCGCTCGACACCGACGTCGCGCTTCACGATCGATAGCGTGGCGCCGCTGAATCCCGCGTGCGCGGGCGCGATCGCGCGCGTTTCCGCGTCAAACTCGGCGACCAAGTGCACGTTGGCGTCCGTCACGCTCCAACCGCCCTTTCCGCGAACGAAACGCATCGTGAGGAGCGCCTTGAGCGACGAACCGGTGGACCCGGACGCTTCGAACGTGACTTTATCGCAGAACAAAATCTCTGATTTCTCCGCACCCTCCTCGCGCACGGTGATGGACGTCACCGTGACGTCGACGAAGGACGCGAGGCCCTTCATCAACCGCCACTTGCCTCGCGTGATTCCCGCTTTCGCCTTGTCCGCCTTTCCGTTCGCCCGGTCCCCGTTCGCGCGAGACTCGGCCACCGCACCGCCGTTCGCGCGTTCGTTCGCGCGCGCCTTGGTGATCTCCACGCCGGACACGACGAACGTCGCGCGCAGAGACCCGACGCCCAGACGGAAAAATCGCCGCCGTCCGCTCGGCGACCCGTTCGGCGACGTCGACGACGGACTATCCACGCTCCTCGGCGTCATCTCCACGAACGACGACGCCGACGTCGACCTCCCGCTCCCGAAAATCCCCCCGCGCGCGCGATGTTCGCCTCGAGGCAGACTGTTTCGTAACGATTTCCCGCTCGCCTTGCGAAGGATAAAGTTTAACAACCACTCCATCAACGTCGAGAGTTTCCCCACGTACGCCACCTCCGCGATCTTGACGCACTTGACCGACGCACCGGGTTTCGTGAAACACACCTGAACGCCTCGCACGCGCGTCAACCCGAAACTCTCGATGGAGACGCGCACGCCGCCGCGATTCGCCGCGCTCGCCTATCGTCGCCGCGCGTCGTCGTCAGTCAGTCTCCGGGTCAATCATCGCGTTCGGGCGCGCGCGCCGAGTCTCCGTTCGTCACGTCGTCGGGCTAATCCGTCGAAACGACGACTTCCCCGCGCGCGCGTCGACACGCACCGCGATGCCGACGAGTCTCGGCAGTCCCACGCGCGCCATCCACGCGCCCGAGACGATGACGATGATGAAGATCGAGAGCGCGAAAACCGCCGCGAGGACGCGCGCGTCTCGCGCCATCGTCTCGGCGAGGGCGCCGAGCGCGTTCGTGCGATTCATCTCGGTCGTTCGAGACGCCGCGGGCCGGTGCGCCCGCGCGCGCCGCGCGACCGTCTGGGGTCTTTCGGCGCGAAGAGGAATGACTCGCGGGGAACTGGACGAAATCGACGGCGGCGCGAAGATGACTCCATTCGCTCGCGCGCGCGATCGGTCGCGTTTCGCGGTCACGGGAGAACGGTGGTACTACAACACAACCCTAGGTTTCTCAATACGCGTCGTCGCGCGTCGGCGTCGCGTCTGTGAACTCTGTCGCGAACGCGCGACATCGCCGCGCGGCGGCGTCTCTCGCGGTCGCGTCTCTCGCCACGCGCCAGTGCGCGTCGGCGAGCGACGCGTACGCGCGCGCGGCGTCGCACCGCGCGTCTAATTTGACGTAACGCTCGCACGCGCGCTCCAAAGCGTCGACGACGCGACGCGCGATGGTGGGAAATTCGCATTCGGGCGTCGTGGCGACGAGCGCGCGCGCGCACGCCGCGTAGGTGCGCGCTTGCGTTCGCAAACAATCGCTCGAGAGGAGCGCGAGCGATCGCTCGTCCAGGGTGTCTCTGGCCAAACGTGCGTGCGAACCACCGAGCGCGAGCCAGGCTTCGCACGCGATGCACGTGACGGTGGCGCGTATCGGTTCGAGCCCGCGTTCGGCGGCGAGCCGTTCGAGCGGTAACGCCCGCGTCAACGCGAGCGTCGGCGCGTCGGCGCTCAGGTGCGTCTCGGCGAGCGTCAGCGTCGCGCGCATGACGGCGTGTTCATCCCCGCACAGTTCAGCCTCTTTGATGATGGTTCGCAATTCATCCTGCGCGGCGTCAAAATTCTTCATCACGCGATCGAGATTGGCGTTCATCCGTCTCGATTCAAAGTCGAGCTCGGCGTCTGCGCCGTCGCCGAATCCAACCAAAGCGCGCGCGCGTCTCGCCGCGCGTCTCGCCGCGCCGTACTCGCCGCGATCGATCGCGCGCTCGTACTCCAATTTCAAAAACGCCACCGCCGTCGTCTTGTGTCTCTCGCCTCGCGCGCCGAACGTGTCTCGCACGATGTCCATCACCTCCTCCGTCGCGCGCGCGCCCTCGCGCTCGCTCGTCGACGCCAATAGCCTCGCGCAACTCGTCGCCGCGTCGTCCGCCGACGCCTCATCGTCGTGCATCAATTGTCGCAGCGCGTACATGCGCGCGAGGTGCGAGCACCCGTGCGCGTGCCAACTCTCCGACGTCAACACGGATGCGGTCGCCGTGAGCGACGCCATCGCCGAGGCGACGGAACTCGCCGCGTACGCGCTCGCCGGCGTCGATGGAAACCCTTTGGGTGTCGGGTACACGTCGGATCCCGCGGTGACGGCGGCGTCGCCTCGCGCTCGGTGGACGGCGAGCGCGCGCTCGGTGGACGCGGGCGTGGACGACGCCAGTTTCGCCGCGTGTCTCGTCAATTCAACGTCGATGAGCGCGCGCGTCGCGCGCGTCGGCGTTGAGGTCACCACCTTCGATTCGCCGATGTCGCCGCCGCCGGTGATCGCCGTCGACGGGTGATCGATCTCGTACTTTGTCAACGCGAGCGACGCGTACGCGACGAGATGCGGCGACGACAACTCCGCCGCCTGCGCCGCGCACCGTCGAAGCAACGTCGGTAGCTGCGCCGCATCTCGTTCCCCACCTCGTCGCGTCTGCGCCATCAACGCCGTCGTCAGCGCCAAGGCGTGCGCGAGCGACGTTTCGTCTCCGTTTTGTTGCGCCGTGCGCACGGCTTCCGAAATCGCCGACATGGCTTCGTTGACGTGCGAAAACGCGAAATGCGTCGTCGCGAGCGCCAACAGCGCCGTCTGTAATCGCTCTCGTCCGGCGTTGGCGCTTTCGAATTCCCCCTCAGCGCGTCTCGATCCCAAGTCGGCGCGCACGTCGACGTGTTCACCGCTCGCGTCAAAGTGTCGATGTAAATGCTCGACGGCGGCTGGGAAATCTCTTCTGTGCAACGCCTCGGCGTGTTTCAGGTAATGTATCGTCGGCATCTCCGGCGCGAGCTCGGCCAAGACGTCCAGACGGTGGCGAGGAAGCACGGCGTCGGCGTCGACGCCTCGCGCATCGTATCGCGCCGTCGCGCGACACGCCAACGCCATCAGCGCGTCGGGCGCCGCGCACGCGCGAAACGCGTCGTCCTCGCGTCGCGCCTCGCGCCAATCGCACCCATCGCGTATACCGTTTTCCACTCGAACCGCGGCGTCTAAATACGCGCGCGTCGTTCGCAACAACTCGGTCGTCGCCTCGAACGGTGCCGACGTGAACCCCAAATGACACGTCTTTAAAAACGTCGACGTCGGCGTCCATTCCTCGAGTCCCCACATCTCCAAACCGAGCGCGTCGTCGAACGCATCCACGCGCGCGTTCAACACCACCGCTCGCGCGTCCTCGAAACACCGCTCCAAAGCGTCCAAACTCACCGTCGCCAGGTCTAATTCCTCTAAAAACACTTCGACGCACCATCGCTCGACGTCGTCTCCCGCGTCCTCGTCGCCCGCGTCCTCGAACGCGCGTCTCGCCAGCGCGCGCACGCGACGCACCATCTCCCACGGTCCAGGTTCAAACATCCCATCCCGTCTCCACCGCGCGCGCGCACCGTCGCCCGTCTCTCCACCCTCCTCCTCTCCCTCCCCCTCGTGCTCTCCACCTTCATTCGCGGTCTCGAGTAAGAACTCCGTCGCGCACCTCGCCCACGCGCGTCTCGCCGCGACGACGAATCCCTCCGATGATTTCCCACTCCTCTCCATCACCCTCCGCGCGAGCACCGCCCGCGGATCCCGATCGACGTCATCGAAACACTCATTCTCGTCCTCGTCCTCGACCCCTCGCGCGCGCCACGTCTCCTCGCGCGTTTCCTCGCGCGCGATCGGGTCGAGCGCGCATCGAATCGCGAGCACGAGCACGGCGACGCGATGGGGCGTGGGGAAGATTCTCGACGCGCGAGGGCGACGCGGGAGCGAGGTCGAGGTCGAGGTCGACGTCACCCTCGCGCGAGACGCGTCGTTCATCGCGCCGAGTCGCGGAGTGTGGATCGAACGCGCGATGAATGCGCGCATCGCGTGGGCTGTCTCTTGGAACATTTGAAAATCGTCGGCGCGACGCCGCGACGCCGCGACGAATGATTACAACGATCGACGATGACGCGGGGTCGAAGAGAAGACGACGCGGGTGAGAGTGGTGATGGGCGGTGGTGTCGTTCACTCGCGAACCTTGGATAAGATGCGGCCGAGCCAATCGCCCATGCGCGCCTCTCTCTTGGCGCCCGAGGCGGCGGAGAGATGGGCGAGGCGGGCGAGGACGCGTTGGAGTCGGTGTTGGGCGAGCAAGTGGGGGAGATGGGCGTCGTAGTGTTCGTCCAAGAGGGCGTGGACGAGACGAGTGGCGTGTTTGAGGGCGGAGGCGTCGGTGGAGGCGCGGGCGGTGGGGAGCGGGGAGACGTATTCCTCGACGGCGACGGCGGCGAGGACGTCGAGGGCGTTGGAGGCGACGGCGGCGACGCCGTAGTCGGGCCAACCGATGAAGGCGAGCGTGCCGAGGACGCGGAGGGCGGCCTCTTGGAGAACGCCGCTCTGTTCGGGGGTGACGGGGGCGAGAAAGGCGGATTTGACGCCAAAGCTCAAACCGGCGTCGTCGACGCAGTCGTGGCGAAGACATCCCAAGACGGCGCCGAAGAGGGTCAGGCGTTCGCGACGCTCAGCGGACATCGGTTTCTCGATCCCGCGTTCGGGTTCGAGCGGCTGGCACAGAAACCGTTGAAACTCAGGCGTGGGTGCGAGCACGCGAATGAGCATGAGCGCTAAAAAGCGCGTCCCGCTCGGGGCGATTGGTTTCAGACACGATCCGAAACCGCCGCGCTTTTGCGCCACGGCGCCGAACGCACCGCGACCGTGTTCCACGCCGACGCCGCTGGCGAATCGAATCAGCGCCACGAGCACGGCGTTGACAACGTTCCACTGTCCGTCGCACTTGGCGTCGGCGAGGAGTTGAATGAGCGTCTCCAAAAACGGCGCCGCGTCGTCGTCCTCGTCGAGTTTGCTCTTTGCCGTCTTCGGTTTGGGCGTCGTCGCAGACACGCGCGCGGCGGAGATGGTGCTCGCGGGCACGAATATTCGCGCGCTCTGCGCGCGCGGGTGCGCGACGAGCGTTCCCATGCCGGCGCCTCCCAATCCGGGGACGCCGGCCAAGGACGGCGGTGGCGCCCCGCTCGACGTGACGCTCGCCGCGACTTGGTTTCTCTGCGCGCCGCACGCGCTGAGCACGATGCTGAGACTGCGCGCGTCGATCATCGCGAGCGCGGATAATATGCGCAACACCGACGCCAAGTGCGCGTAATGGGCGTTCGACGCGATCGCCGCGGAAGTTTCCACGATGGACTCCACGAGCGCGCGCGTGAGCGCCGACGTCGAATCCGGATCCGTCGCTAAATTCATGAGCGCCGCGCGCACGGGATCGACGAGCTCGGCGCTCACGACAGAATTTTCGTTCGGTTTCGCCAAAAACGAGCTCACGTCGAGCGGCGCGTCGTTCATCAACCTCGCGAACGCGTTGTCGTTTGAATGGTACCCGCTGACGTTTCGTTGATACAGCGTCGCCGCGACGTCCGGAGGCGCCATCGGAAGCGCCACCGCCAACGTCGCCGGCATCGACGTCGACGGCTCACCGCTCCGATCGATCACGCTCCCATCGATCCCGCCGTTCACCGTCGTCGCGCGATCACCGCTTCCCGATGTCTTTAACCGTTTCGCCGCCGCGCCCGTCTCCTCGCTCGCCGCCGACCTCTTCTGTCCCGCCGTCGCCCTCGCCCGTCGCTCCGCGCGAACGTCCGCCGCTAATCTCGTCCGTTCATCGTTCGCCGCGCGCAGTTTCACCCGCGCGTCCTCCTCCGCGCGTCTAATCTCCATGATCTCTTCCTCCTTGAACGCGAGTTTCGATTTCAACGTCGACAGCTGTTGTCGCAAATCCTGCACCTCAGCCTTCGCGACGACGTTCGCCGCGTTCGTCGTCGACGGCGCCGCCATCGACCCATTCGCGTTCACTCTGTTGCGCGCCCCGACATTCCCATAACTCGTCGTCGGCGCCGCCATCGTCGTCGTCCCCGTCGAGACGGCGACCGTCGTCCCGACGCGCTTTAAATTTTCATTCTCCCTCTCCACCATGTCCAACTTCGATCGAAGCATGCTCAACCGCGCGTCTCGCTCATCGAGCGCGCGACGCAAACTCACCGCGTCCTCCGCCTCGCGCGGTTCGTTCGCTCGCGCATCGCGCGCCTCGACGCCATCGCGATGTCGTCGTTGTTGATTTCCCTGCGTTAAACGAATCTGTCGCGTCTCCTCCTCGACGACGTCGAGCGCGCGTCCCGCCTGTTCCCAGAACGCGTCCTCCTCCTCGTCATCGTCCTCATCGAATCCCGCGAGGACGGCGTCGACGCCTCGACGCGTCGCCATCGGGTGGACAAACACCCGTCGAGAAGTGCCGGGACGACAGAGCATGACGTCTCGCGCGGTCGCGCCGCCGAGTGTGGGCTCTCGCGCGCGACGCCCGGTGAGGACGACGACGACGAGAACGTCGACGCGTCCGTCGACGCGTCCGTCGACGCGTCCGTCGACGCGACGACGATGTGTCGACGATGTGTCGAGACAGCCGCGCGCGCCGAGCGAGAGACTCATCAACGACGACCTCAGGCCGGTCACGGCGCGCGAACGAACGTTCGGGACGTACAACGTCGCCGCGCTGTGGATCGGGCTGGTGGTGTGCGTGCCGGCGTGGACGCTGGCGTCGTCGGTGGTGGCCATGGGATTTTCGACGGGGCAGGCGTTGGCGAGCGTGTGCGCGGGAAACGCGCTGGTGCTCGCGCCGATGGCGGCGAACGGGTACGCGGGGACGAAATTTGGGGTGGGGTATCCGGTGTTGTGCAGAAGCGCGTTCGGGATCAGGGGGGCGAACGTGGCGACGGTGGCGCGCGGATTGGTCGGCACGGGGTGGTTCGGTATACAGACGGCGTACGGCGGTAAGGCGCTGGCGACGGTCGTTCGAGCGTTCGCCTCGAGCGGGTCCGCGGCGGCGGTGAACGAGGGGGCGTGGCGGACGATCGAGTGGTTGGGATTGAGCGCGCCGGAGTTGGCGTGTTACCTCGCGTTTTTGGCGGCGCAGTTGTGCGTCATTTATAACGGCATCGAGAGCATACGGAGAGTGGAGGAATACGCCGCGCCGTTGCTCATCGCGCTGACGTTGGCGCTCTTCGTGTGGGCGATGCGCGCGGCGGGTGGGTTCGGGCCGATGTTGAGCGCACCGAGCGCGTTCGCGGTGGGCGGGGCGCGCGAGGGCGAATCGTTTCTTCGCGCGTTTTTTCCAGTGGTCACCGCCACCGTGGGATTTTGGGCGACGCTCTCGCTGAACATTTCAGATTTCACGCGCTACGCCGAGTCGCAGCGCGCGCAGATGATGGGTCAGGCGATCGGCCTACCGTTCTTCATGGCGGCGTTTTCCTTTGTCGCGCTCGTGGTGACGAGTTGTTCGGCGGTGATATTCGGCGAGGCGGTGAGCGATCCCATCGCGTTATTATCTCGCATAAACAGCGGTCCGTTGATCACGTCGATCGCCATGTCCGGCCTCACCGTCGCCACTCTCTCCACGAACATCGCCGCCAACATCGTCGCTCCCGCCAACGCGCTCGTGAACGCGTTCCCGAAGAGAATTTCCTTTCGAACGGCGGCTTTCGTCACCGCCGCGCTCGGCACGGCGATGATGCCCTGGAAGCTCGTCTCCGGCGACGGATACATCTTCGTCTGGCTCATCGGATACGCTGCGCTTCTCGGCCCGGTCGCCGGAATCATGATTGTCGATTTCTTCTTCATCCGAAAGCGTCGATTGGACGTCGACGCGCTGTACAGTATGGACCGCGATTCGAGCTATTGGTACGCCAACGGTTTCAATCTTCGCGCCCTCATCGCTTTCGCCGTCGGCGCCGGCGTGTGCCTCCCCGGATTCCTCGTCGCCGTCGGCCTCGCGTCGTCGTGCGCTCCCGCGTTCGCCGTCGTCTACGACAACGCCTGGTTCGTCAGTTTCTTCCTCGGCGGCGGCGTACACCTCGCGCTCGAAAAACTCTTCCCGTCTCGCGCGTCGTCGTCGTCGTCGGCGGCGGCGGCGTGAGATGCCCCGGGGCGCACGGTGTCCCATCACGTAGCGTAGTATTCACGTAGCGCATAGTATTCATTCGTACGCCTCGCGCGTTCGCGTTCGCGGCGGCGGTTACATTTTCTCCTCGTCTTCTCTCAACATCTCCGCCCACGACCGAAACGCCTCCTCCTCCTCCTCCTCCTCGGCCTCGGCCTCCTCCTCCCCCGCGTTCGCGTCGTCGCTCTCACCGCGCATCGCCGCTCTCTCCGCCTCGTCCTCCCCTCTCTCGCGCCGCGCGCGTCGTCGTCTCGCGCCGCGCCGATCCCGCTCGAAATCATACGTCAACCTGTGTTCACGCATCGACCTCGCGCGCGCGCGCGCGAACCCCGCGCGGTCGCGCGCGTCCTCCCCCACCTCTCCCTCCCCCCTCACCCCCGTCGCCGGTCCCGTCGCCCCCGGGTCGCGCACCGCGGCGGAGAGTTTCGCGTTCAACATCCTCGTCGCCCCGTCCAGCGCGCACGCCGTCACCGCGAGCGCGACGCCGAGCGCGCCGATCGCCGCGGCGCGTCGAACGCGCGATCGCCGCGCGGTCTCCGCGTCGCGCGCGGTCTCCGCGCGCGCGGGCGCGGGCATTCGGATTCGGATTCGATGCGGCTCGAAATGCGGTCGGGTCGCGGGACACTTCGCGACGCGCCGCCGTCGTCTCCGTTCTCGTCCATCGACGTCGGGGATGTTCGCGAGGGGTGACGCGTCGCCGTCGCCGTCGTCGTCGAGGCGAGGAGGGAGACGACGCGCGAGCGGGGGACTCTTCGCCGCGCGCGATGCGGATGACGATGGATTAATCGTCGTCGCGTACGACGACGCGATCGCGCCGACGCGGGACGAGGGGGCGCTGCACGAGAAAATCATCGCGCAGCATCCAAAGGTGGACGCATCGCGAGCGCTGGACTCGGACGCGTTGAGCGAGTTTGTGGGATTCGCGAGCGCGGCGACGCGCATCGCCGGCGCGTTCGCCGTCGACGACGGCGGGGACGGGGACGATCGGACGCGCGGGGACGGACGAGGGAGTGGATTGCGAGATTTTTGTGTGACGCGTTCGACGCGGGGGCGGTGGGTGAGCGCGCGCGTGGTGGGGACGACGATCACGTGCGCGGCGAGAGCGAGCGAGACGCGCGCGCCGCGATGGAAGTACTCGGACGAAGATTTAAAGGCGATGTTGGCGCGCGTGGTGGCGACGTACGAGGCGTGCGTCTCGAGCGAGGGTAAAGACGTGGCGACGGATCGAATCGCGTCGCGGGAGGCGTGGACGCGGGCTATGGAGACGGCGGAGGAGGCGTTGCGCGCGTCGGCGGAGACGACGGCGAGCGAAGACGCGGGTGGCGAACGGAAGCGACGAGGATTTGAAAAATATCCCACGTTTCACGGCACCGAACGCGTCGGAGGCGCGTTGGACGCTCTGTCACTGACCTCGTCCGCGAAAAACGCCGCGATGGACGCCAGGACGGCGTCGACGTTGGCGATGTTGCGACGAGACGTCTCGCCGGGCGGCGACGGCGACGACGTCAAGCACGCGTACGTCAAGCCCGGTCACGACGCGTGGGTGTGTGTGAGCGCGGGTAAAGATGAACGCGCGTACGTCGTCGTGGAAAACACGAAAGACACGCTCCTTCGCGCGGTTCGAGACGCCTCCGGGTTCAGCGAGGACGCGTTCGGGAGCGCCAAGGGTGGTGGATTGTTTTCTCGCGGAGGCGGCGCCAAATTCTTCGCCGACGGCGACGAGTAGGGTAGAGCGATAGGAGAACAGAACTGTAGAATGAGTGAATGTTGTAAAAATACACGCGAGCTAGTCTAAGGTACAATGGTGAATCGCTCTCTCACGAGGGCGACGACTTCGCTGAGTCTGCGCACGAACTCGGCCGGATTCCGTTCGTACGTGTCGTCGTGCCCAGCGCCGTGAATCCAATACGGCTCGAGAACGACGTCACCGTGTTTCGCATTCTTCCGAACGAGTTCCCAGAGCGCCGCACCGTGCGACGCGGGCACGACGTCGTCCCTGTCGCCGTGGATCAATAAAATCGGACACTTGATGTTTTTCACGACTTGATAATTCTTGTACACATCCATGCGCTTGAACACCTTGGCCGGCGTACACCACGCGTTTTGCGCGCTCACCACGCTCAGCGCGCTCAAGAGCGGGGAGACGAGCACGACGGCGCCGAAACTTTCGCCGAATTGTTGTTCGCACTTGCTCGCCAGGTGGCACGTCGGCCCGCTTCCGATGGATTGTCCCAAAAGAATAATCTCCTCTCGTCGCAGCCCGTACGCGCGCATCACCGCCTCTACCACCGCCTCCACGTCCGCACACGTGTCCGCCACGCTCGGCTCCCCTCGACTCTCACCGTACCCGGAGTAATCGTACGTCACCACTCGACACCGCAAAAGTTGCGACAGTTTCCTCGCGAACGGCGCCACCTCGCCCGCGTCCACCGCGTTCCCGTGCGAGTACACCACCGTCACGTCCGCCCCACACCGCGCGTCATCCTCCGTCGCGCTCGATATCCTCGTCACCGGCACTTCACTCGCCATGTACACCACCTCGTTCCCTCTCGCCGTTTTCGCGCGGTCGACTCGAAACGCGTCCAAGACTCTCTGAAACGCCTTCGCGTGCGTCTCCGGCACGTGCGCCGCGTTCGCCACCGCGCGAAATCGTCCGGGGCGCGCATCGCACGCATCTCGCGCGCTCGACGACGCCGACCGCTCGTCGTTCTCCTCCTCCTCCTCCTCGCGCGCGACGACGGCGTAACTCGATGGTTCGGGCGGGAAAAACGCGAGTTCGCGCGCCAGGCGCTCGCTCGAGCACCTCTTGGCGCAAAACGCGGCGCCGATGAGCGTCGTCGTCGCGCACTGCGTCGGCATGCCGTCCGCGCGAGTCCGCGCGAAAAGCGCGCGCGTCGTCGACTCGGGATTACCCAGTGCTGGATGCGCGCGTTTTGATAAAATTCGGTATTGTACGCGTGTACAGTACAAAAATCGCTAGTTCGGGAGGTTGTGGATCACCTTGCCCGCGTCGATGGAGATGATGTTCGCGGGCGCGTTGTTCGCGAGCGTGATGGCGGCGCCGCCCGCGCAAGGCAGGTCGCAGCCCCAGAGATCGCCGTTGTTGTCGAGAATGAAGAGCGTGGTGGCGCCGACGGTGATTTGACTCATCTGTGCGGTCGCGAGCGCGGCGGGAATGGGAAGCGTGGTCCAGCTTCCGGTCATGTCCGAGGGTTTTTGTTTCAGCGTCGTTCCATCCAGGTAGATGACGAACGCGTCAGAGTCGCCGACTTCGACCTGCTTGACGGTCGTGACGGCTTGATGAACCCAGGAACCGTTGGGGAGTTCCGCGCTCCACATGTTGTTGTGACCGTTCATGTGAAAATGGTGCGTGCGACCGATGGTCACTTGAACGCCTCTTCCGTTGCCGTCGTCGGCGAATTGCCAGTCGCCCGTGCCGTCGACGGGACGACTCCACATGTATCCACCGGAAGAGTGGACCGATTGCGTGACTCCGATGAGCGCATCGTAGCCGGCGTCAAAGTCAATCATACTGCCTTGGGCGACGCCCGAGGCGACCGGATTGTTCGTTGCCTGATTCCAGTTGGCGCGGGAATATTGATTGAGATCGGCGTTGCGCGTCCAGGCGAGCGATCCATTCACGGTGTTTAGACCCCACGTATTAAATTCTCCTGAACTCACCGAGGTAAAGTGGCCTTTATATTTTCGCCAAACATCGGTCATAGCCATCGATTCTTCGATGCCCCACACGTTGTCGTCGTCGCCGCTCGCGGGACCGGTGCACGCGACGAGCTTCACCGTGAGCGGGCACCGGTCGAGACATCCGGCCCACGTCGTCTCAAATCGAGGCACGCCGTCGACGACTCGCAAGTACTTCTTTTTCGGAATGACACGATTTTTGTACACCCCCCCGCCCGCGGCGACGTGTTTCAGGCACGTCGCGTTCGCGAGTTCGCCCGCGTTGGGAAACCGCTTGTTACGGCCCAATTCGAAGATGGCCTCGCCCGCGTCGTTCACCAACGCGAAACCGATCTCTTCCCCCTCGCGCACCTTCGCGCTCCCGACGTATACCGACGACCATCCACTCTGCGAGAGCTCCACCGCGCCCGCGTTGCGATTCACCCCGCCGAATTCCCGCGGCGGCGAATTCCCTCGCCGCAACATCCGCACGCTCGCGATGTCCGACGCGAAAAAGTCCTTCACCGGCGACAGATTCATCACCTCCATGGGAATGCACCCGACGTCGACGTGAAAATCCACCGTAAACCTCGGCTTGGGCATCGAGAGAAACGCCCATCCCGCGACCGATCCCGCCACCATCGCCCCGGCCGTCAGCGCGCTCAACACCCCGATGACCGTTCGCCGTCGACCGCGCGTCCACGCGCGTCCCGCGTCGACGTCACCGTCCGCTCGAAGCAACGTCGTCGTCTCCGTCGCATCGCGCGTCCACGACGACGACGAGACGTCGTCCCTCATGACGCGCGCGCGCGGGAACGGCGCGCGCGGACGACGCGTCGACGGCGACCCAGCGGCGGTCGGTCGTTTCTGGTGGGTCATGACTCGTCGAGAGTCCCCCTAGACCCACTCGG
>MDTE01045306.1_pt1 | contig 27322 bp, 29 predicted proteins | sample 811231 | NCBI WGS metagenome assembly MDTE01 (sample SAMN05326651, study PRJNA326480) | marine metagenome | isolation source: seawater | place: Indian Ocean: Red Sea | collected 2010
CCGCTGAACAGGCGCAACCGGCGTGTGTCCGGTGTGAGCTTGTCCTGTTCTGCGCGCGCTGCGGTCAGAAAACTGGTCACGGCGCCCGCGGGACGAAGTTTGCTGTAATCCGATGGTAGTGGTGAGCAGGGCCTCCATGTCCACAGGTATTCCGCTGTTGGTGGGTGCTGGCCCCCTGCCGGAGCTGCGGATGCGCGAGGCCTGCACGGCCCTGGCTGACTGCTGGGGACTGGATCTCAGCCATATCTGCGAGGGGGAGTCACCGCTGAAGCTGCTGTCGGATTCAGCGGCTCAGCAAGGTCTGGTCCGTCTGAGCGGCGATGCAGCGCGGCAACGACCGGAAGGTGGCAGCTGGCTTGATGCCCTGGCTGACTGGCGCCATCCCCTGTTGCTGCTGGTCGCCGGCGAACCCGATGGAAGCGTGGCTGGATCCGCCGCGGCCTACACAGCCCTCTGCCATCAGCTCGGCGCCCCCCTGATCGGATTGGTCCAGATCGGAGCGCAGTGGAACCGACTGCAGCGCCGCCGGGATGGTCTGCCCTGGATCGGCTGGATTCCAGCAGCGGGAACCCCTGAACGGGAGCTCGCCCTCAACCACCTGGTGCAGCACCTGAGCCAACGCACCGTCACGGCCGCGGCCACAGGGGCAGCGACTCCCCGGCCTTGATCTGACGCAACACCTGTTTGCCGGCCCGCTTGGCCAAGGGAAGCTGCTGAATCTTCACCGATACAGGACTGGACAGAACAGCCGCCGCGAGGCTGAGCATCTCAGCCTTGGAAAGGTTGGTCTCCACATCACCGGTGGCTGCATCCACCAACCCTGGAATCGTCTCGATCACGCCGGGGCCTCGAAACTGCTCGAGCAGTGCTCGGATCAGCAGCTGCTGCCGCAGGCGACGGTTGGGATCATCCAGGGGATCCTTGAGGTAACGCGCCAGCTGCTCGGCCTGGGCGCCGTTAAGGCTCTGCCGACCGGCTTGAAGGTTGACGGTGTAGTTCTGTGCCTGGTCCCTCCGTTGAAACGAGGCGTTGAGGATGACGTCCAGATCACCAAGGCCATCCACGAGGGAGCGCAGAACCCGTCGAGGGAGCACGACGTACCGGTGCGGTTGGTCGGCCGGCAGCCCCACCAGTTCACCGATCGCATCGCTCAACAGGGCGACCCCCCCCGTCTGCCAGAGACTGCCAAGCTTGACGGGCCCTGTCTGGCCCGGGAGCTGGAGGGCCAGTTCAATCGGAACCTGCAGCACCTGGAGAGGCTGTTGGGGCTCGACCTGCAGCAGCATCACGGCATCGGCATTGGCCCGTCCCCGCGGCGCCGCATTGTTCACGGGATCACCGATCTGATCCGCGTCGAGTCCCACCAACAACAGCGTCAGCGGCCCCAGAGGCAAGGGCGCCAGGTTGGTTGGATTGTCGGCGGCCACCGGCTCCGTTACAGCCACCTGGTCCGGCTCCGGCCAGACGGTGCCCAGCAACCACCCGGTGGCACCAACCCCCAGCACAGCAGCGGCGATTCGCAGAACGGTCCGCAGAGGATGACGACCCAACCAGGGCATCAACCGCTTCGGTGGGGTGGGCGTCATCGTCCCCGGACGGGCTACGGCGTTTAGTTTCGCCCAGTTGTCCAGTCCCCAGCACCATGGCTCTGCGTCACGACTTCCGCAGCCGCCCCCCAGAACAGATCCGGGTCGTGGTGTTCGGGGCCACGGGCTACATCGGTCGCTACGTAGTGCACGAGCTGGTGGAGCGCGGTTACCAGGTGGTGGCCTTCGCCCGTGAACGCAGTGGCATCGGGGGGCGTCAGAACAAGGAACAGGTGATCAACGACCTGCAGGGCGCCGAGGTTCGCTTCGGAGATGTCACCGACCCGGCCTCCCTGGCGGCAGAGGCCTTCAACGAGCCCACGGATGTAGTGGTCTCCTGCCTGGCGTCCCGCACGGGCGGACGCCAGGACTCCTGGGCCATTGACCATCAGGCCACGCTCAACACCTATCGGGAGGGACGACGGGCTGGCGTCGCCCATTACGTGCTGCTTTCGGCGATCTGCGTGCAGAAACCGCTGCTGGAATTCCAGAAGGCCAAGCTCGCCTTTGAAGCGGAACTGCAGGCCGATGGGGAGATGACCCATTCGATCGTGCGACCCACAGCTTTTTTCAAAAGTCTGGGCGGGCAGGTGGAAAGCTGCCGCAAGGGGGGTCCTTATGTGATGTTCGGCGGTGGCGAGCTGGCCAGCTGCAAGCCGATCAGCGAAGCCGATCTGGCCAGGTTCATGGCTGATTGCCTGCGGGATGAGGACAAACGCAATCGGGTGTTGCCGATCGGCGGGCCAGGGCCAGCCCTCAGTGCCAAACAACAGGGGGAAATGCTGTTCAAAGCCCTGGGGCGCCCGCCGCGCATGCTCTCGGTCCCCATCGCCTTGATGGATGGTCCCATCGCGGTCCTGCAGGGACTCTCCCGTTTGTTCCCTGCTCTGCAGGACACGGCGGAATTCGGCCGCATCGGGCGTTACTACGCCGCAGAGTCGATGTTGGTGTGGGATGAACAACGCCAGCGCTACGACGCTGATGCCACCCCCTCCTACGGGAACGACACCCTCGAACAGTTCTTTGAACGGGTGGTGCGGGACGGAATGGCAGGCCAGGACCTGGGGGATGCCGCTCTGTTCTGAAACGGCCATCCTTGAGGAAGATCGGAGTTCCGATGGATCAGCCCACAGCACCGCGTCCACGCAGCACAGGGGTTCTGCTCCATCCCACCGCTCTCCCCGGCAGCCCGGTCTGCGGCAGCTTCGGTGAACCCTGCCGACGCTGGATTCATCAGCTGGCCGATAACAACATCGGGGTATGGCAAATTCTGCCGCTGGCCCCGCCGGACCCCAGCGGCTCCCCTTACAGCTCACCCTCCTGTTTTGCGCTGAACCCCTGGTTGCTTGATGCCGCGGATCTGGCGGCGGAAGGCTTCATCCGTGGCGAGGACCTGGGATCGCTCCCGGGAACCGACGCCGCCAGCGACAGGGTGGACTTCGCGCTGGCGGACCGTCGCAGCCAGGCCATCGCCACAGCCCTGATGGAGCGCTGGTCCGAGCAGAGCTCGGAGCGTCAGAACGCCTTCCGCTCCTGGTGCGATGCACAGGCCTGGCTGGAGGACCACGCCTGCTACAGCGTTCTGCACGATCAGCACCAGGGAGCCTGGTGGAGCTGGCCCAAAGCGCTGGCCACACATCGGGAGGGAGCCCTTCAACGCTGGAGCATCGACCACGGCGAACCACTGCTGCAGGTGAAGTTGGTCCAGTGGCACCTGGACCGACAGTGGCAGGCCATCCGGAAGCTGGCGAAGGAGCGCGGGGTGCTGCTGTTCGGTGATCTGCCCTTCTATGTGAGCGCCGACAGTGCCGATGTCTGGAGCCACCGCTCCCTGTTCACGATCAAGGAGAACGGCGAGCTCACCACCCAGAGCGGTGTACCCCCCGACTATTTCTCCGAGACCGGACAGCTGTGGGGATCACCGGTATACCGCTGGGGCCGCCATCGCCTCAGCCGTTTCCGTTGGTGGCGCCATCGAATTGGCCGTCAGCGGCAACTGGCCGATCTGCTGCGCCTCGACCACTTTCGGGCCCTCGCCGGCTACTGGGCTGTGCCTGGCGGTGACACCACAGCTCAAAACGGCCGCTGGCTGCCCTCCCCCGGCCGGTCTTTGCTGAACAAGCTGCAGCGGGATGGTGGCGGCGCCCTGCCGTTGATCGCCGAAGACCTGGGGGTGATCACCCCGGATGTGGAAGCCCTCCGCGATGGCTTCCGGCTCCCGGGAATGAAGGTGCTGCAGTTCGCCTTTGACGGCCTGCAGGACAACCCCTACCTGCCCGAAAACATCGACGGCACGCGCTGGGTGGTGTACACCGGCACCCACGACAACCCCACCACCCTTGGCTGGTGGAACAACCTTGATGAGGCCAGCAGGGAGCGGATCGCCTCCCGGGTGAACGGCCCGGTGCAGGCGCCGGCCTGGCACCTGTTCGAGATGGCCTTTGCCACCCCAGCCAAACTGGTGGTGGCCCCTCTGCAGGATCTACTGCATCTGGATGACCGCGCCCGCTTCAACACACCAGGCACCAGTGAAGGCAACTGGAGCTGGCGGTTGCCGCGGTTCGATGAAGCTCTGAATGGAGCCCTGAAGGGTTATGGAGAGCGGGGGGCTGTCTGGGGCCGCAGCGGAGCTGGGGCTGCGGCCCTTGTGGCATCCACCCGATAGGTCCCTGGACGGTTCGCCTCAGCCATCAGGGCCTGTCCGTTCCAAAGCAGTTGGTCGACCTCCTCCGGCGGAGGCTTGATCACCACCTGCACCGGGGCCAGCAGCTGCAGGGTTGCCGATCCAGCCTGCAGCTGCAGCTGCAAACGATCGCCCCCACCGCTGGTCAACGCAAGCTGGCGTGGCTGCGACAACTGAAAGGTCAGCACTCCAGGACCGGACACGGGCAATCCGCCGACAGCGTTCAACCAGTCCTGTGGCCGCCGTGTCCGGGCCCGATCCAACGGTCGCAGAGTGTCGAGCTGAGGATCACCTGAGGGCAGGGCTGCGGTCTGATCCAGGGCTGCCAGGTCGGCGCGCACCGGCTCAAGGCTCTGGCTGTTGCGCAGGGCAAGGTTCTGCTGCTGCCGATTGATCGTCAACAGACTCAGAGCGATCAACGCGGCATAAACCACGCTGCCCTGCCAGGTGGTGAACACATCAATGCTGCCGAGGGTGAAGCGGCGTTGATTCAGATTCCCCTGCCGCTGGCGAATCACAGCCGGGGGAAGAACCGGCTGCAACACGCCTGGCGTCAACGCCAGACGACGCTCCAGCTGCGGCAGCATCGAGGCCAGGTAGGCACGCTCCGGCAGACGATCGGACCAGCCCCGCTCAAGGGCTTCAATCACTGGAGTGGTGATCCGGGTCTCCTGAGCCAGCTCCCGCAAGCTGAGCCCCTCAGTCTCCCGACGCTGCTTGAGCATTTGCCCCAACTCACGCAGCGTCGCGTCGCGTGAGAGATCGTCCGAAACATCCACCGAGGTGGAGCGGGAGCGACGCCACCAGGGGCGTAGGAACGTCAGGCGCATGAACCGTGCTCAGGGGCGGGGGGCTCGCCCCGATCAAGCATTGGCTCCCATTCTCCCCTGCTCAGCCGCCGCCAGCGACCTTCCGGCAGTGCCCCCAGGGGCAAGCCGGCAATCGCTACCCGCTGCAAATCAAGAACCGGATGCCCCAGCAAGTCCGCCACCCTGCGGATCTGGCGGTTGCGGCCCTCCATCAGGACCACCTCAAGCAGGGTGCGCGCGGATTGACGCTGCAGCACACGAATCTGAGCTGAACGGGTCAGGCTGCCATCCAGCCGCACGCCCTGCCGCCACCGCTGCAGACTGCTCTCCAACGGAAGACCGTCCACCCAGACCCGGTAGGTCTTGGCATGGTCATAGCGGGGGTGGGTCAGCCGCAAGGTCAGATCGCCCTGATCCGTCAGCAGGAGCGCGCCTCGACTGTCAGCATCCAGACGACCGACGGGGTGAAGTCCCTGGCGCAGGTGCCGCGGCAACAGATCCAGAACGGTGGAACGGCCCTGCGGGTCTCGGCAGGTGCTGATCACGCCCGGGGGCTTGTTGATCAACAGCACGGTGGGTTCCCGGCGAGGAGACAACGGCTTGCCATCAACATGAATGCTCTGGCATTGAGGGTCCGCCTGATCGCCGAGGCTGGACACCTGCCCATCCACCATGACCCGACCGGCCTCGATCCAGGCTTCCGCGGTCCGTCGCGAACAGAGTCCAGCGGCGGCCATGATTTTCTGCAGCCGCTGCCGGGTCACGTGTCAAGTCCCTTGGGCAGCACCAATTCCATGCAGGTGCCGCCATTGGGGTGGTTACGCGCTTCGATGCGTCCCCCGTGATTCACCGCAATCTGCTGCACGATCGCCAGCCCCAGGCCGCTGCCGCTGCGAGCGGAACGGGCCCGGGAAGGATCACCGCGGTAGAAGCGCTCAAACATTCTGCCGAGGTCGGAGTCGCTCAGTCCAGGACCGTGATCTCGGATGCTGAGCAGCCACCATCCACCACTGGGAACGATGGCGACATCCACGCTGGATCCATTGGGGGAGTAGCGCAGTGCGTTGTCCAGCAGGTTGAGTACCGCCCGATGCAGGCGTCGCTGATCGCCCATCATCGGGCCCGTTTCGGTGCGATCCAGAGCCAGCGTCACCTCGCGCTCCTCCGCCAGGGGACGGATGCTGGTCCAAGCGCTGTCCACCAGATCTTCCAGGGTGATCGCGGTGTAACTGCTGCTCTCCTGGGGCAGGCTGTTTTCAAGGCGAGACAGCTCCAGCAGGTCCTCCACCATCAGTTGCAGCCGCCGCAGTTCCCGCTGCAGGCGCTGCACCAGCACGCTGTCCGTGCCATCGACGGCTGTCTCAAGCCGATCGCTCACCAACATCAGGGCCGTCAGCGGTGTCTTGAGCTCGTGGGCCACATCACTGACCCAGCGCTCCTGTTGCTGTTGTTGAGCCTCCAGAGACTGCCGGCTCTGAAGCAGCACGAGAATCCATTCATCAGAGCCTGGCAGAACCAAAGCCTCGAGGGGTTCCCCCATCTGCTCCCATTCGCTGCGCTGAGCTCGCTGCTGATAGCGGGTGCTGATGATCGCCTCCTCGAGCTGAGGAATCGACAGCACCTCGTCCATTGCCATGCCACGCACCAGGAAGTTCCTGGAAATGTGCAGCAATCGTTCGGCCCTGGCGTTGATGTAGGCGATGGACAGATCAGGCGACAGGATCAACCAGCCCTGGGTCGCGGCATCAATCCAGGCCAGCAATTGAGGGGCTTTGAGCACGCCGGGGGGAAAACCCGGGCAGTCATCGTCTTCATCAATCCGAGCCCGTCGCCAGCGTCGACGCTGCATGAGCGACATGGCCGCTGCACCGGCACCAAAGCCAATCAGAAGCGAAACGAGCACCAGAAGTTCAGCCGAATCGGTAGCCGAATCCCCTCACCGTGCGGATCAATTCAGGTGAGGACGGTTGCTTCTCGACCTTCTCCCGCAACCAACGGATGTGAACGTCCACGGTTTTGGTATCACCGACAAAGTCGATGCCCCAGATCTTCTCCAGCAATTGGTCACGACTCCAGACACGCTTCGGGTGCTGAAGGAACAGCTCCAGGATTTTGTACTCCTTGGGGGAGAGATTGAGGTCCTGTCCGTCACGGGTGACCCTGCACTCGTTGATGTACAGACAGAGGTTGGCGTGGCTGTAGACCTCGGGAAGAACCGAGGACGCCTGCTGAGACCGCCGCAGCAGGGCCCGACAGCGGGCCACCAGCTCTCTCAGGCCGAACGGCTTGACCAGATAGTCATCAGCCCCCACTTCAAGACCGAGCACCCGGTCCATTTCACTGTCCCTGGCGCTGATCACCAGGATCGGGGTGTTGTTGTTGAACCGGCGCAACTCACGGCAGAGATCCAACCCCCCCAGACCCGGCAACATCAGGTCGAGCACCAGCAGATCCACAGGCTGCAAAGGCTCAGCTGTCAACAAGCTGAGGGCTTCCGCACCATCGGCGCAGGTGAGCACTTCATACCCCTCAACGCGGAGGGCTTCACCAACGGTTTCGCGAATGCTGTCGTCGTCTTCAACCACCAGCAATCTGCTGGTGGCCACGGCAGCGGGCATGGTGGTCACGCCGGGAAGTGTCGGGACTCCTTCAGTCTGACCCTCAGGACGGACTTGGTCGAGTGATCCACCAAGAAGGTGAGATCAGAAGAATTCGTCGAAGTTATCGAAATCAACGGCTTTGAAGTTGCCGCTCTCCACCTGAAGCATCAACCGCTCCAGCTGCGCGAAGAGAGCACCGCCGGTCAGCAGGGACAACAACAAGGCCACCAGCAGTGCAGCACCGGCGGCGAAGCCGAAAATCTGCAGGCAACAGCCGATGAACAGAGTGATCCCGATCAGGATGCCAGTGAAGCTGAGGCTGATCTCGGCAGTGGCCAGGGGAAGCAGAGGAAGGCGATCCTGCTTCCAGCCATCGAGCTTGTCCTGCACCTGGCGGCCAAAGGTCAACCCACAAAGCACACCCATCAACAGCCCCAAGCCAGCCATCAGATAAGGAGGTTGAGGCAGGACGGCCATCTGCAGCAGCATCTCGAGCTGCTCTGCGGTGATCTCCTCGGGCATCGATGCCTCAGACGGCGATAGAGGCGAGACCCTAGCGGCAAACGATCAAGCGGCTGCAAGAGGGTTGAGGCGTTGCAACAGCCCTCCTGCGATCCGGGCTGGACCGAACGTTCGGGCCATCAGTCCCATCAGCGCGCGGACGTCGTCGGTGTGCAGGCGGTCGTCGCGGATCAAGGTGAGCAGCAGCCGCTTGCGCAGATCAGCACCATCACGGCTCAGCAACAGGCGCAGTCCTGCACCCGCTACAGGCAGCAGTTCTTTCCCCGGTGCGGGTGCGTCCTGACCCACCACGGCGAGGAGGCTCTCCAGCCGATCAAGGCACAGGCGCCCGTCGGCATCAAAGATCACTTCCAGCAACTTGTCGCGCATTTCACGGGTGTCCCCCGACAGCAGCCGTCGTGCCACGTAGGGATAGGCCACAGCGATGATCCTGAAGTTCGGATCCAGACGCAGTGCCAAGCCCTCCTGACTAACCACCGCTCGGATGATCAGAGCGAAGCGTGCCGGCACCCGGAAGGGGTAATCGAACATCAGTTCTGAAAAGCGATCGGTGATCGCCTTGAAGTTGAACGAGCCGACGGAATCGCCGAGGCTGCCACCAAGCACGTCCTCCAGGGCCGGCACGATCGGGGTGAGGTCGGCCGTGGGGCTGAGGAAGCCCAGCGTCTGAAAATCCTTCGCCAAACCGGTGAAGTCGCGGTTGATCAGATGCACCACAGCACCGGTGAGCGTGAGCCGATCGCTGTCGCTGATCGAATCCATCATCCCGAAGTCGACGTAGCCGACGTGGCCCAGGTCGCCGCTGCGTCCCTGAAGGGCGAAGAGGTTGCCGGGATGCGGGTCGGCATGGAAGTAGCCGAACTCCAGCAATTGCTGAAGGCCGCAGATCACCCCCGTGCGGATCAGTGACGCAGGGTCGAGTCGGAGCGCTTGCAGCTCCTCGCTGTTGCGCATCTTCGCGCCATCGATCCAGGTGGTGGTGAGCACCCGGGTGGAACTGAGCATCCGCTCCACACGCGGAACGTAAACCGCATCGTTGTCGGCGAAGAAACCGGCGAATCGTTCTGCGTTATCAGCTTCCTGGATGTAGTCGATCTCTTCAAACAGACTGCGGCCGAACTCATCGATGATGTCGCCGAGACCGAAGCCGAGATTGAGCGGCAGCAAGGGGGCGGTGATCACCCCGAGCAATCGGATCAGCACCAGATCCCGGCGCAGGATGAAAGTGAGGTTGGGGCGCTGAACCTTGACGGCAACCCAGGCATTCCCCTCGAGGCGGGCTTTGTACACCTGCCCGAGGCTGGCGGCCGCGATCGGGGCGTCCGGGAACTCGGCGAACAATTCATGGGCCGGTGCGCCGAGCTCCTGCTCAATCCGCTCCAGTGCCAAGGCATGGGGAAAGGCGGGAAGGTCGTCCTGCAGTCGTGTCAGTTCATCGAGCCAGTCCCGACGCACGAGATCAGGACGGGTGGACAGGGCCTGACCCACCTTGATGAAACAAGGTCCCAGCCCCGTGAGGGTGTTGAGGATGCGCCGGGCCAACCGTTGCTGCACCCCTGATTCGGAACTACCGCCCTGGATCAGCAGCACCAGCACAAGGCCCCCCAGGGACCACAGCACCTGGATCAAACGAGGGATGGCAATCCACGGCCGAAGCAGCAACCAGCGCAGATCACGGCCTGGGTCGTATCGCATCGCCACTGCCCACAACAGCACCAGACTCTAAGGAGATCCCACTGGATCCCATGGCCCTGCTGAGCCTGTTGCATCGAGCTGTCGGTCGGCCTTTGTTCCTGCCGGCCCATGGACGCGGTGAAGCCCTCCCCCCGGCCATGCGGCGGTTGCTGCGACGGCCAGCCGGCCTCTGGGACCTGCCGGAGCTCCCGGCTCTGGGGGGACCGCTGGAGAGCGGGGGTGCCGTGGCCGACAGCCAACGGTCGGCGGCGGATGCGATGGGGGTGAGCCGTTGTTGGTACGGCGTCAACGGCGCCACGGGATTGCTGCAGGCGGCCCTGCTGGGCATCACTCGCCCGGGGGAGGCGGTGTTGATGCCTCGCAACGCCCACCGCAGCCTGATTCAGGCCTGTCTGCTCGGGCAGCTGACGCCTCTGCTGTTTGATCTGCCTTATCGGCCAGACCGCGGCCACCCTGCAGCACCGGATGAGGCCTGGCTCGAAACCGTTCTGGCGGCCCTTCCGACGGAGCATCCACCGATCAGCGCGGCAGTGCTGGTGCATCCGACCTATCAGGGTTACGGGCTGGACCCAGCCCCGCTGATCCAGCGGCTGCAACAACGGGGCTGGCCCGTGCTGGTGGATGAGGCCCACGGCAGCCATTTCGCCGCAGATGTGGATCCAGAGCTGCCCCCGAGTGCGCTGCGAGGAGGGGCCGATCTGGTGGTGCATTCCCTTCAGAAGTCGGCAACGGGACTGGCCCAGACCGCCGTGCTCTGGCAGCAAGGGGAGCGCATTGACACTGACGCGCTGGAGCGCAGCCTCGGCTGGCTGCAGACCACCAGCCCCAGCGCCCTGCTCCTGGCCTCCAGTGAAGCCGCGCTGATGCACTGGCGCAGCCGTGGAGGCCGTCGGCTGCTGCAGCGGCGACTGAAGCAGGCCCGGACGCTGCGGGACCAGCTGCGCCGGGATGGACTGCCCCTTCTGAACACCGAAGACCCGCTTCGGCTGGTGCTGCACACCGGCCGTGCCGGCATCAGTGGTCTGGATGCTGACGACTGGCTTCTGCCACGGGGGCTGGTGGCGGAGCTGCCGGAGCCGGCAACACTCACCTTCTGCCTGGGACTGGCGGACCAACGCGGCCTGCGCCGACCGTTGCGCCGTGCCTGGCAGCGGCTGCTGAAAGCCCATCCCAACCGCCCGCCGCTGCCACCCCTTGCTCCACCCCCGTTACCGCTGGTGACGCAACCGAAGGTCGCCCTGGCCACCGCCTGGCGGGCACCCCGTCGCCTCTGTGCGCTGGAGCAGGCGGAGAACACGATCGCCGCTGAGTTGCTCTGTCCCTACCCCCCTGGCATTCCTCTGCTGGTACCGGGGGAGCAGCTGGATGCACCACGGCTGAACTGGCTGCTGGAGCAACGTCAGCTCTGGGGTGATCAGATTCCTGAAAGCCTTGCCGTACTGGACGGGGTCGCTTGAATCAGGCCAGCCATGGATTGGGCATGTTCCCTCTGGCCCTGGTGCTCTTACTGACGTCTGGACCAGCCTGGAGCAGCCCCAGTGCCGAGGAGTTCGCTGTTGAAGACGCTCACGACGCGGCGTGGATCCCACCTCCTGAACCACCACGGGCGACGCCACGTCTGCTTCGCGTGGTGAATGGTGCCGCCAGTTGGTACGGCCCCGGGTTTTACGGCCGCCAGACCGCGAGCGGTGAGCGACTGCGCAAGGGCACCCTCACCGCGGCCCACCGGACCCTGCCCTTCGGGACCCGGGTGCGCGTCATCAACCTCGACAACGGTCGCAGCGTCGTGGTGCGCATCAACGACCGCGGGCCGTTTCGGTATCACCGGGTGATCGACCTGGCCCATGGCGCGGCCAGTGAGCTGCAGATGATGCGCAGTGGAGAGATCCCTGTGCGTCTGGAGATCCTCCCCTGAGGCCATTGTTTAGCCTGAATCTGCAGGTCCTCTAGCCGGTGTGATCAGCGAGGTCTTGTCGTCTTCCAATCCGTCATTGCGAGCCGCCAACAGCCTGGGCAAGCGACTGCGTAGTGGTGTGGCCATCGGGGGATTCGGCGCTGTGGTGGTTCTGCTGGGGGGCTGGTGGCTCACCCTGGGGGTGGGCGTGATCGTGCATCTGGGTCTGCTGGAGTTCTTCCGCATGGCTCAGTTCAAAGGGATCCGCCCCGCCACCAAAACAACGCTGGTGGCCTGCCAGCTCCTGCTGATCACCACCCAATGGGCTGCTGTTCAAAGCGGTTGGCCCGAAGCGCTGTCAGGGGCGGTGCTGCCCCTGGCCGGTGCCGCCATCTGCGCCTGGTTGCTGCTGCAGCCGGTGACCGGATCGATTGCCGACATCGCCGCCTCGATCTTCGGATTGTTCTACCTGGGGTTTCTGCCCAGCCATTGGCTGGCCCTGCGCAACCTCAGCAACCCGGCCCTGGCTCCAGGGACAGCCTCTCTCTGCAGCAGCGGTCTGGCCATCACCCTGTCGGCCTGCCTGATGATCGTGGCAAGCGACATCGGCTCATGGGCCTTCGGTCAGCGCTTTGGCCGGACGCCCTTATCCCCGATTTCACCCTCCAAAACGGTGGAAGGTGCGCTCGGGGGCTTCGGGTGCGCCATGGGCGTCGGGCTGCTCTGCGGGCGAGCCATGGGCTGGCCACTCGGAGGATTGCCCGGGTTGGCCGTTGGCGCACTGGTGGCCCTGATTGCCCTGGTGGGAGATCTGACGGAATCGATGATGAAACGCGATGCCGGACTCAAGGACTCCGGCGACGTTCTGCCCGGCCATGGCGGGATTCTCGATCGCATTGACAGTTATCTGTTCACCCCTGCAGTTCTGTACGCCCTGCTGAGCCTGGCGAAACCGCTGATCAATGGCGCCTAGCACGATTTCGTGATCCTATTCTCACTAGGAAGTAACAATTGCGTGCCCCTGGAGCGTCAACATCCCTGCCCCTAGCTTCGCGTCGGTGATCCGGATGGCCGGATCCATCGGTAACACGGCCCGGGTCTCCGGAGAACCTGATGCCGAGAGCACAAGGGTGCCCTCCTCAGCCCGCAGCTGGAAGCGTCTCCGGATCGGATCCTGTTGGGCAGCCACCGTTGCCATCAACTCCAGTTCATCGTTTTCGATTCGGAGCTGCCCCAGAGGCTTCAGGCCCATCAGCTGCTCGGCAAGCCAATCGCCAAGGTCCCGCCAACGCTCCGACAGCAGGGCATCGCCGAGGGGCTGACCGGGCATCGCCACCATGCCGCTCACCTGGCATGGTCCCTTCAGAGCCAACATCTGGCCTGGACGCAACCAGGTCAGATCCACCTGAATCGGTCCGCTGCTGATCTCGGCATGCTGCAGCGGCAGCCCCTGGAAGCGCACATCCCGAGCCGTCAGCACCGCCCCCTGCAACCGACCACGCATCAGACCCAGGGACGACCCCTGCAGTGTGAGATCCAGATCCCCAACGTGATCACAGCGACTTCTGATCCAGAGACCCAGGCCGGCGGAAATCAGCTGAAGCAGAGGGTCGCTCATCGCGCCAGCAGCTCCAGGCAGCGATCAGCAACCCGCTGAGGCTGATCGATATGGGGTAGATGGCCGCAGGCCTCAAAGGTTTCCGCTGGGTGCTGCAGCAATGTTTCAGCAGCCTGCTTGAGCGGTGGGCGCAGGATCCGATCGTCGGCACCCCAGATCACGTGGAGGGGCTGGGGTGGCAACGGCGCGCCACAACCGGCAAAACCACCGCTGCGGGCAAAAGCGGCCAGGGCCTCGGCCCAACCCGGGCATTGCAGATGCAGCGATGCAATCTGCTCCTCCGGTGGCCCCACCTGTCCGTCCGGATCCGCGAACGCCTGACGGCAAAGGCCGCGACGCACCCCGGGCCGCCCGAGAAACCAAGCACCAAGCCGATCCAGCAGGGGCGGCACGGGCATGGGACGGCCCGTCAGTCCGGCCGGCGCCAGCAACAACAACGCACTAATGGCGTCCGGCTGACGTCGGGCCAACTCCACCGCAACCGCACCGCCCATGGAGGCTCCGATCACACCGATCGGACGATCAGCATTCAGCTGCTCCAGCACAGCGTCGAGGTGCAGCAGCACGGCCTCAGGGCCGTAGTTCGCCTGGGGGGGACGCGGAGAAAAGCCGAAACCGAAGAGGTCGGGAATGACCAACTGAAACTGCTCACGCAGCAGCGGAACCAGGCGCCGAAATTCCAGAAAGCTGCTGTCGAATCCATGCAGCAACAACAAAGGGGGACCCTGCCCGACAACGGCCACCGGGAACGGTTGATCCAGGCCCAGACCCGGCAAGGGCCACCACTCCAGCTGCAGCGCCAGATCCTGGGCCTGCGGGTCGAGCAACCCGGGGACAAGAGCATCCAGCAGAGACTTCAAGGCGTGAGCGGGCTGGGTTCAGCTGCTCCTACCAGCGCCTCAAGCAACGCCCCAGGAGTCACCGCAAACGGTAAGTGGTGCAGGTCAGATCCCTCACGGCAGGCGAAATCACACACCTGCTGCAGTTCACTGAGGCTAGCGCCGGAGAGACCAAGGTCCTGGAGGCTCACCGGGAGCTGCAACTGCCGCAACAGCGAAAGCAACTGGCGATGCGCCTGACCGGCCAGACGGTTGCCACCAAGGCGTTCCTCCAGGCGGAGCTGCACCAGGATTCCGAAGCCCACCTTCTCGCCATGCAGCACGTGGTGACAGGCCCGCAGCTGGGTGAGACCGTTGTGCACGGCATGTGCTGCAACGGTTCTGCAACGGGCACCGCCAAGCCCGCCCATCACACCAGCGGTGAGAGCGCAGGCTTCAGCGGTGCGGGCCCAGGCCGCACTGGTGGAGTCTTGAAGAGCGCCTGGCCCATCGATCAGCAACTGATCGCGAAGCACACGGGCCATCTGCACCGCCTGCTGCACCAGTCCATCGCTGCTGTCCCCACTGCTGACCGATGCCTCGTACCACTTCGCCAGGGCATCAGCGACACCACTGGCCAGGGTGCGCGGAGGGGCCTGGCGAACAAGCCCATGATCAAACACCAGCAGATCGGGGCAGCGCTCCAGAGCCACGTCACCCTGGAAAGCGCCATCGATCGAATACAGATTGGAGAGAGCGGTCCACCCCGCACAGGTGGCAGCGCTGAGCGGAACGGTGATGCAGGGCAGCCCCAGCCGATGGGCGAGCAGCTTGCCAGCATCGAGAACCTTGCCACCGCCTGCGGCCAGAACGGCATCACAACCGGCGGCCTCGGAGGCCAGACGCTGCAGATCTTCTTCGCAGCAGTCGAACTGAAGCACCGTGAAGACCGGGTTCAGGCCGGCCTCAGCGAGGTCCCTCGCCAACCCCTCCCGCAGGCTGGAGGTGGCGCGACTTCGTCCCAGCAGGAGAGGGCGCGAACAAAGGGCACTGATCTTGCCCAGCGCCGCTTGCCAGGCACCCTCCCCACGCAGCACCGCCGCAGGGGCGATGGCGTGGGAAGAGATGGACACAACCATCAGACGCCTGCACCTGCCAGTTGAGGGGATGCCTCGGCCAGACCTTTGTGGCGAACAACGACCTTCTTGTCGTCATCGACATCCACTTCGGCATGGTCACCATCCTTGATTCGACCGGAGAGCACTTCCTCCGCCAGGGAATCCTCGAGCAATCGCATCACAGCGCGACGCAGGGGACGAGCTCCATAGGCGGGGTTGTAACCCTCTTCCACCAGGCGTTCCTTGAACGCATCGGAAACCGTGAGGGTGATGCCCTTCTCGCCCATGCGTCCGAAGACTTCCTTCAGCATGATTTCAGCGATTTCCTTGACCTCGTCGCGACTGAGCTGACGGAAGACAATGATTTCGTCGAGCCGGTTGAGGAATTCAGGCCGGAAGTACTGCTTCAACTCCTCGTTCACGAGAGAGCGGATCCGGGTGTACTGAGACTCCTCAGCACTCTCACCGGAGAACTCGAAACCGAGGCCTCCGCCACCCTTCTCGATCACCTTCGAACCGATGTTCGAGGTCATGATCACCAAGGTGTTCTTGAAATCGACCGTGCGGCCCTTGGAGTCAGTCAAACGACCATCTTCAAGGAGCTGCAGCAGCAGATTGAAGACATCGGGATGCGCTTTTTCGATTTCATCGAAGAGCACCACGGTGTAGGGGCGACGGCGAACAGCCTCCGTGAGCTGGCCCCCTTCGTTGAAACCGACATAGCCCGGGGGAGAACCGATCAGCTTGCTGACCGTATGGCGCTCCATGAACTCCGACATGTCGAGGCGGATCATCGCCTCCTCACTGCCAAAGAAGTACGTGGCCAGAGCCTTGGTCAACTCAGTCTTACCGACACCGGTGGGACCGGAGAAGATGAAGCTGGCAATGGGACGATTCGGGTTCTTCAGGCCCACGCGGGCCCGGCGAATGGCCTTGGACACAGCTTTGACGGCTTCGTCCTGTCCGATCAGACGCTGGTGCAGCGTCTCCTCCATGTTGAGCAGCTTGACCGATTCACTTTCGGTGAGCTTTTGCACCGGTACGCCAGTCCAGGAGGCGACGATCTGGGCGATGTCCTCCTCGTTCACCATCGGTGAGGGTTCACCGGCCTCAGCCGCAGGTGCGTCCGTCGTGTCGGCGTTGGCTGAAGGGTCGGCAGCTCCATCCTTGCGGTTGGCTTGGAGCAAAGAGCGGATCTGCTCGCGCAGCTCAACCTCTTTTTCACGCAGCTCACCCGCCTTCGTGAAGTCCTGATCGCGGACGGCGTCCTCCTTTTGTTTCTGAACCCCGCGCAACTCCTTGTCCACCTCCTTGGCTTCCGGCGGAAGCTTGGAATTGAGCAGCCGTACCCGTGAACCGGCTTCATCGATCAGGTCGATCGCTTTGTCGGGGAGGAAGCGATCTGAGATGTAGCGATCGCCAAGGGTTGCAGCAGCTACCAGGGCGTCGTCAGTGATCTTCAGGCGGTGGTGCTGCTCGTAACGCTCCCTCAGGCCCCGCAGAATCTCGATGGTGTCGTCAATGGAGGGCTCGCCGACATTGACGGGCTGGAAACGGCGCTCCAGAGCTGCATCGCGCTCGATGTGCTTCCGGTACTCATCCAGGGTGGTGGCACCGATGCACTGAAGCTCACCCCTGGCGAGGGCAGGTTTGAGGATGTTGGCTGCGTCGATGGCGCCTTCAGCAGCACCGGCGCCGATCAGGGTGTGGACCTCGTCGATCACCAGGATCACGTTCCCAGCCGACTTGATCTCTTCCATGATTTTCTTGAGCCGCTCCTCGAACTCACCGCGGTATTTGGTTCCGGCGACCAGCAAACCGATGTCGAGGGTGAGGACGCGCTTGTCTTCAAGGATGTCGGGAATGTCGCCCTGCTGAATGCGCTGAGCGAGACCTTCGGCAATGGCCGTCTTGCCCACGCCGGGTTCTCCGATCAGAACAGGGTTGTTCTTGGTGCGGCGACCCAGGATCTGGATGACACGGTCGATTTCGTTGTGCCGTCCCACAACGGGGTCCAACTTGGCCTCGCTGGCCATCTGGGTGAGGTTGCTGCCGAATTCGTCCAGGGTTGGCGTTTTGGTGGAACCTTTCCCTCCACCGCCGCCACCGCCACCGGACACTTCAGCGGTTTCACCCAGCATGCGGATGACCTGGGTTCTGACCTTGGCCAGATCCACCCCGAGATTCTCAAGAACACGGGCCGCAACACCTTCACCTTCCCGGATCAGGCCAAGCAGCAAATGCTCAGTGCCAATGTAGTTGTGGCCGAGTTGCCTGGCCTCTTCAAGGGACAGTTCAAGGACGCGCTTGGCTCGAGGCGTGAAGGGGATTTCGACGGCAACGAAGCCAGAGCCACGGCCGATGATTTTTTCCACCTCAACGCGAGCGTCCTTGAGGTTGACGCCCATCGACTTCAGAACCTTGGCGGCAACTCCGGTGCCTTCTCCGATCAGTCCGAGCAGGATCTGCTCGGTGCCAACGAAGTTGTGACCAAGCCGGCGAGCCTCCTCCTGGGCCAGCATGATCACCTTGATGGCCTTCTCGGTAAAACGTTCGAACATCGCGAGGCCGATACGCAAGTGTGACCAAGCTATCAGGACTGTGAGGCCGATGCGAGTGTTCGGTTGGTTCGGTCACTTTCCAGTCTCTGTCAGGCCTGTCGCGACAGGAAATTAACAACAAGTTCAAACAGATTTCGCCCCTTTTTTGTCTCTCAGGGACGGGAAACCGAACAACACCAATGGCCGACCGGAGCTACTCCTCGGTGGACAACCGACACCACTGGATCAGGGCGTCGGAACCGTCTCGGTAGTACCCCTCCCGACGACCGGCGGTTTGAAAACCGAGACGGTTGTAAAGGGCAAGGGCAGCGATGTTGTCGTCGCTGACTTCGAGGGTGGCGTGGGTCGCACCGTCCTGTCGTGCCCGTTGCAACAGCGCTGAAAGCAGACAGCGGCCACGGCCCCGTCGGCGTTCGTCAGGATCCACCGCCACAACCGTGATGTGCAGCTCATCCACAACCAACCAGCCGCAGGCCACGGCCACCAACCGCTGGTTCTGGAGCCATCCAAGGCACAGACGACGCGGATCCTCAAGCTCACGGCGCCATTGCTGAGCAGTCCAGAAACCGCTCAGGGCCCGTTCATCCAGAACAAGACATGCCGCCAACCAGCTGGAATCGAGTTCGGTCACCGTCACCCTGAACCTGCTGGGGTCAGTTCGATTCCTACATTGCCCCTCTTCGCCGGCCCGACGTGACCCAAGCCATCGCCAGCCAGAAGCCTTTCGAAGCTGAACAAGACACGGCCAGTCCCAACCGCAATCTGGCGCCGGTCACCACTGGCCTGGATGAGCGTGATCGACTGATGGTGGGGGGGTGCGTGCTGAGTGAGCTCGCCCAGCGTTACGGCACACCGCTGTACGTGCTGGATGAGGAAACGGTGCGTAGCACCTGCCGTGCCTATCGGGACGCCCTGAAGCAGCACTACCCCGGGCCCTCTCTGCCGATCTACGCCTCCAAGGCCAACAGTTCCCTGCTGATGAGCAGCATTGCCGCCGCCGAAGGCCTCGGCCTGGATGCGGTCTCCGCCGGCGAACTCCTGACGGCGTTCCGAGGGGGGATGCCCGGCGAACGGATGGTGCTGCATGGCAACAACAAAAGCGATGACGAGCTTCTGCTCGCTTACAACAACAACGTCACGATCGTTGTCGACAACCAGCACGATCTCGAGCGCTTGGCCGAACTGGTGCCCGCCGGCAGTCCGCCGGCCCGGCTGATGTTGCGCTTCACCCCCGGCATCGAGTGCCACACCCACGAGTACATCCAAACCGGTCACCTGGACAGCAAATTCGGCTTCGACCCCGATCAACTGGAGCCGGTCCTGCGTCAGCTGGTCGGCAAACCCTGGGCCAAGCTCACCGGCCTCCATGCCCACATCGGCTCCCAGATCTTCGAACTCGAGCCGCATCGGGATCTGGCGGCTGTGATGGCTGACGCCCTCCAGCTGGCCCGTGGGCTGGGCCATCCCGTGGAAGACCTCAATGTTGGAGGGGGCCTCGGGATTCGATACGTGGCTTCGGACGATCCGCCGAGCATCGAGCAGTGGGTGAAGGTGGTGGCCGACGCCGTCACTGCCGCTTGCCGGGATCGTCAGCTCGAGCTGCCCAGGCTGCTCTGCGAGCCGGGCCGTTCGCTGGTGGCCACCGCCGGGGTGACCCTTTACAGCGTGGGCTCCCGCAAGACCATTCCAGGGATTCGCACCTACGTCGCCATCGACGGCGGCATGAGCGACAACCCCAGACCGATCACCTATCAATCCCTTTACACCTGCTGCCTGGCTGATCGGCCGCTGGCCCCGGCGGAGGAGACCGTGAATCTGGTGGGCAAACACTGCGAATCCGGTGATGTGCTGCTGAAGGATCTGCCTCTGCCCATCACCCGGAGCGGAGACATCGTCGCCGTGTTCGCCACCGGTGCTTACAACGCATCGATGAGCTCCAACTACAACCGGATCCCAAGACCAGCCGCCGTGGTGGTGCAGGACGGTCATTCAGAGCTCGTGCAGAAACGAGAGCAGCCGGATGACCTGCTGCGCTACGACGTCCTGCCAGACAGGTTCAAAGCGTTACCTTGACACCAGTAAGTGATCGGTTGAGTGAACGTACTGGCGGTGGTGGATCCGCGCCTGGTTCTCGACGTTCTGTTTGCCTCAGCCATTGGCTTTCTGCTGTTTTCCCGGGTCAATGAGGCCCGCACCCTCTGGCTGCTGAGGGGATACCTCTTCCTGGTTGCCCTGGCCTGGGTTGTCCAGCGCTACGCCAACCTGCCGCTGACCTCGAAACTGGTCGATGCGTTGGTGCTGGCCTGCTCACTGTCCTTGGCCATTCTCTGGCAGGGGGAGCTGAGGCGCCTGATGGAGCTGCTCGGCACCGGCCGGCTGGCCGTGCTGCTCGGCAATCCCCAGAAGCAGTTCCGCGGCAACTCCGGCACCGTGACGCAGATCACCGAAGCGGCGGGCCGCCTCTCACAGCAGCGGCGTGGCGCCCTGATCGTGGTGGATATGGGCAGTGATCTGCGGCCGGAGGACTTTCTTAACCCCGGTGTGGCGATCGGTGCCCAGCTCAGTCGCGAGCTGTTGCTCAATCTGTTTGCCGCCGACACACCGCTGCACGATGGTGCTGTTCTCGTGCGCGGCAATCGGATCGAAGCCGCTGGCGTCATCCTGCCCCTGTCCCGCCATAGCGTCAGCCGCTACGGCACCCGTCATCTGGCTGCTCTCGGCATCACCGAACGGTTCGATCGCTGCATCTGCATTGTTGTCTCAGAGGAGACCGGCACCTTGTCTCTCGCCAACCAGGGCAAGCTCGAGCGACCGATCACCAGCTCAAGGCTGGAGGAGCTCCTGCTGGAATTGCTCAGCAGTGCCGAATCCAGGCCACCAGCACGGCGTACGGTGGTGAGCTCATCGGCTGAAACGCTGTCTTGAGCCGACCACCGGCCACCAGCAACGAGACCACACCGATCCAGCGCTGCCCGCCGGAGCTGGATCGAGAGCGTCTGCCTGCCCACGTGGCCCTGATCATGGACGGCAACGGACGCTGGGCTGAATCGAGGGGATTGCCCCGCGTCATGGGGCACCGCGCCGGAGTCGAGGCACTGAAGGCAACCCTCCGGCTGTGCAGCGACTGGGGCATCGCGGCCCTCACTGCATACGCCTTCTCCACGGAGAACTGGTCAAGGCCAGGTGATGAAGTCAATTTCCTGATGACGCTGTTCGAACGGGTGCTGCAGAAAGAGCTGCGGACCCTCGAAGCGGAACAGGTGCGCATTCGCTTCCTCGGCGATCTGGATGCACTGCCGACAAAACTGCAGGAATTGATCGGCGATGCCACGGAGCGCACCGCTGACAACTCCGGCATTCACTTCAACGTCTGCACCAACTACGGCGGTCGCCGAGAACTGGTGCGGGCAGCGCAGCGACTGGCGCGTCAGGCTGCCAACGGTGATCTGCTGCCCGAAGACATCGATGAGAACAGCGTGGCTGCGGAATTGTTCACCGCCGGCGAACAGGATCCCGATCTGCTGATTCGCACCAGCGGCGAACACCGGATCAGTAACTTCCTGCTCTGGCAGCTGGCCTATGCCGAAATCCACGTCACCGATGTCTTCTGGCCTGATTTCGACGGCGCGGCCCTGAAACGGGCACTGCTCGATTTCCAGAGCCGCTCCCGCCGCTTCGGCGGTCTTGAACCACTGACGCCATGACGCTTTCAGTTCGCCACGACTGGACCATCGCCGAAATCCAGGCGCTGCTGGAACTGCCTCTGATGGAGTTGCTCTGGCAGGCGCAGACCGTGCACCGCGCCGCCAACCCCGGTTACCGGGTGCAACTGGCCTCGCTGCTGAGCGTGAAAACCGGCGGCTGCGAAGAGGACTGTGCCTACTGCTCCCAATCGATTCACAACAGCAGTGATGTCACCGCCTTCGAGGCTCAGATGCAGGTGGAGCCTGTGCTGCAACGGGCCCGGGTGGCCAAGGAGGCCGGCGCCGATCGTTTCTGCATGGGCTGGGCCTGGCGGGAGATCCGCGATGGGGCTCCCTTTGAAGCCATGCTGTCGATGGTGCGTGGTGTGCGTGAGCTGGGGATGGAGGCCTGCGTGACCGCCGGGATGCTGAGCGACCAGCAGGCGGAGCGGCTGGCGGAAGCTGGCCTCACGGCCTACAACCACAACCTCGACACCAGTCCTGAGCACTACGAGCGGATCATCTCGACCCGCACCTACCAGGAGCGACTGGAGACGCTGCAGCGGGTGCGCCGGGCTGGGGTGACCCTGTGCTGCGGCGGCATCATCGGCATGGGGGAAACGGTGCGGGATCGCGCCTCGATGCTGCAGGTGCTGGCCTCGATGAACCCCCATCCCGAAAGCGTGCCGGTGAACGGATTGGTGGCTGTGGAGGGCACGCCGTTGGAAGAACAGGCCCCCTTTGAGCCGCTGGAACTGGTGCGGATGGTGGCCACGGCAAGAATCCTGATGCCCCACGCCCGGGTACGGCTCAGCGCTGGCCGGGAATCGATGAGCCGGGAAGCTCAGATCCTCTGTCTGCAGGCTGGAGCCGATTCAATCTTCTATGGCGACACCCTGTTGACCACAGGCAACCCGGACGTCGATGCCGACCGTCAGTTGCTGGCTGATGCTGGGGTGCAGGCCAACTGGCAGGAGTGCCGAACCACCGCATGAGCCGCGTGCTGGTCGCTGCGTTCTACGCCTTCACACCCCTTGATGCCGACCAGCGTGAGGCATTGCTGAGCGCCTTACCTCCGCTTGCGCGCGAAGGCCATGTGCTCGGCTCGGTGTTGGTGGCCAGTGAAGGTGTGAACGGCACGATCAGTGGTCCCGAGGCGGGAGTCGATAGCTTGCTGAGCCACTTGAAAGCCCCTCTGGAGCTCGGCAACGACCACTGCACACGGCTGGAAGTGAAGCGCAGCTGGGCGGAGCGGTCGGTGTTCCGCCGTTTCAAGGCCCGGCGCAAGAAAGAGATCGTGACCATGGGGATTAGCGGAGTGGATCCCCGCTCCAACGTCGGCACCTATGTGGATCCTGAGGACTGGAACGCCCTGGTGGATGACCCCGACACGCTGGTGATCGACACGCGCAACCACTACGAAACCGCCATCGGCAGCTTTGCCGGTGCGATCGACCCCGGCACCGACAGCTTCCGGGACTTTCCGCAATGGGCCGAAAGCGAGCTTCGCCCCCTGGTGGACGGCACCGCCCCGAAGCGGATCGCCATGTTCTGCACCGGCGGTATCCGCTGCGAGAAAGCCAGCAGCTACCTGCAACAACAGGGGTTTGGTGAAGTGCATCACCTGAGAGGCGGCATTCTCAAGTACCTCGAGCAGGTTCCTGAGGAGGACAGCCGCTGGCGGGGGGAATGCTTCGTTTTCGATCAGCGGGTGGCCCTCAACCACCAACTGGAACCGGGAGAGCACAGCCTTTGTCATGCCTGTGGCCTGCCGCTTTCACCCCAGCAACGCTCGGACCCCAGTTACGTCAAAGGAGTGCAATGCGTGCACTGCGTCGAACGCTTCACGGATGCCGACCGGGAACGGTTCGCCATGCGGCAGCGACAGATGGATCAGCTGTCGTCCGCTTCATCCAGAGCATCTGACTTCTCGTTGTAGAGAGCCTTCCATTCGGCATCCGTTTTGCAGTAACGGTTGTGCTCCAGCATGTGGAGCGTCTGCACGGAACAACCCAGGCCAACGATCACCATGGGAATCAACCAGACCGGATCACGGAAGGAGATGCGCTGGCGAGCCATCAGTTCACCTCCAGTTCACGGTCGTACACCTCATCGTTCTGGGATGCCCAGCGCGCTTCGGTGACACAGCCCCCAGCATGAATCTGTTGATGGGCGACGAACAGTCCCACCATCCAGGCGAGCAGTCCTATGGGAACCAGTGCTCGCATCGCCGAATCAGACCGATCACACCTCCCTTAACGCATCCACACGCCGACGCCACGTTCATGCTGCCGATCCTCTACAGCTTCCGGCGATGCCCTTACGCCATGCGGGCCCGGTGGGCCTTGTTGGAGGCGGGATTGTTGGTGCAGTGGCGGGAGATCGAACTGCGCGCCAAACCACCAGCCATGCTGGAGATATCGCCCAAGGGCACGGTGCCGGTGCTGGTGCTTGCCGATGGCACGGTGATCGAAGAAAGCCTCGAGCTGATGCACTGGGCCCTGTCTCAGGCGGATCCCAGGGATTGTCTGGGTGCCGGTGATCCGGAGCCGTGGCTGCGAGAAAACGATGATGTGTTCAAACACCACCTTGATCGCTTCAAGTACAGCGACCGCTATCCGGAGGCGGATCGATCAGCCCATCAGCGTGAGGGCCTGTCGATCCTCAAAGGTTGGAGTGCCCGCATCCGTGAAGTTGGCTGGCTGACCGGTGATCGGATGGGCCTGGCCGATGCAGCCCTGTGGCCCTTCGTGCGCCAGTGGCGCATCGCTGATCCCCAGGGATTCGAGGCTGACCCTGAGCTGGAACCACTGCGCGGCTGGCTGAATCGCTTTCTGCAGGCTCCTGGCTTTGAGCGATTGATGCAGCGGGCCGATCCCTGGGATCCAGGCGGCCTGCAGCCGCTGTTCCCCGCCGATGCCATCCGCGTGCCCAAGGATCAACCGCTCTTTCATCTCGCCCTTGCCTCGGACTGGCATCAGGCCCGGAAGAAGGGTTGCTACCGCGTCTCCACCAGGGGGCTGATGCTCGAACAGGTGGGCTTCATTCACTGCTCCTGGCGCGACCAGGTGGAGCCGACCTACAGCCGCTTCTATGCCGATGCCGATGAGGTGCTGTTGCTGGAGATCGATCCGGCTTTGGTGAATGCCCCCCTACGGGCCGACGCCATTCCCACCGGTGAACTCTTTCCGCACCTCTATGGCCCCCTCCCTCTCCATGCCGTGCGCGAGGTCAGCCAACGATGAGCCCTGCACCATCGCCATCCCTGCTCGAGCAGTTGGAGCGGCAGGCTCGCGAGCGGGGGTTGTTGCTGCGGCTGCAGGTGGGTCGCCCCCTGGGACTCTGGACCCTGCGCCTGGTGGTGGCCTCTCCGGGGCCGTCGGGCACAGCACACCTGCTGGGGGAGATGAAGGGCTGGGCCTATGGCGCCAGCAATGGCCTGCAGCTGGACACGATGCGGGTGGTCCCCGGAAGCCCTGCTGGAGTTGGCGATCTGGTCTGGGCCGCGACCATGGCCTGGGCAATGGAGGCAACTCCCTGCCGCAAAGCCCGGCTGCTGGCGATCCGCGATGACGACCGTCAGCACGGCCGTCTGGTGCGGTATTTCCGCCAGCGCGGCTTTCAGCCGGAGCGGGATGTGGCAGCAGCCGTTTGGGATCTGCCGTTGCGGATGGTGTGGGGGGGCGCCGGTGCGCTGATGAGTGGATCGGTGGAGCAGGTGCTGGAGCGGAGCCTGCGGGGGTGGCGTCAATCAGCAGCGTGATAGCTGCTGCGCACCAGCGGACCACTGCGCACCTGGGCAAACCCGAGCTCACGGGCCACCGATCCGAGGTCATCGAACTCCTCCGGAGTCCAGTAGCGATCCACCGGGATATGGGCCAGGGAAGGACGAAGGTACTGACCCAGGGTGAGGCGCTGACAATCGACGGCCCGCAGATCCCGCATCGCGGCAATCACCTCATCGCGGCTCTCACCAAGCCCCAGCATCAGCCCTGATTTGGTGGGAACCGCAGGAGCCAGGTCCCGGCAGGCCGCCAGCAGCCCCAGGGAACGGTCGTAGGTGGCGCCACGCCGCACCTCCCCCTGCAGGCGTTGGACCGTCTCCAGGTTGTGGTTGAAGCAGACGGGGTCCGCCGCCAGCACCGTGGCCAGGCGCTTGCGTTGTGCGGCCATGGCCTGATCGGGATCTGACACCCCACCCCAGAAATCCGGCGTCAGCACCTCAATGGCAATCAAGGGATTGCGAGCGCGGATCGCCGCCATCGTTGAGGTGAACAGGGTGGCACCGTGATCAGCCAGGTCATCGCGGGCAACGGCCGTCAGCACCACATACCGCAACTGCATCGCCGCCACCGCATCAGCCACCCGTTGCGGCTCCGCGGGATCAACCGCCATCGGAGCCTGTCCTTTCTCCACCTGGCAGAACGCGCAGCTGCGGGTGCAGATCGAACCACCCAGCAGGAATGTGGCCGTGCCGGCGGCGTAACACTCACCGCGGTTGGGGCAACGCCCCTCTTCGCAGATGGTGTGCAAGCGGTTCTGCTTGACCAATCCCTGCACCCGCTCCAGAGCAGAGGCATCACCGATCTGTCGCCGCAGCCATTCCGGCAATCGCTCGGCAGGGGCAATGCTGCTGTACTTGCTCATGCCACATTGTCACCCTCCTGATTCTGGCGGGAGGGGCTTGCGTGAGGGGGTGCCGGTAACCAGGGAGGGAGCACCCCCCGGAGCGATGTCACCGGCAGTCAGATCATCACGAAATCCTGACGTTGTCGCCTGGAACACCCCACTTTCTTCAGAAAGTTCACTCAGAACAAACAGCCGATCAATCCACTCAATCCACCGGCCGTCGGCCTTCCAGGGCCCGGCTGAGGGTGACCTCATCGGCGTACTCCAGTTCACTGCCCATCGGCAGGCCATAGGCAATGCGGCTGACGGAACAGAACGGCTTGAGCAACCGGGCCAGATACAGGCTGGTGGTGTCTCCTTCCACGCTTGGGGTGAGCGCCAGGATCACCTCAGTGATGTCCTCCCGATTGATCCGTTCCACCAGCGGGGTCACATTCAGCAGCTCTGGGCCGATGCCGTCCATGGGAGAAATCAAGCCCCCCAACACGTGGTAGCGACCGTTGAACTCACGCGTGCGTTCGAGCGCCAGCAGATCACGGGAATCGGCCACCACGCAGATCAAACCATTGCGGCGCTCCGGATTGCGGCAGATCTCGCATTCGGGATCGGCGGAGAGGTGAAAGCAGGTCTGGCACTGACCCACCTGGGTGCGAGCCGCCAACAGGGCATCAGCGAACTGGCGGATCTGCTCCTCGGGTTGGTTCAGCAAATGCAGAGCGAGCCGCTGAGCCGTGCGCGGGCCAATGCCTGGCAGACGCTCGAATTGATCGATCAGCCGCGCCAGCGGTCGGGTGAATCCGCTCAGGGGTCTGCCGCCGATGGACAGGACTCTAGGCAGAATGTTGCGATTGAAGCCGGTTCTGATGCAGCTGATCCGATCCCTCTCCCGCCTGCTGATCTGCGGGATGTTGGTGCTGGTGCTCGGGGCCTGCGCCGCAGGGCCGACGGCCGGGCTGCAGTCGTACCAGAGCCCGGATGGCCGTTTCGCCTTCCTCTATCCCACCGGCTGGACCGAGGTGCAGGTGAGCAACGGACCCCGGGTGGTGTTTCACGACCTCATCCACAGCGATGAAACCGTGAGCCTGATGATCAACAAGGTGAACGAA
>MDTE01172800.1_pt1 | contig 27321 bp, 30 predicted proteins | sample 811231 | NCBI WGS metagenome assembly MDTE01 (sample SAMN05326651, study PRJNA326480) | marine metagenome | isolation source: seawater | place: Indian Ocean: Red Sea | collected 2010
TATTATATAATATATCATAATATATTTAATGTTATATTTTAACATTTAAGATTTTCATTAGATATATTATAATTCAACAGAGAAAATTGTGAAACAAATTGAAAAAAAAGCTATTAATTTTTGTATTAAAAAAAAATATAGGTTAACCGATCCAAGGAAGTTTGTTTTGAAAATAATAGCTTCAAGTAAGAAACCATTAAAAGCTTACGAGATATTAAACCATTTGGGGAAAATAATAAAAAACCCAAAACCACCAACAGCTTACAGAGCTATTGAGTTTTGGCATAAGCATAATTTTATTCACAGAATTGAAAGCTTAAATGCTTATTCTGCCTGCGATGCTCAACATCTGCATAATGGTTCACAATTTATGATTTGCGATAGTTGTGGTAAAGTTATAGAGTCTCATATTTGTGATTTACCATCAGTGATTCTTGAAAGTATTAAAAAAAAAACATTCAAACCAACAAAGTGGAATTTAGAAATTAATGGTGTGTGTAATCAGTGCACATAAGTTTAAACAATTTTAATAATGCAATTTTCTGGAACACAAGATTATATTTCAACCGAAGATCTAACTATAGCGGTTAATGCATCTATTACTCTTGAAAAACCTTTATTAGTTAAAGGAGAACCAGGGACTGGAAAAACCGAGTTAGCAAGACAAATTGCGCAAAGTTTAGATTTGAAAATTATTGAATGGAATATCAAGTCAACAACTAAAGCACAGCAGGGATTATATGAATATGACGCTGTATCTAGATTAAGAGATAGTCAACTCGGAAATAAATTACAGGACATAAATAACTACATTAAAAAAGGTAAAATATGGGATTCATTCACATCAAAAAAAAAAGTAGTACTCCTTATTGATGAGATTGATAAAGCAGATATTGAGTTTCCAAATGATTTACTTCAAGAACTTGATAGAATGGAATTTTATGTTTATGAGACAGGTGAATTGGTTAAAGCAAATAATAGACCTATAGTAATAATTACATCGAATAATGAAAAAGAACTTCCTGAAGCATTTTTAAGAAGATGTTTTTTTCACTATATTCAGTTTCCAGAAATTGAAACGTTAAAAAAAATTGTTAAAGTTCATTTTCCAAATATAAAAAAAAACTTATTAGATTTTGCATTAAAAAGATTTTTTGAAATTAGAGATATTCCTGGTCTTAAAAAAAAGCCATCAACATCTGAAGCGCTTGATTGGATAAAGCTACTTTTAGTAGAAGATCTCGAAACGATTGATTTAAAAAAAAGTGGTAAAAATATTATACCTAAGCTTTATGGCGCATTAATAAAAAATGAACAGGACGTAGGACTTTTTGAACAACTAGCATTTATGTCTAGGAATAAATAGATTCTAATGTTTTTAGATTTCTTTTTAAAACTAAGAGATTCTAAAATTCCTGTAACACTGAGAGAGTATCTGTCTTTTCTTGAAGGTTTTCAATTAAATATTGTACAATTTGATATTAACAAATTTTACTATTTAGCTAGAACAAGTTTGGTTAAAGATGAAAAGTTAATAGATAGATTTGATATTGTTTTTGGGAATTATTTTAATTCATTGGATCAAATTGAAATAGATGATGTTTTAAAACAATTAAGTATTCCAAATACATGGTTAAAGAAATTATTTGAAAGATATTTTTCAAAAGAGGAAATGGATAAAGTAAAATCTCAAGGTGATTATAAAAAGTTAATAGAAAAATTTAAAAAAAGATTAAATGAACAAAAAAAACGACATCAAGGTGGTAACAAGTGGATAGGAACATCTGGCACTTCACCTTTTGGGGCATATGGATATAACCCAGAAGGCATAAGAATTGGACAGAGTGAAAGTAGATATAAAAGATCCATAAAGGTATGGGATAAAAGAAAGTTTAAGGATTTTGATGATAGGAATGAATTAAATAGTAGGGGTTTTAAGATTGCTTTAAAACGTTTGAGACAATGGGCAAGAACAGGCATGAATGAAGAACTTGACCTTGAAGAAACCATAAAAGATACAGCTAAAAATGGTTATTTAGATATTAAAATGAGAAAAGAAAAAGAAAATTCGATCAAATTATTATTGTTTTTAGATGTGGGGGGTTCAATGGATGAACATGTAATAAAAGTTGAAAGTTTATTTTCAGCTGCAAAAAATGTTTTTAAGAATTTTAAGCATTTTTATTTTCATAATTGTTTGTATGAAGGAGTTTGGCAAAATAATTCAAGGAGATGGGAGGAAAAATTTTCAACTGAACAAATTTTAAGAACATACGGAAGGGAGTATAAATGTATATTTGTTGGTGATGCATCAATGAGTCCCTATGAAATATTAATGCCAGGGGGAGGAAATGAACATTTTAATGAAATTTCTGGTAAGGCATGGCTTGAAAAAGCGCTTTATCAATGGCCATCACATTTGTGGATTAATCCAATTCCAAAAAAATATTGGAAAATTACGGATTCTATAAAAATTATAAATGAAATTTTTCATAACAAAATGGTACCATTAAGTATTAAAGGTATTGAACAAGGGACTGAAATATTATCCAAAAAACATTATTAATAATTGTAGACAAAAAAATAAATAAACTTAATTTAATAATATGATTAGAATATTTTACGTGCACATTTTATTAATCACACTATTCTATGGTAGTTATACTGTGTCATTACCAGCTTGTAATGGTGATTTTAAGAAACATTGTAACGGTATAATTAATCATAGAAATGGAGAGAGGTACGTTGGAGAAATTAAAGATTTTAAATATAACGGACAGGGGACTTACCTATTTTTAAACGGAAATATTTATGAAGGCGAGTTTAAGGATGGAATACAGGATGGTTATGGATCTTTTACATTTTCAAATGGTGACAAATATGAAGGTGGATTTAAAAACGGTCTATTCCATGGTAAAGGTGTGGGTACTTCGTCTGATGGAAGCAAGTATGTTGGTCAATATATGGAAGACCTACCTCATGGCAATGGTACTCAAACCCTCTCTAATGGCGATGAATATGTAGGTGAGTTTGTTCATGGTTTAAGGTCAGGCAAAGGAATATATATATTTGCTAATGGAGACAAATACGAAGGAGAATTCGAAAGAAATTTATTTAATGGAAAAGGCGTTCTTACTTTAGTTAATGGGAATAAGAAAAAGGGTCTATTTAAAGATCATAAATTTATTAACGAGTAAATTTCTTTTTAATTGTAATTTTGTTATACGCAACTATATGAAAATAATGTTAACACTCTTCCTACTGTTAAATTTATTTCAATTTTCACTTCTTGCTAACGATCATGTTTCTGATACTAGAGACCTAGATGATATAAAACTTTACGATATAGTAAAAATTGAACACTGTTTGGACCAAGCATATGATACAGTACCAGGGCATGCTAGAAAGCTTGAATTTAAAATTGAAGGTGACGACCCAATTTATGAGTTTGATATAGAGTCTAGTAATGACGGAAATATTTATAATGTAGAGTGTAATGCAGAAGAGGGCTTTATAATAGAAGTTGAAAAAGAAGTAGGTGCTGATAATAAAACGTTTAAAGAAGCTGCAAAAATATCAATTGATCAAGCTAGATCAAAAGTACTAAAAATTCATCCTGGTAAAATAGTCAATGAGGAGAGGGAAATTGGAATGGATGGTACCTTTACATATGAATTTGATGTTCAGACTAAAGCAGGGTATGAACTAAAAATTGATGTTGATGCTGTAACAGGAAATATTGAAGAAGCTAATTTTGAATTATACGAAATTGGAATGGAAAAAGAGTAAGAATTTTTATCCTAAAATATATTCTGAGATAAACTTTTATAAAGACTTAATGCACTTAAATAAGCACCTTCAACTCTACTATTAGCGCACCAATCACCGCAAGTTGCAATGTGATTCTCTAAATCTACAAAGAAATCTTCCTTTGGATGTAACACTGATTCTACATAATTCCATTTATGAAGTACTTTAAGTGATAGTTGTGATAGATTCCTTTCCATTATTTTACTCGCAACGTTTAATAAATGGTTTGAAATCTTTTCATCGTTTAAAGTTTTATTTTTTTCAGCATAATCATAAGAGGAATTAATTACCAAACTAAACTTTCCTTTTCTTCTATTTGGCTTAGAACTATTTACTGCTATCCATGAGATATCCTCATCTTTTACAGAAGCTGTATCATAATCTAAGTCTAAATTATTGTTTAATCCAACCATTAATGAATAACAACTTTTCATTTTAATTGAATCTATTTTATCAAAAAAACATATATTTTTTGGGATAATTGAACATATCTGTTCTACGGGCATAGTGAGAATAACCCAATCATAATTTCCGCAATAGTCTTTTTTTTCATTATACAACTCCCATTTGTTATTCTTTCTGTTTAAATAACAAATTCTATTATTAAGATTGATTTTGCAATTTTGTGCAAGTTCATGTGTAATAGAATTCATCTTTGGTACACCTACAAAAAAATTATCATTTGAATTAATATAATTAATTTTTAAAATTTCGTTATGTTCAATTTTAGCATATCTATGAACCCAAGGTTTAATGATACCCTTTTCGAATAATGGGTTTAGAAAATTTTTAAATTCTAAGGTAGAAATTTTAAAAAATTGAACACCATGATCAAAATCAAAAGACAATTTGGTTCTAGTACACATTCTACCACCTGGTTGCCGTGATTTTTCAAAAACTGTGACGTCAGATATTTTGTTTAACATCGAAGATAATGAAATTCCAGAGATACCAGCTCCTATAATTGCAATTTTTTTCATTAATTCAAAAAATTACTTTTGCAACATAAGCATCTGACTTATAAGTCTTTTTTGGTATCTTCTTTGTCTTCGAATCGCTTTTGAGGGAGAAGCCCTCCAATTTATTCTTTTATCAACAATGTAATGATCTAAATCATTAGCTTCATCTACAAATTTTGCATTGGACTCGTAAGTTCTTTTTGCCATACACTCTAAATGGTATTTAAAATCAAAACAACAACAGATTATAAGATTTTAATTAGATGTATGTGTGGTGCACAAAATCAACGGATGGGAATATATATATAAATTTAAATCAATAAATTAATATAAAAAAAAAGCCTGACAAATTAGCCAGGCTCGTCTAATTAAGATATAAAAATCTCTCTTAAAAATTACTTCTCAGCGCATGCATAAGAATTTATTTCAAGACCAACAGAGATTTCAGAAATCTTTGGTTTAGTCCAAGCCATAATTCATCCTTTGTTAAAGTTAATAATATTTGTATAATATAATATCAAAATTAACTTTGTCTGAGTACTTTATTCATGTTCTATTCATTAATTTTTAGGGAATATCAGAAGTGTTGACTATATATCAAAAAGAATGTGTACTAAAAAAATGAGATTAATATTTTTAATAATAGTTTTCACGAAATTTTCACTTTTTGCAAATGTAGGAGAAATAGTTTTAACTTGTAAAATGAACTATGGAATTTCAGGAGAAAACGATGAAACGGATATAGAATTTAAAAATTTAAGCATTATTGATCAGGATCAGGTTTTCTACTTAAATTTAGAGGAAAAGTGGCTATCTGTTGAAAGTAAGAAAGATGTTGATGAAGGAAAGATAAAGTACAGCAAAAATGACTTTGGATTATCAGATTCAACAATATTTTCTATGTCATATTATGAAAATAATGGACGATTGATAAGAAAAAATACTATTGAGCTAAATAGGTACACTGGATTTGTAAAACACGAATTTAATACATCTAATGAAACAATATATAGAACAGGGAGATGTATAGCGAATAAAAAGAAAAAATTATTTTAATTTTTTTAAGTTTTGGTTTACACGTAATTCTTTGGAATAATCATGAAAAATAAAGATAATTTTAAAAAAAATTATAATATAGATGTTTGGAGATGGTTAGGTTTCACTCTTGCCGTTATAGGCGCATATATTCTTGGTAATGCTAGGGTTCAATCACAATGGTTAGGTTGGAGTGTTTGCACAGTATCTTGTTTTATTTGGATAATAATGGGTATTAAAGATAAAGACATACCTAGAACATTAATGGAAATAATGTATTTTATTATCGGGGCGAGAGCAATTTTTAACTGGTTAAATTTAGAGTAAAAATTACAGAAACTTTATTGCAATAGTTGATAGTTTTTTAAAATATATGATTTAAAATCTTATAAATCTCATTATTTATCAAGTATGAAAATTAAATTCATTAGAAATATTTTTTTTTTATTTTTTATGTCAATTTATAGTTTGGGAGCAAGGCCAATTTCATATCCTGGGGGATGGACTGTAATGCAAATGAATGATTTCAACTCACACAGTCTTCATGTTCATTATACGCTGTCACCTAAGTATTCATTTGGTTATAGAGGAGAGTATTGGAGGAAAAAAGATTGGCAGTTCCATGGTGGTCAATTTAATTATTTGATAAAAAGATTAAATAACCCAAAATCTCAAGCTAATTTATATTTTAAAAGTGGTTTAGGGTTAGCTTTAAGCGATTTTAGAGATCTAAAAAACAAAACTGAACCAGCTTTTTTTTCTGGCTTATCATTTGATTGGGAAGATAGAAGATATTTTACAAAATATGAAAACCGCATTAATTATAGTCCTGAAATAGATAAATTTTTTATACAAAAAGGTAGAATTGGAATAGCACCTTATATTGGCAATTATGGCGATTTACATACATGGCTAATGTTACAGGTAGATCATATGCCAAAAGAGAAAAATAAAATTGTCTATACACCTATGTTAAGATTTTTTAAAGCTGATTACTTAGCTGAAATAGGGCGTAACAACATTGGGGATTTATTGTTTAACTTTGTTAAAAGGTTTTAAATTATGAAATTTTTACGTATTTTTATGATATTAGTTTTATTTAATTTCGTGTTAAATATAGGAGTTAAATCAAAGAATAAAAATGATGATAATATTGTTTATGTTTCTGTAAACGGATTAGTTTGTGATTTTTGTGCCCGTTCGATCGAAAAAATGTTTGAAAAAAAAGAGGCTGTATCACGTATTTCAGTTGATTTAGAAAATATGTTAATTACTATTTTTTTAAGAGATAATCAAAAATTAAATGATGAAACAATAATAGAACTCATTAAAGATTCTGGTTATGATGTTACAGAGGTAAAACGTGCTAAATAATATTTATAAACAAATATTAACACCAATTTTCTCATTATTTGCCAGTCTCAGTACTCTTATTTGTTGTGCTCTTCCTGTATTATTTGTAACTCTTGGTATGGGGGCAGTTTTAGCTGGGTTTATATCAATTTTTCCTTGGATCGTTGTTGTATCTAAATATAAATCTTTTGTATTTTTTGGAGCAGGATTGATGCTTATTATTTCTACTTATTTCTTTTGGCAGAGTCGAAATTCACCATGTCCATCAGATCAAAAACTTGCTGCAATGTGTTCAAGATTAAAATCTATTAATAAAAATATACTAATTATATCTTCTGTTACATATTTTATTGGATTGTATTTTGCCTATTTAGCCTAAGACATTCACTAGGTTTATTATATTTAATATTAGGATATGCGTTCAGAGATGTAAAAAAAGCAATTAAATAGATACAGTATGCAAGAGAGCATAATATTAGTCCTTATTTTTTTTTTCGTTATATCACACTCTACAACTGAGCAACAGTCGTCTTCTTCAGCACATTTGATTTTATTATTATATATTTCAAGAGAAATAAATGAAACCAAAAATATTGATGTTATTGTAAAAAGATAACCCTCAGCCATCTCAAATAATTCGAAATAAGGATTTAGAGTTGAATAAAAAGCTAAATTTGTAAAAAAGGTACTTGCCCCTAAAACTATAGGAATACCGCAACAAATCAAATGGCTTAATCCACTAAAAACTAAAAAATAAGATGTATAAAACTTCATATTTAATAAAATAGTTTCATCATAACATTAAAACTTCTACCTGGTAGTTGCACTGAATCCTTTTTTGATTCCAAGTGATTTCTACCCACTGTATCTAATAAATTTAATGCTGAAAACATTAAATGACCATTAACAGATTGATAAGAAAAATCTTTTGTTATATCAAAATCTAAACGAGAATGCCCGCCAGTTCTTGTTTGAAATGGTCCAAGAAAACCCTTATCAAAGTAATGATTATAAGTTAAGTTGGAATCTAATGTATCACCTAGTGCTTGTAATCCAATATTAATCTTATGTTGTGGCACCCTTGAAATTGCTTTATCTGTCGAGGTTTTATAACCTTTTAAAAAATCTGCTGTAACATTTGTAAGAAAATCAAATTCATTGTAACTCGCAAAATTATATCTACCTGACAGTTCTACTCCGGCAAAAAGTGCATCGTATTGTTCATGTATGACATTATTAAAATCTTCACCTTCAACATCAACTGTAGTTCCGTCTCTATCAGCTGCTATGAAATCATTGATATAATTAGCATAGGTTTCAATTTGAATTTTATTTAAACTTTCACTATAAATATGACCTAAGGAAAAGTTATACGAACTTTCTGTGTTAAGTGAAACTTCACCATTTTCAAAATTTTCAAGTGCATGATGTGGACCGTTAGCAAACAGTTCTACAGGGTTAGGGGCTCTTTGAGTGAAATCGAATCCAACAAATGTTGTATGATCATCAAAAAACGTTCTTTTTACTGTTGAGGAAAAAGATACTGGGAAATAACCCCTTTCATGACTTGAATTTTTAATATTAACTGATTCTAGACGACCTCCTAGATCAATTTCAAAAGAATTAAAATTAAATTTCTCCAAAGCGAAAATTCCATAACTAAATGTTTTAGTTTTTGTTAAATGACTTTCTTCATCTCCTTCTGCACCCTGGTCAAGATTTTGATAATGAAATCCAATTAAACCTTCTGTATTTTGAGATATGAATGGTGCATGACCGAATGAGGTTTTAAATTCATACGTATCATTAAAAAATTCTATATTATGTTTATCCATTAAAACTCTTTCAGCATGGCTGTATTCTGAGACTGTTGCTTCAAAATTAAATCTATCAATTATTTTAGAATTAATAGATTTAGAAGCTCTAAAATTAAATGTATTTCTAGTTGGATTTAAGGATGTCCTATTTTCTACACCCTCACCACCAGGAAGACTATATTCTGCTTCTAATTTATCTACTGAAAAACCGATATGATCATTTCCATCATTATATGTAAAACCCAATCCACCTGTAAAACTTTGTTTAGCAGAATTTTGTTGTTTAGATGACGTATTTGCCAAGTCATATGAACCAGAACTTAAAAAACTACCTGTTCCTCTCACAGTAAAATCACCAATTGTTTGACCAGCTTTTAGAGCTGATTTTAATTCTCCTCCTGATGTACTGTATCCGAAATTTGCTTGGGCTATTTTATCACTGACTGTACCATCAAGATTTATTAGAGGATTTATAATGTTAATAACACCAGCAAATGCGTTATTGCCATATAGTAATGTTGCAGGTCCTTTTATTATTTCAATTTTTTCAATTAACATTGGATCATAGGCAACAATATGATCCTCACCAAATTCACCAACGTCACTTAGGCTACTTCCATTTTGAAGTATTTTAATTCTTGAGTTAGCCATACCTCTTATAATGGGACGTGAAGCATTCCCTAAACTTGACGAAGATAAACCCGGTAAATCATCTAAAATACCACCAATAGAATATTGTATTTTTTTCTCAAGCTCATGTGCATCAAATAATATATTTCCTCTATCACCCTCAAATTCAGTTGCTGGTTTAATTTTTGAGGTAACAAAGATGTCTGGCGCAGTAAACAACGTCTCTAAATTTTCGGCACGTACATTTGAGACAAAAAACAAAAAAATAGAAATTGATAAGAACTTTTTAAACATTTACTTCTCCGTAAATTAATTATGATTAGATGATATAAAATGTTATAATATAACACTTTATAATAAAGTCAATACTTACTAGGCAACTTCGTTAATTTTATAAACTGAATCTAAGAATGAGGGAGTATCTATTCGCATCAATATTGATGATTCTCCATTAATTACAGACTCAGGCGTCCTATGAAGAATACCGGTTTTTCCACCTCGAAAAATAGCTATATCCCATTTATTTATATATTCTAAAGATGAACTATCTAAAACAATTTCTTCATTCGATTTAGACGCCTCAAATGCTTTTCTATCAGCTGCATGATCCGGGAGTAATTCAGTTCCTTTTCCAGCATATGTTACTAGCAATCTAAATGGAACCATGTCAACATGATATCTTTTACAACCTCTTTTTGTTCCAAGCCAAAAGCTAATTTTATCTGTTCCAAGGAATTTACAAAAAATATTGCATATATTTCCCATATCATTTAACCAAAAATCATAAAATGGATTATGCTTTATATTTTCAGAAATCTGATTTTCCAATAGTTTATTGATGTCCTTTTTAGAATTTGTTTTAGAAATAAAACCAGAGACAGAAGACAAGGTTTTAAAAATCATTTTGAAAAAAATATCAGAGTTATTAGGTATATTCCTTTTTATAATTTTAAGATTATCATTTCTATTTCTGAAATTTAAAAGATCTTTATTTATTTTGGGGTAATTAATTGTTTTCATACAAAAATTTTCCTATGCAACTTTTAGCTTTTCCCGATTATTGAGGATATGATTCAATAGCGTAGTTTTTCCAGCACCTAGAAATCCTGACAAAACAGATACTGGAAGTTTTTCACCAAAACTTTTCATAATTTCTAACCCTAATATAATTTAATATTTTTATTTAGTGTTATATTATAACAGTTAAATATTTACATCAATAAAAATTTATAAGGTAGTGTATTAAGCTATAAATTGAAAAACAAATAATTATGATTAAACTCAAAATATGCCTTATAAAAATATTGTAGAAAAAGTTCTTAATGGCGAAGTTCAACTTAAAGAATTTGATCACTATTATGCCAACTTGGCAGATAAACATCAGAATAATCTAATTAAACCAAAGGGTAGTTTAGGAAAATTAGAAAAATATGCTATATGGATGGCCGGTTGGCAAAAAAAAGAAAAACCAACAATGAATAAATTTCATTGTCTTGTGTTTGCGGGTAATCATGGTGTAGCAAAAAGAAATGTTTCTGCATACCCACCTGACGTAACTAAACAAATGGTTAAAAATTTTAAAAATGGTGGAGCTGCTATTAATCAGTTATGTAATTTAGCTAATATAATTCTAAATGTTATTCCAATAGAGCTTGAAAACCCTACAAAAGATTTTTCTCAAGAAAAAGCAATGAAATATGATGAGACCATAGCAGCAATGCAACTAGGATTTAACTCAGTTCCTAAAGATTGTGATTTATTAATTCTGGGTGAAATGGGAATATCAAATACAACCGCAGCAACTGCTATTTCGTGTGCTTTATTCGATGGATCTGTTAAAGGTTGGACAGGACTAGGAACAGGTGTTTCACCTCAAAGACTAAAAAATAAAATTTCAATTATAGAAACAGGTCTTAAACTGCACGGAAAAAAATTTGATTGTGTATACGAAATTTTATCGGCTTTTGCTGGAAGAGAAATGGCTGCTATAGCAGGATCAGTTATAGCAGCAAGAGTATTTGGAATACCTGTATTATTAGATGGGTTTATATCAACAGTTTCTGGAGCAGTTTTAACTCTTTTTAAAAGAGATATACTTGATCATTGTCTAATTTCTCACATGTCTTCAGAACCAGGACACAAAGGAATTATTTCGAGTTTAAAAAAAGAAACTGTACTTGATTTAAATATGGGTCTTGGAGAAGCGAGCGGCGGTGCCTTAGCAGCTTTAGTTATTAGAGGTGCGCTAGCGACACATAATAAGATGGCTACTTTTACAGACGCCGGTGTTAGCAAAAAAATATAAATATGGAAAAACTATATAAAAATGAATTTGTTCTAGATCTTATTGCAACAATTATGTTTTTTACCAGAATACCAGTCAAATGGTCATATTTTTCAAAAACACCCCCAAATCTAACAAAAGCGGCTTGGGCATTTCCTTTGGTAGGATTATTTATAGGAGTTTTATCAGGGCTAGTTGGTGATTTATTTATTTATCTTGGAATACCTATTTTTTTATCTGTTGTGATTGCAATTGCATTTAGTGTTCTAATAACTGGTGCTTTTCATGAGGATGGGTTAGCTGATTCAGCAGATGGGTTAGGGGCAGGGGGAACTCCAAAAAGAATTAATGAAATTATTCATGATAGCCGATTAGGTACTTATGGGGTCCTTTCACTTATTTTAGGAATATTAATTAGGTTAGGACTTGTATTAACGTTAATAGAAGCAGGTTATTCTTTAGTATCAATTCTTTCAGTAGGCTTTGCGTCTGGAAAATTGGCAATACTTTATACCAGAAATTCTTTTTCTCATTCCCAGTACGCTAGAATAGGGACTATTATTGGTAAAATTTCATTTAAAAGATTAGTTTTAGCTACTTTAATTTGGATTTTGCCAACATTATTAATTTTTCCTCTTAATGGCATATTACTAGGAATAATATTAATGATATTAATTAGTTTTCTTCTTGGACTAAAATCTAAAAAAGCTCTTGGTGGAATAACGGGAGATATTTTAGGGGCAATTGCATTTTTAACTGAATTAGTATTTTTGTTTGGAAATATTATAATGGTAAATACAAATTGATTAAACCAGCAAAATTATTCTTAATTCGTCATGCTCCTGTTTCATCAAGAAAAGGTTTTTTTCCGGAACATGATCCGGACGCTGTAATAAAAAAAATTCAACTTAAAAAACTAGCAAATGTAATTCCAGATAACAGTACATGGTATGTTAGTCCGTTGAAGAGGACTATTCAAACTGCAGAGGCATTAAGCAAATATATTTCTTATTCCCAAAAAACTGAAGAAAAAAATCTAGCTGAACAAAACTTTGGTGATTGGTCAGGAAAAAAAATTTCTGATGTTTGGAAAATTCTAAAAAAAAATCATTCTAAACATAATTTTTCTTTTATCTCTCCCGAAGTATCTCCCCCCAATGGAGAAAGTTACATTCAACAGTGCAAAAGAGTTTCACATTGGCTAAAAAATTTAAGAATCTTAGAAAACGAAAATATAGTTGTAATAGCACATTCCGGAACAATTAAAGCAATTTTTTCTCACACTTTAAAAATTAAACCAGAATTCACTATTGGAATAGATATAAATCATCTTAGTTTAAGCATCTTTGAAGTGCTTACAAAAAAAGATTCTAAATATAAAGGAGGAAGATATAGGTTGTTAGCACTAAATAGAGAAATTTAGAAATGAATTACACATAACAGAATTAAAAAAATTTATATAATTAATAAAAAAAAACCTGACTAATTGGTCAGGTTTTAAAAGAAATCTATTTTTAAAAAAGAAATTACTTCTCAGCGCAAGCGTAAGAATTGATTTCAAGACCTACAGAGATTTCGGAAATCATTGGTTTAGTCCATGCCATCTTTATGTATCCTTTAAAAAGTTAAAGAATACATATTATCATCATAGTATTAACCAAATATGACTTATTTATTCATCAATTATTAATTTTCAGATTAATTAAGATTATTGTTATGTTTAGAAAAATATACTAGCAATAAAAAAAAGAATACATACCAAGATGAATAAAATCCAAAATCCTTTCGTTATTAATTCAAATTGATTCATGAGTACTAGATCTAATGTAAAAGATAAAAAAAAACCTGACAGAGTGCCAGGTATAAAATTCTAATTTTGTAATTGTATTAAAAAAAAATATGTTTGTCAAATTTTTTTTTTTAAGTCACTGATATTGCTCATTTCTTTTTTTTTATAAAATAATAAACAATCAATCCAAATATCACAATTGCTAATAAAATGCCTCTTCCATAAGCTAAATGATAAATAACTTCCATATTTTTTTTAAATTTTAAATACAAATATATAGCTTAAATCATATAATATACTAAATTTAAAATATCATGATTTATCTTATTTTATTTGCACTATTATCGTTAATTCCAATTTTTTGGATAAATTATATATTTAAAAAGAATGATGATCTTCTACCTAATATGCCTTTTGATGGATATGAATTTGGAAATCAACTTATTCATGAACTTCAGTTAAAAAATGTTACTCTGGAAAAAACATTAATAGGTGATCATTACGATCCAGATCATAAAAAAGTAAGGGTTCTCGAAAATAGATTAAAAAGAAAAAGCTTAACATCTATAGCTGTAATATGCCATGAAGTTGGACATGCAATACAACATGCTGAAAATTATACACCGTTAATTACGAGAACAAAACTTGTAAAAAACACTCAATGGATTAATAAAATGAGTTCGGCTATAATTTATGTTGGACTACCTATAATTTTTTCTACTGGTTATGTATCATTAATAAAATTATGTGTTTCAATTTTATTGGTTTCTTTATTTATTAATTTAATTGTACATTTAGTAACTCTTGAAGTGGAACTAGATGCTAGTTTTAATAAGGCATATCCAATTATAAAGAAAAAAGTACCCAAGATTTATCATAATGCTTGTCATTCAATACTTAAAGCAGCTGCTTTTACTTATGTGGTTGGTGTTTTTAGAAATCTGATTTCTTTAAGGATGATTTGGTCAGTGTTTTCAAGAATTAGGTAAGTCAAATATATTGAGGAACACAGTAGTTCATATAATTAGTATTAAATTACGACATTTATTTATTTTAGTGGTGTCGATTCTTTTCCTGGCAACTTGTTCTAGTACTCAACTTATTTACAAATTAGTTGAAAATTTTATTTTAGAAGAGGTTTCCTATTTTGTGGATTTGGATGAAGAAGAAAATGTATTACTTAAACAACAAGTTTCTGAAATGGTGCTCTGGCATCGGACATATATGATGCCAAGCTACGCATCTTATCTAAAGGATATCGCAAATAATTTGGAAGTGGGTAAGTACGATACTCTAGTTATTACTAAGGTCTTATCAAATGGACGAATTCTGATTGAAAAAACAGTAAAAGGCTTGACTCCATTTGCTTCAAAGTTTCTTATTCAGCATCAGACAATTGAAGATATTAAATTTATTGAAAAACAAATGGGAACACGAAGACAAGAACGTTTAGAAGAACTCTCCAAACCTATGGATATACTCTACGAAAAGCGACTAAAAAGATTGACTTCAAATTTTGAGAGATTTTTTGGTACTCTCTCAGATGAGCAAGTTATACTGCTCAAAGCATATGCTAGTGCAACTTTTGATGCATCAAAAATTCGATTGAATAACAGAACACAGCGACAAAAAGTTTTCTTAGAATTCCTCAAAACTAAACCCACTGAGGCAATGCTTACAAACTATCTTAACAAACTTCTTTTACGAGGGTATCTAATAACCAATCCTGGATACAAAACCTTCTCGGACACTTCACTTAATAGGTTCCAATCATTATTAGTAGATATGTTAGCGATATCATCAAATATTCAAAGAGAGACAATTATTAGTACACTAAGAAAATATGCAAATGATTTTAAAGCTGTTTCCAGCTAAGAGTTGTACAATATTGTTTTGTATTTGAGAGAAGAGATATATTGCTATTTTTGGATGACAGAGGTCAATTATCTACCTCTATTTTATTTTGGATTTAGTTTTAGCTGTAAGGGAGTCCATATATGCTAATAAAACTCCACTCAAAACAAAAGTGAAATGAACCGCAATAAATAAAAGAATTTGCTCTTTAGTATAATTTTCTAATCCAAAGAATATTTTTAAAAGATGAATTCCAGAAATTGCTACAATTGAAGAAACTAATTTAAGTTTGAGTCCACCAAAATCGACAGTTCCCATCCACTCTGGTTTATCTTCATGGTTGGCTATATTAAGTTTTGAAACAAAATTTTCATAGCCAGAAAAAATTACAATAATTAACAAATTACCTGCAAACGATAGATCTATTAGGGTAAGAATAAAGAGTATAAGTTCAGTTTCGTTAGTACTAAAATGACCTATAAAATGAATAATTTCCTTTATAAATACTATTAATAAAAAAAAAAGAGAAATTATCAAACCAAAATAAAATGGTGCTAATAACCATCTTGATGCAAACATCAAATTTTCCATAAATTTTTCAAACGATTTTAACATATTAGTTTTATAGACAATTTTAATAACTTTTGAAATAAGTTTGAAATAATCTTAAAAAAAGTTAGGTTTTAAATAAAAATCAAGAAGTAAAAACAATTTAAATTTTATACATAAAAATGTATCAAAGCCAAAAAATGCTTCTATAAAAAATAAATTAAACAAAATATAATAATAAACCAAATAAACAAAATTATATACCTGTTTATCCAGGTGTTATTAAAGCCCATTTCTTCGAAGAATCTAAATGACCAAACATAAGATTTATTTGTTTGAGATTTAGAGAAAAAAAAACTGTGTATTATAGCGATTTTAAAAGTAATAATAAAACCTATTACATTCCACCAAAGCCAAGATACATCAGCTAAATATACCCAACAATATAAGTTACATAAAAATCCACAGATTATACCTATACAAGCACTGTTACCATTTACTTTTTTTGTTAATATACCTAGTGAAAAAACACCGATTATTGGGCCATTAATTAAAGAACCTATTTTATTAATAGCAATGAGAACATTGTTTGAAATATCTTCAACATAAAAAGCTAAAATAATTGCTACTACTCCCCAAAAAAATGTAATTAATCTAGAAAAGAAAAGGTTATTTTTTTTAGAAAAATAATTTAAAATTTTGTTTCTTTTTACAAAATCTTCCATAGTTACAGCTGATAAACTATTAAGAACAGAATCTAATGATGACATAGCTGCAGAAAAGAGAGCTACCAGCGTTAATCCCACTACACCTATTGGTAAATTTTCTATTAGAAAAATAGGTACGGCTAAATTAAAATTTGGTATCCCGTCTTGTTTTGGAAGACTTGTAATAAAGTCTGAATTAATTTGAGAATATGCACCTATTCCAACCCCAATTAAACAATAAAGAAGAACAAGAGGAAATCTAAGAATACCATTTAGAAAAAAAATTTTTTGTCCCTCATTTTGATTTTTGGCGCATAATCCTTTTTGCATTTGACTTTGATCACAACCATAATAAGAAAGATATAAAAAAAAACCTCCAATTAGCATAGGCCAAAAAGCAAATTCATTCCCATCACCAAGTCCATGGTCAACAAAGTTTAAGCTTATATTTCTTTGCTCAGGAAAATGGTCAAACATTGATTGAAAACCACCAAGAATATTCGTTAAGTAAAAAAGAATAAAAATTAGTACTGAAGTCAAAATGACCATTTGAATTATATCACTGTAAATTATAGCTTTGATTCCTCCTAAAATATCGTAGATGATGGTTATAAAGCCAAGTATTAGAACGGAATATATAAAACTTAAACCTGTAATCAGTTCAATAACTATTGATACACCATAAACAATTACACCAGTTGCGAAAACTCTAACAAAAAGAAATAAAGAACTCATCAATAATCTAGTTTTAAGATCAAATCTTTTTTCTAGATATTCATATATCGAAATTATTTTTAATCTATAAAAAATTGGGTAAATGAATATCATGATTACAATCATTGATAATGGAACTGCAAGTTCATATTTCAACCAACCCAAACCTCCACCAACTGTGAAAGCGACAAATGCGGGTGCACCTAAAATACTATTTGTTGAGCATTGAGTAGCTAAAATAGAAATAGCTAAATTTTGGGATTTTTGTTTTCTTGATGCAATAAAATAATCTTTTAAGTCTTTTTGATCTTTTGATAAGTAAGCAGACAACAAAATTAATAAAAATAAGTAGATAAATATAACAAACCAATCTAGACTTTCTATACTCATATAATTTACTGGCAGTTAAATATTTTTTTGTAAAAATTGAAAAATTTATTTTACAATTCTTCCTTTATAATTTCCCATAGAATCATATATCAATCCATTTCTTTCTAACTTACCCTTATATGCGCCAAGTGAATCATAAATATTTCCATATCTGTCAATTCTTCCTTTGTATCCGCTATGTGAATCATAAGTGTGCAAGTTAGTTTCAATTCTTCCTAAATATGTTCCAAGAGAATTATAAATACCTCCGTTACTCTCTACTCTTCCTTGATAACCTCCAAGTGAATCAAATATTTTTCTATTATTTTCAACTTCAGCTAAGTAATTCTCAAATGAATCATTGGGCAAATCAGCTTTGCTATTAGAAAAGTGTAATAGAATTGTAAAAAATATATAAATCTTATACATATTTAATATTAAATTAATTCATAAATTATAACAACAGAAAGAAGGAAGATAATCTTTCACTCTCGAGTCAGATATTTTTATAGGGAAATACTTGGTAGGTAAAATTGCAGGAACTATTACTTTGAAAATTAGGTATTCAAGAGATTCTTACAGTGCCATATAAATATGCATTGCTATGTAATCATGGAGATTATTAACATAAAATTATATTTTTAAAATATCTTTTTGTTTAAATTCATATTAGTTTGGTAGTACAATTAAAAAATTAAGTAAATGAATTTATAAATACAATAAGGTATTTGTATTGAAGAAGTGATAATAAGTGATTGATAATAATTCCTTAGTGTAATCAAATATGACTAAAAAAAAAAACTTAAACAAAGAAATTCACACTGAATCTATTGGGAACATTAAGAATCCAAATAAGGCTTGGGATAAGGATAATCAAGCATGGTGGGATTGGTATGTTACTTTGGCAGATAACTCTAGTTCTAATACAAAGAATGCATTGTTGGAGCTACCTGAGCCACAACAATTAAAAGATTTTTCAACAATTTATTTAAAACAAGAACTCACCAAACCATACAAATTAACGACAAACGATATTAAATCTTTTCAAAAAAATGGTTTCGTAAAATTAAAGAATGTTTTGACACCTGATGTAACTCAAGTTTTACGGTATGAAATTTTGTCACTTTTAAAAAAGACATTTAAAAATTATAATGATGTAAAAAAAAATCGTTTCCTGAGCCTTGAAATGATGTGGTTAGAAAACACTTCAATCAGAGAATTTGTTTTAAGTTCACGAATAGCAAAGATTTGTGCAGAATTGCTTTCTGTAAAAAAAATTCGTCTTTACCATGATAATGCTCTTGTTAAAGAATCAGGGTGCGGTCGAACCCCTTGGCACTATGATGATCATCATTTTCCATTAGATACAAATGATGTGATAACTGCATGGATTCCTGCTCAAGCGATTCCAATGGAAATGGGTCCATTAACTTTTGCAGAGCCATTAGAGGTTTATAAACTTGTTAAAGATATAGAATTTAACGAATTTGATACAAGTTACGATAGAAAGATAAATAATGTTTTCAAGAAAAAGCAAGTGTCAATTGTTGAAGAGCCTTTTGAATTAGGTGAGGTAAGTTTCCATCATAATCTCAGTTTTCATACTGCCTCAGAAAATAAAACAACACAAAGTAGGGTTGTTTTAGCCAATACATATTTCGCAGATGGTGCTCGTGTAGTTAAAAATCCTACAATGATTTCAGGAGATTGGAAAAAGTTTATTCCCGAAACTAAACCAGGTGAAATTGTTTCAAGTAATTTGAATCCAATTTGTTGGCCTACAAATAATTAAAAAAAATTTATAATGCTGTTCAAAACTAATTATAAAAATTTAAATTCTTCATGGATTAAGAAAATTTACCTAGGGGAAACCCCTAATGGTAAAGATTTATCTGATCATCTTCATATCATACATAATCGTTATACAGGTTTTACTGAGGAGATCGCAAAAACTTGTTGTGATTTAAATGGAAAGAATAGTTACGAATTACTTCTAGACACTGTTAATCCAAGCTCACATAGAGATATTCTTGATTTAGCTTGTGGGAGTGGATTTCTTTTAGAGCTTTGTAAAAAACGTTTTTCCTCTAAACATAGACTTTTTGGTGTAGACATGAATGATAATGAACTTAAACTTGCTCGAATCAGATTTCCCAAAAACGATATAAATTTTTATAAAGCAAATGCCCAAGATTTAAGTTTTATGAAAGATTCTTCAAAGGATGTAATTTTTTGTCATTGGGCTTTAACATTAATGGATCCAGTTGTTACAGTATTAAAAACTATCAAAAGGTTACTAAAAAAACAGGGTGTCTTTTCTGCAATTGTTGATGGAGATTTAAATTCAGCGGAAGGGTATTTAGAAATTCATAATATAATATATCAATATGTTCAAAAAAAAATCCCTAATTATGGATTATTAGAATTAGGTGACCCACGTGTTAGATCATTAAAAAGCTTAAACAAGTTAATTAAAAAAATATTTAGTAATAGTGAAATAATAATTACACCGCACATTCTTTCTTGTAGACAGAAACCTAGTATTTTAGCAAACCAGGTTGCAGGCTTCTTCTATGCTTCGTTAATTTTATCATCCAAGCATTATGCTATTTTAGTATCAAAACTTACAGATTATTTTACAAAGAATTCAACTGATGGTTTAAGTGAATTTAATCTTCCAGTTAATCGGTTAGTGGTTAAGCAAACTTGAAAATCGTATTTTGTAACACGATAATATCTTCATGATATTCTTGAGCTTTTGTTTTTTTCTTTTTTTATTTACTTTGATAGGATTTTTATCAGTTCTTAAGAAAAAAAATACATCACTTGACTACCTTCTTGCAAATCAAGAAATTAAACCTTGGTTAGCAGCTATATCAGCAATATCAACATCAAATAGTGGATATATGTTTATTGGTCAGATTGGATTCACTTATGTTTATGGTTTGCAATCTGTGTGGTTGATGTTTGGATTAATTTTTGGCGATTTTATTTCATCTCTTTTTGTGCACAAAAATTTAAGAAAGAAATCACAGGAATTAAAGGTGGTTAGTTTTGCCAATCTAGTAAGTAAATGGCATGGAAAAAATTATAAATATGTACAATTATTTGGTGGTGTAATCATTCTAATTTTTTTATCGACATATGCAGCAGCTCAACTGAATGCTGGTAGTAAGTCAATGCATATTCTATTTGATATAGACTATAAATTAGGAGCAATTATTGGGGGAATTATCGTATTACTTTATTGTTTTTCTGGAGGAATTAGAGCATCTATTTGGACAGATGTAGCTCAATCTTTAGTAATGATAATTGCTATGAGTTTAATGGTAATTTTTGGAATAAAAGAGTTAGGAGGTTTATCAAGCTTTGTAAATCAATTACACAAAATTTCTCCTGATTATATGAAATGGTTTCCATCAACAAATTTTTCAGATTTTTTCTTGGCTCCATATATGTTTATTGTTGGTTGGTTTTTTTCTGGTGTAGGTGTGATAGGTCAGCCTCATGTCATGGTAAGGTTTATGACAATTGATAATACTAAAAACATTCCAAAAACAAGAGTATATTATTATACTTGGTATATTTTATTCTATTCACTGACTATTTCAGCAGCGTTTGTAGCAAGATTATTAATTCCTGAAACAAATAGTATAGATCCAGAATTAGCTTTACCAACTTTAGCAGTTAATTTACTTCCTGAATTTTTTGTTGGAGTAGTTTTGGCAGGTATTTTTGCTGCTACAATGTCAACAGCAGATTCTCAAATACTTGCTTGTACTGCCTCAATTACAAATGATATTTTATTAAGCAAAAAAAATAGTTATCTAATAAATAAATTAGTAACCATAATTGTAACAGTCTTTGTGGTTACAATAGCAATAAATGACAATAAAAACGTCTTTACTCTTGTATTGATGTCATGGTCAACATTAGCATGTTGTTTTTCTCCATTATTAATAGTTAACTCATTTAAACAAAAAGTATCAGAATTTTTGTCGTTAATGATGATGTTTATACCTTTAATAACTTTGTTATTATGGAGGCATTACGGACTAAATGAATTTATTTACGAGGTAGCTCCAGGTATCTTATCTGGAATTCTTACATTTTTTATATTTAAACTATTTAGAAAATAAATTAATTTTCAATTAATAATCTATATTAGATTTATGATGGAGGATTTCTAAATACTAAGAGATTAGGTGTTAAAATTGCAAAACTGATTGAACAGATTAATATATAGATAGCAAAAATAATAAATTGGACTTCTAATGTTATACCTATGTCTATTAATAATCCCATAAGAGCAGGGGATATAGAGGTAGATAATACGACTAAAGAAAAACACATAGATCTGATTGAACCAAGATAATCAATTCCGTAAAGCTCAACCCATAGAGCACTTATAACAATTGTTGCTATTCCAACAGAAGCACCAATTAAGATCATAGATATTGGTAGAGCATTGGTCTTATCAGTGCTTGCTAGTATTATCAAACCAAAAGCAAGAGGTAATAAAAAAATCCGTAATAAATGTACTGCGCTAAAACGGTCAATTATCCATCCAGCGGCAAATGTGGCACCAACTACACTTAAGGCAAATAAAGGATAAGATGATGCTAAAAGTGTAATCGACCAAGATTTTATTTCCGTTAAGTGTATCTGATGGAAAAAAAATCCAGTTACTATGAATGGAGAGGCAATTAGACCAGGAATGATTTGATAAAATCGTAAATCTTTAAGGACTTGTGAACGGTTCCAGGAAATATTCAAACGCTTTTTTGATTCCGGGAGAACACTAATATTTGAATCTAGACTTTGTGGTTTTAAATGTCTTCCAAGCCAGTAAACCAGAGGTAAAAAAATAATTAATACACATACACTTATGCTTACCCAAATTTCACGCCAAGTAAATTGTAATAAAAAGAAGGTGATAAGGGAAGGTAACAGAGCCTCTCCAATTGGATGCCCAATTAATGCAATACTCAAAGCTTGACCTCTTTTCTTTTTTGTATGCCAACGGGCCATTGCAGTTACTGCTATATGACTGACCATACTTTGGCCGAATAAACGAAGACCTAATAAAGATAAGAAAAGAATGAAAAATGATTCTGCACTTGAAATAAGAAAGGAAAATCCGCTTAATATTCCTAGAGTGATTAATGCAAGATGAGTCAAATTAAAGTGGTCTGCAAATTTTCCTAACCAAAAAAAAACAATCGCACTCATCAGTGTAGCAATAGAATAAAATATTCCAAACGTGCCATGAGAAAGATTAAATTCATTTCTTATTTCTCCAGAAAAAAGAGAAATGAAGAAGGTTTGACCAATACTTGAGCTAAATATTAATAATACACCCAAACATAGCTCCGGTGTAGTAATGAGTAAAAGCTTTTTTATGAGCATTTAGCAAAAATAGTCATTATGCTTTCACATTTGTTGTATACAAACTTTCTAACATACTTTAACATTAATTTTTTGATAGAAAAATCAACATTACTTGTTGCTTGAAACTCCACTTTCCCGCTTTAAGACAGTTCTTCAAATATGGTCCAGTAATCGAATTATTAAGCATTGCCCCAAGATTTATTGTATCATCAAAAATACACCGTTGCAGGTATCCTTCAACTTGTAAAGATGCATTCTCAGATACACCATTTTCGTAAGTAATTTTCTCAACTTTATGAGTAATACCAACATCTTCAAGTACTTGTAAAATGTCTTCAGCACTTGAATATGGCTCTCCAAAACCATCTTTGAAGCCATTTAAATAATGTCTGTAAAATTTAAGATAGTGAGATTTTTTACTTGCATGAGCTATAAATCCTGATCCAGCCATCCCAAAAATAAAACGCTTCAACGCTTCTTTTAATTGGTTTTTAGGAATTGCATAAAGAGCATGTGTTGCCCAGATAATATCATAAACTTCTTGCTCACAAGTAAATTCCTGCAAGGTGGTTTCAAATTCAGCGCTGACTTCAAATGGATGCTTAAGAACTTTACGAGCTTCTGAAATTGAAAATGGGGATGGATCAAGAAGTGAGTATTCGATTGGTAATATTTTAGCCTCTGATAAATTAGCATATTGATTAAGTGCTGATGGAAACTTTCCTGAACCGCATGCAATATCTAAGAGTTTAAGTTTACGATTACCTACATTAGCTTGATGAATTTCTAACCATTTTTTCCATTCAAATTTCTCCACCAGATATTTATAATCAACGGATGCTAGTGAATAAAAATTCTGCATTTCGTTGCGACTGGTTTCAGTCCAATGTTCACAACTTCTTATAAATGTATCTTTCATGTGTTTAATTTTTAGAATTTATCTATGCTGATTCCAATGATGGTAACCTGTAATATCACTATAAACAACCCAAGGATCAATATATTTATAGTGGCTAGTTGTGGAAGGTAAAATTACAAAATCAAGGCGCAAAAGATTAATGGAATCCGTGGTTATTAGATATTGGAGTTGATAGGGGATAGCATAAAAAGTTAAAATTTACTTAAATGTAGAAGTTTGAATTTTAATTGAAAAAAAAAGATATTGACATATATCTTGAAGAGTTATTTTAATAATTGATAATGAATATAAATTTAAGACTTATTCATATACTAGATCAATTTTTTTGTATGTAAATATTTTGTATAAATGGAAAAAATAGATATAGTTATCATTGGTGCCGGGATTGCTGGAATTGCATCCGCTTACTATCTGAAAAAAAACTTTCCAAATATTAGACTAAAGATATTAGAGTCAAGAAGTAATGTTGGTGGGACATGGGATCAAATGAGGTTTCCAGGTGTTCGTGCAGACAATGACATGTATACTTATGGATTCAGCTTTGACCCATGGAAAGGGTCTATAATAGGTAATGGGAAGGAAATTAAGAATTATTTAAGTAAGGTTGCTGATAAATTTAATATCAAAAAATATGTTTTATTTAATACCGATGTCAAATCATTAAGTTGGAAAAATAATGAATGGATTATAAAAACCGATCTCAAAAAGTTTACTAGTCAATACGTTATTTGTTGCACTGGTTCAAGAGATCGTAAAAATCCACATCTACCAAAGTTTGCAAATGAAAAGAAATATCAAGGAAAAATTGTACACACTCAAGCTTGGGGAAACACAGACTTTAAAGACAAAGATGTAACCATTGTTGGAAGTGGATGTACTGCCATAACAATGGCACCCTCAATTATTAAAGAAGCAAAAAAAGTTACGTTGGTTCAACGAAGCCCTGCATGGATCATAAATATTGATAGCAAAGAAAAATCAACACGAATCTATAAAACATTTCAAGTTTTATGGGATTACTTTTCAAGTAGGATTTTTAAAAAGTTTAAAAGAAAAAAAATGATATCTGGGAATACTTATTATAACGAGACAACCATTCCCTCATATAACTATTGGGATCAACGTCCCGCAAGTAGCTTGGATAACGATTATTTTTCAGCTGTAAAGTCAGAAAAAGTAACTATAGTTCGGCAAGGAATTAGTAATTGGGAAAGAACTGGTGTAAGGTTAAAAAATGGAAAGGTCATCAAAAGTGATATCACTATTATGGCTACTGGTGGTAATTCTCAATTATTAGGAGGTATTGATATATTTATTGAAAATAAACGAGTAAACATCAATGATACAAGTTGGTATAGAGGAATGATGTTTAGTGGAATACCAAATCTCTTCGCACATGCGGGATATATTAATTTCAGTTGGACAGCTAGGTGTGAAATAGTTAGCCAGCGCATTTGTAAAACAATCAAATATATAAAGAAGAACAAATTAATAAGTTGCACCCCAAAATATATTGGAGAAAAAACAAAGCCATCAATTCAAGCAAATTATATTTTGCGAGCAATGGACAAATTTCCTAATAGAACCTACAAGTTCTATCAAAATTATATTATAGAATATTTAAGTTTTAAATTTACAAAAATAAATGATGGAGCTTTAGACTTTCAAAATGATTAAAGGATTATAAATATGAAATTAGAATCAATTGCACTTCATCATGGTTATGAATCAGAAAAAAATGACCAAAAATCAGCAACAACTCCGATTTACCAGACCTCTGGATTTACTATTGATAATACTCAACATGGAGCAGATTTATTTGACCTCAAAGTCGAGGGAAATATTTATTCAAGAATAGGTAACCCAACCAACGCAGTTCTTGAAAAAAGAATTGCGGAAATGGAAGGTGGAATTGGTGCTTTATCCTTGGCTTCTGGAATGACCGCAATCGCATATGCAATTCAAACCATTACAAGAGCTGGGGATAATATTATAAGTACAAATCAATTATATGGGGGAACTTATAACTGTTTCACTCATAGTCTCCCCAAACAAGGCGTTAAAGTTAAAATGTTTGACGGAGATGATTATAAAGGTATTGACGAGGCAATTGATGAAAAAACTAAAGCTTTATATTGTGAATCAATAGGTAATCCTTTTGGTAATATTATTGATATCAAAAGATTTGCAGATATTGCTCACAAACATGGGATACCATTAATTGTAGATAATACAGTAGCAACGCCATATTTGTGTAGGCCAATTGATTTTGGAGCTGATATTGTTATTCACTCTTTAACAAAATATATTGATGGCCATGGTGCTACTATCGGAGGAATCATTGTTGATTCCGGAAAATTTGATTGGGCCAAAGAACCAAAAAAATTTCCCATGCTAAATAAGCCAGATCCTTCTTATCACGGAATTAAATATACTGAGAAATTTGGCCCAGCTGCTTTTATTGGTTGTTGTAGGGTTGTTCCATTAAGAGAAACAGGAGCTTGTTTATCGCCTAATAATGCATACTTAATAATGCTTGGACTTGAATCCTTGGGTGTGAGAATGGAAAGACACTGCAAAAACGCACTTGCACTTGCGAAATATCTTGATGGCCATGAAAGTGTGAACTGGGTTAATTATGCTGCTCTACCTGATGATAAATATCATAATGTTTGTAAAAAAATAACTAAAGGTCAAGCATCTGGTATTATAAGTTTTGGGATTAAAGGTGGAAAAGATTCAGGTGCCAAGTTCATCGATGCACTTAAAATGATTTTAAGAGTATTAAGTATGGGCGATGCTAAATCTCTTGCATGTCATCCAGCATCAACATTACACAGACAATTAACTCCTGAGCAAAAGGCTTTAGCAGGAGTTAGCGAAGACTTGATTAGAATCTCTGTGGGTATTGAGCATATTGATGATATTATAAATGATGTTGAACAAGCAATTCAGGCTTCAAACAAATAATTAATTTTTTTAAACTACTTGCAGCCTGTTTCCCAATTGATAGGGTTAGAGAGGTTTACTGAAATGCTAATTTTTGCACTCATAGCGCTAATAATATTTGGAAATTTGATTTATGCTTATCAATGTATTTTCCAAACACGCAAGTACATTGAAAAATATGGCTTTGGTGAA
>MDTE01149289.1_pt1 | contig 27319 bp, 20 predicted proteins | sample 811231 | NCBI WGS metagenome assembly MDTE01 (sample SAMN05326651, study PRJNA326480) | marine metagenome | isolation source: seawater | place: Indian Ocean: Red Sea | collected 2010
GGGCCAACCTGCGAAGCGCGGTTCGGTAAGCCCAGAGCTAACCTATAGCTTCACCCCGGATTTCTCAGGGCTGTATCAGTTTCGATTGGATTCCAACAACACCAACTTCAATACGACTCTCTACGCAGTTACCGATTGCGACGACATCGAAAACACCTGCCTGGCTGGTGACGATGATAGTCCTGGTAATGGTGGAGAAGCCGTAATGGTTGCCATTGAAGCGGGTGAAACCATCTATCTCATCGTCGACGGTTGGAGTTTCGATGGGGCGATTGGTCCCGTATCTGGAACCTTTACCCTCCATGGTAATTTCCTGGGACCAGCGGAAGTAAATTGTAGCAATGGTAGTGATGATGACGCCGATGGGTCCATTGACTGTACAGATACAGATTGTGCTGGGGTTGGGCTTTGCCCCATCGTTGGCCTGAGCTGTGCTTCTCCCATCGTAGTCTCCACAGATGGTTCGGCCGTCGCCGTTCTGGGTACGACATTTACCGGTCAAGACCAGTTCTCCTATACACCAGCGCAGAGCTGTCCGGGTCTGGATTCGTCCACCGGTAACGGTGCCCCTGACGCCAAGATCCGCTTTATATCCTCCAAGTCTGGTATCTATCGAGCCGAGCTGGACCCCCTGGGAACAGAGTTTGATTCGGCCATATATATCAAGGAAAGCTGCGCGAATGGGGCGAGTTGTCTCGCTGGCGGAGACGTCAACGGCCTGGGTGGAGAGATCGTAGACTTCACCCTAGAAGCAAACCAGGAGGTCTTTATTGTGGTAGACGGTTCTGCAAACGGTCTGGCCGTACAAGGAACCTATCTGTTGCGAGTGGAGCTCATTCAACAGCTTGAATCCGACTGCGGAGATGGCTTTGACAACGACGGCGACGGATTCTTCGATTGCGGAGATCCAGACTGTCAGGCTCTAGGCGGTTGTCCCAAAGTGGGAGACGTATGCGAAGACGCCATATCTCTCTCCATCCCCCCGACCAATATGGCCGGCACCACCAGCGACGCGACGCCTCAGGAGCAGTTGGTAGAAGATTGTGGCGAGCTGGCCGCGGGACTCGGAAGTGCAGGGCAGGACGTATCCTATGAATACACCGTGGAGGAGACAGGCCAATACCTTGTTGTGCTCCCCGCTGCGGCTACTAATTTCGACAGTGTGCTCTACGTGACCAGTAGTTGCGGTGGAACATGCCTCGGGGCTGCAAACGTGCCAGGAGGCTCTGGAGAGGAGCTCCTACTCGACCTCTCCGTAGGTGAATTGGTCCGCATCACTGTGGACGGAGCCGCCGCCGACCAGGCGGGCGATTACGTCCTCGGATTGTTCTACCTCGGCCCACCCTGATAGACGAGCTGACCTGGATTACTGACAGCTTACGCCTTCGTCACTGCAGGGGTAGAGAACCAGTTCGATCTCGTGGATTTCACCCGGGTTCAGCTTCAACGCTTCTTCGGTGCCATGAAACAGGCGATATCCCTGGGCATCCAGTCCAAAGCCTTCAATAAGGACCTCACCCGGTGCTAGATCCACGATAGCCAGACCACGGGGCATCGTACCATCGGGGAACATGTCCTGTTCGTTGGGATCGAAGGTGCAGGAGACTGTATCCTGCGCTACCTGCATCTCAACCACCTGGTCCCATACTGAGATTTCGATCTTATCTACGCCTTCGAAATTACATTGCCCACCGGTGGAAAATTTCCAGGTAATCTCCAGATGTGCACGACGAATGGCGAGCTGAAGCGGTGGCTGAATAATGATTGGCTCTGGTCCAGCGATCACCGTGACATCCAGAGACGGTGTCTCGTAGGTCGCGTTGTTCTCTTCATTTAGACCAAGAACCTGAACACGATAGCTGCCTTCCTCGACCTCTTCGAAAGTCGTCGACCCATTCGAGCAGAGCGTCACGACCTGATCATATAGGTCCCCTTTCTCGTCGAAAACATTGATCTGAACATTGGGGATCTTTGCTGTGGCGCACGTCCCACCAGACACCTGCCAGGACAGGGTTACAATGTTCGTTTCTATCTGCTCATTCTCCGGTTCGAAGCACGCAACAAAGAAAAGAGCAGCAACTACAAAACCAAAAAAACGCATCGTTTGAAAAGCAGGCATGATTGGGTCCTCGGTAACAAGTGATGAGCTACAGACGGAGTTCTCTACATTTTGTTCAAAGAATAATTAGCACGAGTCGGGAAAAACAAGCCATCGCGTTTTTTGACGGCATCAAACCACCCTTTATCCTCAATAAAACTGAAGATAATCCGAACTTTACCGTTGTACTCGGAGGGGCTTGCCGTTCCAAGGAAGTTTTTTTTCGTGAAAAACCAACGACAAAACAAATCTTTTCGTACGTCTCTGCAGCTATGCATGGGGATCGTTATATTCGCCTTTCTCGGATGTGCAACCATGCGGGGAGCAGGTCAGCCGGAATACTCTTTCTCGCGGTCGACACTGAATGTTCAGATCCCCTTTCCCGTACATGACAGTATGGTTATGCCCCGTAGAGCAAGCCAGGTCTTCCCAGAACAGGTCGCGAGGAAAACAACCTCAAATACCCGACGCTCCATAAAGAAGCGTACGGCACGATCGTCTCGAGTTCCCGCGGTCATCCAAAGACAAGAGACCAAATGTACAAGCAATACCTGTGGTCCGGATACCTTATTGGCGGCTGGCCGTCGGTTGTATGGGTTCCGTATGGGAAAGAAACACGATTTCATGCGGCATGTTCTTCGTGTCGCTGACGTAGGGATCTCTGGAAAGAAGGGGCAGAATCCGGCCCCCAAGCTCCTACGTCATATAAAGAAACATGGAACATTCGCGAAAGCCGGGAAACCCCGACCTGGAGACCTCGTCTTCTTCGAGCGAACCCATGCTCCTCATTCTCCCGAAGAAGCGACGCTGGTTGGGATTGTGGAACGAGTCGACGCCAACGGTACGATCCACTTCCTTGCCCAGGTCAATGAGGTCGTCGATCGCTCCGTGGTAACACCTGGACGTCCCCAGGTCCGCCGTAACGAATCCTCAGGGAAAGTACTAAATAGTTATGTGCGGACAAAGACCCTGAAAGATGGAGCGGGGACACAATATCTGGCAGGTCAGCTGTGGATGGGATTTGGTCGATTCTAGAACGGGCCACCCCATATCGCGTGGGCCGTCTGTAGATGGTACGATGTCATTATGAATTGTCCGCGATGCGGTTTTGAACAAGAGGCTTCCACGGAGTGCGTTTCCTGCGGAATCGTATTTGAGAAATGGGAAGCGCGGCAGCAGGAAAAAGCAGAGTCGGTAGAAGAAGAGAGGGCAACCAACGACGATACGGAGGCTCCTCCTACACCAGAGATGAACCTGGCTCCCATGTTGCCGAGAGGGCAACGTAAGGTTGTCTATGAGAGCATGGCAAAGCTCCTTGAATCCGGAATGAGCATAACCAACGCCCTCTCCATCCTTGGCGAATCCACCAAGGGGGCCATGCTCGCCTCCTGTACAAAAATGCATCAACTCTCTCTGGACGGGCAGCCATTTTGGGAACTTGCTCGCCAATGCCCGCGTCTATTTCATCCGGCGGATGTCTACCTTCTTCGTGCGTCGGAGCGCACAGGGGACATTCCAGCCGCTCTGCGCTCTCTATCTGAACAGGTCGAAGCAGAGATGGAGTTCAGACTGTCGATCCTTCGGTCTGCGGCCTATCCCGTCTTTCTGGTGGTCATGGCCATCGTCATGCTTCCGATTCCCAAGATTATCTTTCACTCCATGGAAGTGTATCTCTGGGAGGTTGGGATCAACCTTTCGTGGCTCGCTCTCTTTCTTTTCCTGATCTTCTGGGGTCTGCCATGGCTGGCCCGGCGGCAACCTCTGAAGGCGTTTCTTCAGAGACTCGCCTGGCGCTTGCCCTGGCCCGCCTCAATCTATGTTCGAAAAGCGCGAGAGAGCTATACTCGCGCCTTATGTAATAACCTTCGGGCTGGCCTGCCGGTCTATGAGTCCTTACAGAGCGCTGCTATCGTAACCGATGACCCGATTGTATATGCGCGCTCACTCGCTGTCGTCGCCATGATCGGTAAAGGCAACCAGTTAGCATCGGCCCTCGCAGCCAATTCACTTCTGTCGAGCAGTGATGTCATGCTCATCGCAGCCGGTGAAAAGTCCGGTGAGCTACCGGACGCGCTCGAACAGATCGCGACCCTGTATACGGCCGAGGTTCATCGGAAAACAGCGACCCTGCTTCGCGTCGGAGCGATCGTGTTTTTTCTGATCGCAGCGATCATTGTGGCCGTTGGCATCATCAATTCCTACCGGCACACCATGGGACCCCTACAGAAGATTCTGGGCGGAAGCGGTCATATGGAACAACTTCTGCCAGCCGATGATTTGGATACCCTCAAAAAGCGTCCCGAAATCCAACAATTCAATGACGCCCTCAAAGAATACAAGCGGCAGAAAAACCTGCATATGAAGCCGATTCCGAAAGAGGAAGAATACGAAGACTAGTCCGCCAGTCTTTAAGGGATCTCGGACACCATCCCATCAAGATGAGCGAGAGCCTTCCGCCGCGTCTCCTGTACCTCTTGCCTTGCATCGGACGCCCACACAATTCCACCACCGACATCCAACCACCCCTGACTCCCCTGAAGAACCAGGGTTCGAATCAGCAGTGACACCACAACCTGACCTGCCGCATCGACGGTAAGAAGCGCGCCCGTATAGGGGCCACGCGGCCGTTTTTCGAGATCTGCGATGACCCGAGTCGCTTGGATCTTCGGGGCCCCCGTAATGGATCCACCCGGAAGAAGCGCGTTGAGGGCGTCAAAAACATCGTAGCCTGGAGCCAGCTCCGCACAAATACGCGACTCCAGGTGGCGTAATGTACGCATATCCCGCGTGCCGAGCAGAGGATCCACATGAACGGAGCCAACCCGGGCCACACGGCCCAGATCGTTGCGAACCAGATCCACGATCATCACATGTTCCGCGCGCTCTTTGGGATCCCCTAGAAGACCGTCCGCCTGTGGTTCCGCCGTGCCTTTGATCGGGTAACTCCACACCTCCGGCTTCCCAAAAGTGCCTCGTAAGAGACACTCTGGAGTCAACGAAACGATCGCAAGCTCCGGACCCACTCGTAACCAGGCGCTATAGCAATGCTGCTCTCGATGTTGCAGATGACGCGCAAGTTGCAGCCCCTTCACCGGCTCATCAAAGGAAAGATCAATCCGTCTGGCGAGGTTCGCCTGGTAGATCTCTCCCACCCCGATACGTGCACGAACGTCTTCAATACGCCGTTCGTGATCGGCGACCGAGGGCGAAGGGAATGCTGCGGCTGCGGGTAATGCCCCCTCCTCCGTGGATAATTCCTGGGAGGAACCATTATGCCTCCAGAACATGGCCAGAGGCATCACATCCGGGTGACCCGCATAGCCAACGGCGGGTTCTACCAGGCTACCCGCCTCGTATGAGATCAACCCGACCCATCGAGGAACACCGGCGGCACCAGGCGTCTCCACCAGATCGGTTCGGATTGTATCCAGCGCCTCGTTCCATTGACCGGGACCGTCCACGAGCAATGGGCTCTCCACATCAGAAGATAAGCCCTGCCAAAGCCACCGATGTTCGGCCCCATCGGACGCCGAGCCGGAATCAAGCCAGAGGCTGCCCGAAATCTGTGGTTCGTCTACAAGCACCGCTTTCCCCGCAATACGTCACCAACGACTGCCCTGGTTTACATAGTTCGTCAATGGGAAACCGCCTCGTAGGTGCCCCATTTCAAAAGCGTCATTCCGTTTGTCAGTTTGGCAAAACCAACGCACTCATCTCGTCAACGTGTCACCAGATCGAGCGGGTTCGAGGAATAACCGATACCAATCACAACGAGCCACACCCCCCGATCTACGCCACAACACATTGGTTTCTTTAGGTTTTCCAGCAAAACCAGATCCCAACGCCCGCCCATTTGCCGCGAAGAAGAAGAAGTGGCCCGAAGATTGCTAGTACAGGTCGTTTGACGATCCCTTTTTTGGCGGAGTCCTTCTTTTGGTCGAAATATTCTTCAAAAAGTACTTCTGGGTTGTGACCGTTGTCACCACTATTGTCGTAGCCCTTCTGAGTGCCTTGACGGTGAACGCTATCGTAGCCGGAAAGTTAAACGGTCTGATCCCTGGAACGGTAACCGTACCAAGCTCCAAGTCCGTTAAGAGCAGTACGTTAACGAAACGCTGGTACAACGAAGAAGGTCTGGGCCGAGAGCTCGGCGAAGAGCGTATGTTCAATGCGGATCCTCCCCCCAGCGTCCTCGCTGCTCTCGAAAGTGATTCAACAAATTCCTCTGGTGAAATGGATTCGGGAGAAGGAACCGGTGAAGGTGAGGACGAAGAGGCCATCCCACTGAGTGATCTCAACGTGGAATTGATTGGCACCCTGGTGGCGGAAGACACCGAGTGGTCCCTGGCGACCATCAAAAAGGGTGGCAGTGCAAAACTTGTTCGTATCGGAACAGAGCTGGAGCCCGGTATTACCGTAAGTGCTATCGAACGAACCTATATGCTGGTGAAACGTGGAGACAAAGAGGAGCGTATTCGTCTCTGGGGCGAGAAAAAGAAAGGTGGTATCGCCAGTCGTAACTCCCGCCGATATCCTCCACGTCCCGGTGCAGGTCGTGGCCGTAAGACTAGCCGGCGAAAGGCAAAGAGTCGCGATTCGCGCCGTCGTACTTCCAATAAGGTCAACTGGTCGAAAGGCGTAAAGAAGGTCGGGCCATGGGAATACCGCCTGGACCGAAGCATGCTGGATGAAGAGCTTGAGGATATGGCCGGGTTGAGCTCCGGAGCGAAGATCGTCCCCAATATGCGCGGTGGAAAATACCAGGGCTTTCGTCTCGCCGCCGTTCGACCCAACAGCATCTACAAAGCGATTGGCCTTCAGACCGGAGATCAGCTGAAGCGGATTAACGGCGACGACATCGACAGCCCCACCAAGGCCCTACAGCTATTCGAAAAACTACGGTCCGCAAACAGTATCGCCATCGACGTAATTCGAGGCGGCGCTCCACGGACCATCAACTACACGATCCATTAAGGAGAGGGCGAAAAGACGCTCTTTCAAACAACAATTGGCGAGAAATGGCATGAAGAAATCATGGTTCGAAATCAAATCTGTGCTGAGCAGCCCAACACGGCCAAGATCGGGCAGCGCTGCGAGTCTTATTCGCATACTAGCCTTTACAACGCTCGTATTTAGCTTCCCGTCGCTCGTAATTGCACAGGAACGTGTGCCTCGTGCGAATCGTGGGGCAGGCCCGGGTATGAAAAACCTGGATATGAGTCGCGACAAGGCATTGCCACGCCAGTTGAATATGTCTCCAGACAAGCGGGCAGAGACCCTGCGCAAACGCAACGAGCGGCGCAAGAAACGACAACCGGTACGCTCCACACCAGCCGCCGGAGGACCTCTCATCAAGGGAAGTGCAGGCCGTATTCCCCCACCCCCAGCCCCCAAAGCACCAGAAAAAACAAGCTCCGACGAGCCTGAGAAATCATCGGCAGACAAGGATATTGAGGACGTCATTACCTTCAAAACGAATTTTGAAAAGGACGTTCGGTGCCGCAAGTTGCCATTGGACACCAAAATCTCCATCGACTTTGAGGAAGCGCCCCTTACAGATGTCATCAAATTTATCGCTTGTATCCGAGCACAGAATTTCATCCTCAAGTTGAAGGACATCTCAGGAACCATCACGATCATGTCGCCACAACCGGTGACCGTGTACGAGGCCTATAAGGCATTTCTATCGTCACTGTTCATGAACGGATACAGCATCGTCCCCGCTGGGCAGTTCATGAAGATCACCAAGTCCGGAGAAGCTCGATCCGACCATGCCCCCGTCGTCCGAAGTGGTGAAAAGGTGCCGTCCGAGGATCGAATCATCAGCTATATGATGCAGCTCAAGCATGTACAGCTCTCGGATCAGCTGTTGGAAGTCCTGAATATGTTCAAGAGTCCAGGGGCCGACCTCTACCCCTACGGCCCGACCAATACGCTGATCATTACCGACACGGCACGAAACGTACGACGTCTCCGTAAGCTCATCCGGGAACTGGACGTAGCGTCAGGGAACGAAGAGATCTTTATTCGCCCCGTGCTCTATAGCGAAGCTGGCGAGCTCGTCGATAAGATCAATCAACTCTTTGGCGCCGATGCAACCTCTCTCAAGGGCTCGAAATCCCGAGTAGCCCCCAAGAGATCCAGCACGGTTCGAGGTCGGAAATCCAAAACCGTTGCCTCTCCCTCGGGAAGCACGGCAAGCGCTAGTGCTGGCGGAACCGTTCGAAAGATTTTCGCCGATGAGCGAACCAACCAGCTGATCCTTGTGACCACCCGCACCACCTATCTGTTGGTGGACCGGTTCATTCGTAAGTTGGATGTGCCGATCCCTGGTGAAGGGGAGCTTCACATCTACCAGTTACAGAACGCTGATTCGAAAGAGGTCGCGGAAACCCTGCAGGCTCTAACACAGAGTAAGGGAGCCAAAAAATCGCGCCGAAAAAGGGCAAAATCCAAGAGTAAAAAGGGTGCGAAGGGCAAGAGCAGTGGTGGCGCTGCGGCGCTATTCCAGGGCGAGGTCAAAATCACGGCCCATGAGCAGACCAATGCTCTATTGATCGAATCCACTCTGGAAGACTTTCTCACCCTTCAGAAAGTAATCGAGAAGCTCGATATTCGGCGTAAGCAGGTCTATGTAGAGGCCATGATCATGGAGGTCACCACCAGCCGTGACCGGAAACTCGGTATCAATGGTAGTGCCGGTACCGCCGTAGACATCGATGGTGAGCTGGTGCCATTTCTCGTAGGCCTGGGCGGCATGGGTGTCAGTGGATTCGACCTCAACCAGTTGAACAAAGGTGGCATCGCCACGGGTCTACAGGGGCCACTGATCGACGTCTCCACAGGTAACGCAAGCTCGACAGGACTATCCGGAACCCTATCGATTCCCAGTTTCGGATTTCTGCTCCAGGCCATCGCCAGTAATAGCGATGTAAATATCATCTCGACCCCACATATCCTCACTCTCGAAAATGAAGAAGCCGAGATTCAGGTGGGTAAAAAGGTCCCCTACCAATCCTCCTCGATCGGAGGTGGTGGACTTGGCGGACTGGGTGGACTCAGTAGCCTCGCTGGACTCGGCGGATTGGGCAATACCAGCTCGCTCTCGAGTCTTGGAGGGCTTGGTGGACTCGGTGGGCTCGGTAGTCTTGGTGGATTTGGTGGTGGTTTCCAATCCGTCCAATTTGTCGACGCCGATCTCACATTGAAGATCAAACCCCAGGTCAACGAGAGCAACTTTGTACGGATGGAGATTGAACAGTCCATTGAGGATATCGAATCAATCGACCGAACGTTGGGGCCCACTACGAGTAAACGAAAAGTAACCAACGTGGTCGTCGTGCGTGACGAACAGCCCGTGGTTATCGGTGGACTCATTCGCAGCAGTGAATCCCAGGGCCTGGATAAGATCCCATTCCTGGGTGACATCCCTCTGATTGGCGCCCTCTTCCGTCAGACGGCAGTTCTGAAAGAGAAGAAGAATCTGCTGATGATCATCGTGCCGCACATCATTCGTGATCCAAGTGATCTTCAGCGAATCCACGCTCGTCGCCTGAAAGAGATCCGCGAATTCAACGACTACATCGCACGAAAAGAAGCAGCCCTGCGTGGCGAAATCGACTACCGCAAAAAGCACGGTGCCGTCGAAGAAATGCGTCGCGTACTTCAATCCCGTGCCGAACGAAACGCGATTCTTAAGCAATTGGAGGCACGAGAAGACGAAGGTGGACTGGGAACCCTGGAGAGCCATTCTCTGAACTACGAGCCGCCGGAGGTCGAGGAGCCCATCATCGTACCCACGCCTGCGCCTGCGCCAGAACCGGAACCTGCGCCCGAACCGGAACCTGCACCTGCGCCAGAACCTGCACCCGAACCAGCTCCTGCGCCTGAACCAGCTCCTGCGCCCGAACCAGCTCCTGCGCCGGATGCTCCTGAAGAAGGGGGTAATACCCCATGATCGCCAAGCCACAGGACTTGCGGTTCAACACCCTCCGAATCGGCGAAATTTTCGTTGAGAGAGGGTGGTGTACGGCAAACGCTGTAGACCGTGCCCTAGCGGTTCAATCTGAGCGCGGTGGAAGACTTGGAGAGATCCTGATTTCGCAGGAGGAGATCACAGAAGATCAGCTCCTCTCTGCTCTCTCGCTTCAGTCGGGGATTGAGCTCATAACAGAACTGGATCCAGAGGCGATCGATCCGGGCCTGGTTCGAGATATGAATATGGCCTACGCCCGCGACAACCTCTTTCTTCCGATTGAGCAGGGCCCACATTCCCTTCGTGTCGCAATTCATGACCCGTTCAACACCTTTGTCCTGGATGATCTTCAGGTGATGTTCGCCCAGGAAGTCGAACCCGTACTCGTTCCAGAGAAAGTCCTATTGGACACGGTACACCGGGTCTTCGATCGACGATCGGCCGCCGATCAGGTCGTGGATGAAATGGCCGAAGCCGACGTGGGTGTACTGACCCTCGACCTGGAGGAGTCCACTCGCGATATCCTTGAAGAGGAGGGAGAGGCTCCCATCATCCGACTGGTGAACAGTGTTCTGAACCAGGCGGTTAAGGAGCAGGTCAGTGATATTCATATCGAGCCTTTCGAAAAAGAGATCGTCTTTCGATTCCGAAAGGACGGAGTGCTGCGAGAGATCGCCCGTGCACCACGACGATTTCATGCCTCGATCTCCAGTCGAATCAAGATCATGGGCAAACTGAATATTGCCGAGAAACGAATCCCCCAGGATGGTCGTATTCGCATCAAGGTCGCCGGTAAAGATGTAGACATTCGTCTCTCTACTGTCCCCACCGGTCACGGCGAACGGCTCGTTATGCGTCTTCTGGACAAATCCTCTACCGTTCTGGATCTGGTCCAGCTCGGTATGTACGAGCATCACCGGGCAACATTCGAAAAATGTATCTCCAGGCCCCATGGTATTGTCCTGGTTACCGGTCCTACGGGTTCTGGTAAGACGACCACATTGTACGCCGGCCTGGTGAAGATCAATACGGCCGACATCAATATTCTGACCATTGAAGATCCGGTCGAATACCAGATCCCTGGTATTGGACAGATGCAGGTAAACCCAAAGATCGGTTTCACCTTCTCCACCGGCCTTCGAGCCATTCTTCGTCAGGACCCAGACGTCGTTCTCATTGGTGAAACTCGTGATCTGGAGACCGCTGAGATCGCCGTACAGGCCTCTCTCACCGGTCATCTGGTGTTTACAACCCTGCATACGAATGATGCAGCCGGTGCATTTACTCGTCTGGTGGATATGGGAGTTGAACCCTTCCTCATCGCATCGACCGTACTATGCGCCCAGGCTCAACGCCTGGTTCGTAAAATTTGTACTGAGTGCCGTGCACCATTCCAACCGACGGATGTTGATCTTCAGTTGCTCGGTATTGAGAAGAAAGATGTTCGTAAAGACGCGACCTTCTTCAAGGCCGTCGGTTGTGACGAATGCGCCCAGAGTGGGTATCGGGGTCGACTGGGGCTCTTTGAGATCCTCGAGGTGAGCGACGAAGTACGCCAACTGATCCTCCAGAAAGTCGACGCCCAGACCATTAAGAAAAAGGCCCGCGAACAGGGAATGAAGACCCTACGTGATGATGGCGCCGATAAGGTAATGGCCGGGCTGACAACCATCGACGAAGTCCTCCGTGTAAGCCAGGAGGACAACGACTAAGCCATGCCGATCTACGCCTACAAAGGAATCGACAGCCGGGGCAAAGAAGTCAAAGGCAATGTGGACCTCGAGAACCATCGCCTTCTGCGGCAGCACCTCAAAGGCAAAGGTGTCTTCTTAAAGGAATTCCGAGAGGCCGACGCCAAAGGCCGGCGTGGGTTCGGCAGAACCGGGAAGAAGTCCCAGAGTGCGGACGGCGGCGTTATGGGTAAGGAGCTGCGGTTCGGCAGTCTCTTCGGGAGCGTAAAGCCTATTCACGTCGCGGAAGCAACCCGGCATATGGCGACCCTGGTCGGGGCCAGCATTCAGGTAACAGAAGCCTTGCAGGCCGTCGTAACACAGATCGAGAACACGCGGCTCAAATCAGTACTCTCGCAGGTGCGCACAGCCGTAATGGAGGGGGCATCCTTTACAGACGCTCTTGCGCAGCACCCAAAGGTCTTTCCCAAGCTCTACGTGAATATGGTGCGCGCTGGTGAGTCGTCGGGAACGCTCGACGTCGTCCTCAATCGTCTAGCAGACCTGCTGGATGATCAGGTGAAGTTGCGAGCCAAGGTCACGGCAGCCATGACCTACCCCCTGGTGATGGCGGTCGTCGGTGGCCTGGTTGTAGGTATGTTGATGATTATGGTCGTTCCCAAGTTCGAGGTCATGTTCGAACAACTGGACGCCCAGCTACCGTTACCAACACGGTTGATGATCGGGCTGAGTAAGTTCCTCTCGAGCTGGTGGTGGTTAATGATACTCAGCATCGTGGCGTCGGTGCTGTTGTTCCAGAATTGGAAACAAACCGAATCGGGTGAACGAGCCTGGCATCGCTTTATCTTGAATCGAGCCTTTGTAGGTACCTTGATGCGCCAGATCGCTCTGGCACGGTTCTGCCGTACCTTCGGAACCCTCCTTCGCTCAGGCGTCCCCCTCTTAACGGCCCTCGAGATCGTAAAAGCCATCATTGGAAACCGTATTCTCGAAGAGGTCATCGACCAGGCATTGATCGAAGTCCGCGAGGGGCAGTCTCTGGCCGTACCACTCCGAGCCAGTGGAGAATTTCCTCCGATGATCTGCCAGATGATCGATATCGGAGAACAGAGTGGAACCCTCGAAGAAATGCTGATCAAGGCGGCCGACGCCTACGAAATTCAGGTGGACTCCAAGTTGTCGGCTCTCACAGCCCTGCTTGAGCCCCTGATGATCGTCATTATGGGTGGCTTTGTTGGAGTCGTGGTCGGGTCCATCCTGCTGCCAATCTTGGATATGAGCAAAGCGTTCCAGGGCGCTCGTTAAGCCCCCGTTCAAAAAATTCTACAACCCAGGGAGAAAAAATCATGATGCATCCAAACCTTGAAGCCGTCGCTGATGGCCAGACCCGCCGTCAACTGGCGCGTCGAATGCACCCCCAACAAGGTATGACTCTGATCGAGATTCTGGTCGTTCTGGCCATTATCGGCATGGTCATGGGTGGTCTCGTCTTTGCCTACGGTGCTTTGTTCGCCGATAGCCAGGAAGATGTCGCGCGCGCCCAGGTGACCACCATCGGCAACATCCTTCAGACCCGTTGTAACAGCCCTCGTGGACTGCCAGAGAGTCTTGAAAACCTTTCCGCGTTGAAGAAGTCCCAGCTCAAAGATCCCTGGAAGCAGGAATGGCATTACGACTCGAGCGCCGACTGCGATGAGATCGTCTTTTGTAGCAATGGCAAAGATAAGAAACAGGGGTCAGGAGACGACATCTGTTTCGCTGAGGAATAGAGGTCCCACCCGGTGTTGATCCCACGAACAGGACCCACGAGAGGACGACCAGCCGCACACGGTTTCACCGTATTCGAGCTCATGGTCGTATTGGGGATTATCGCCTTATTTCTGGTGGTCATCCTTCCTTCGGTAGGTTTTGTCCGGGAGAACCAGGTAGCTACGTCGGCCTACAAGATCTCGGCCCATCTTCGAACCATGTACGAACGGTCCATCAATGAGGGGGTGCCCTATCGGATGACCATCGATATGGATGAAAAGAAGGTCGTGATCGAGAAGGCCGACAACCCTCCCTGTGGTGCGGGACTGACCCTGAACGAAAACGCCAACACCCGCTTCAAAAAGCTGGCCCAGAAAGAAAAGGAAGCCAAAGAGAAGAAGGTGGCCGAAGAAGGGCCGGAAGGCGGCGAGGTGGATTATAGTAAAGGGACCACGGTGCGAGAGTTCACGCTTACGAAGCATGTGAGCATCGTTAAGGTGGTCACCCAGGCGAACCCTGTCCCTCTGGAATCCGGCACCATTTCCGTACATGCCTTCCCCTGGGGAGTTGTAGAAAAGGCTATTGTGGTTGTGGGATTGGAAGACAAAGAGGACTCTGAACTCTACATCATTACACAGCCCTATCTTGGACGTGCCCGCGTACGCTCCGATGTGGATATAACGAAGGAGATGCGCCTATGAGCTCTCCTCGTCTCCACAGAGCCGCCAGTGGGACGGCCGGCTTTACCCTCCTCGAGCTGATGGTCGCAGCGGCCGTCTTGTCGGGGGTAATCGCCAGCATCGGCCTTATGTTCACCACCTCGTCGGCGATGACAGCCTCGAGGAGCCGTATTCTGGTCGCCACACAGCTCATGCGCGGGCTTATCCTCGATATTGAGGAATACGCCCAGCAGGAATATTACGATTCCAGCGCGACTCCAGAGGAGCGGGAGTTCCCGTCGGACGTGGAAGGGGCCTCCTGCGATGAGTATGTCCCCGAGCCGTTCAACGGTAAGGGCGGCGAAGAGTGGGCCCCTGCCACATATAGCTGTACCTACGACCTGGTGGGGATCGATCCGGACATCGAGATTCAGTCGGCCCTAGACTCCGAGGCGCTATCGTCCCTGACCAATAATGTACAAGAGAACGGAGGGGGTGCCTCAAGCAAACCCAATCTGGAGCTTCTACAGCAGAGCAATATGATGAATATGGCGTCCCTTCTACCGCTGATGGGGAGCGCCGGTATTCAAGTACAGTCCGTATGTAGCATCAACCCGCTGATGCTCATACAAAGCATCGAAGGGATGACCATGTTCTTCCCTGAGGTCATCAATCTGGCATCAAAACAGATTCGCAAGCTCACCGTCCGACTGGTCTACAAGGACGAAGGTGAAGATTACACCATGGCGGTGGAGACCTTCATTACTGCGGATGGTCGAGGAGAGATTGATCAGCTCGAGAAGCTGGAAAACATCACCAATTCGCTCGGGAACCCCGGAACCTCTACTCCCCCAACTGGAGGGATCAAATGAGGTCCAATCGACAAGCGGGCTTCTCCGTATTGGAGATGGCGGTGGCGATGGCCATCTTTTCGATGGTGGGCCTGGCGATGGCCAGCGCGTTTCAGATGGTGGATTCCGGCGGCGGAACCCTCCGGATTATGCAGGACCGAATGGCGGAAGGTCGGGTGGCTATGCATCATCTGACCCGCGATCTATCCATGGCCTATCTAAGCACTCATGTACCGATCGACCCGGTCAGTAAGCAGCCCGATAAGATGGGAATTCGTCAGATCACATTCTTCAATGGAACCTCCGATAGCGTTGATTTTACGACTCTGGCTCATCGCCGACTGGTGCGCGGAGCCCGGGAAAGCGACCAAGCACAGATCGGCTACTACCTTGATCGCGTCGATGGCGAACCGGTGCTGATGCGTAGCGTAAAGAGCCCACTGGACGACTCCGATAACCGCGGCGAAGGGTTTGTCGTCTGCCGTGGAGTGGAGGAGTTCAAGCTGGAATACTGGGACGCCCGCGGTGGAGAGAAGGAAGGGCGATGGGAGGACGACTGGAGCGCAGAGCAGTCCGAGCTCCTCGAATCACTGGAGCCACAGGAAGGCTACCTGGTCGACGAGGAAGAGGCCGAACAAAAACTCGACCTTCTCCCCTATCGAGTACGAATCAGCCTGGTGTTGAGCATCGATGACGACTCCAATGTCCGCTTCCAGGCCCAGACGCCCATCTATCTACGCAGGGCCTTCAAATTCGATGCATTGAGTAAATCGGGCTCCTCCAAAGGCGGATCGATGCCCGGAAGTACTCCAAGGACAATGCCGGGAGGAATGCGATGAACCGGCCGATGTCCAATCTACGCAATGCCGGGCAAACCTGGCTTCAACTGGTTCATGACCGGCCTACGAGCGGAAAAAGAAACCGTGAACAGGGGATGGCCCTGCTCATGGTCATTACCTATATGGCGATTCTACTTCCCCTCAGCATGCAACTCATGGAAGAGAGCGTGGAAGACGCCCAGGTCTCTCGCAATATGGAAGCCGAAGTACACGCCTATTTCCATGCGCGTAGTTCTATAGAGATCGCTCGCCAGGTACTACGAAGCCAGCGGCGTGCCGATACGCTGTTCAAAATGGCTGCCAATATGGGCGTCGTGAAAGGCAATGTACCCAAGCCCCAGTTATGGCCGTTGGCCTGTAAATTCGGCGACATCTTCCAAAGCGGAAAGGTCGAGCTGATGGGAATGCCCATGTTCGATCTCGGCGAACAAAAGGGGATCGGGGTGAGCAATGGTAGCTTCAGTTGCGAACAACCCGAAGCCGAAGATGGCCGCGTCAATGTGAATGACACGACCCGTAAAGACCATATCTATCGACAACTGGTGTTATTGATTCGAGCCCTTTCGGACTTCCAGGAAGTCGACGACACAGAGATTCAAGAGCTGGTTGCAGGTATCATCGACTATATCGACTATGATGAGCAGGCGTCTCAGCCCGAAGGTCCGTTCCTGCGAGAGTCCAGCGGCTCCGAGAGTGATGAGGCAAAGAACGCGCCCCTCGACTCTGTGGATGAGCTCCGGTTGATCGAAGGAATGAGCGAAGAGCTATTCTGCCTCTTAAAGGATCGCGTCACCGTATACATGCCGGAAAAGATCAATGTGAACTCGGCCGACCTCTATGTCTTACGTGTTCTTCTCTGCGACAGCCTCAACAGCGAAGAAGAGCGGATGCTCTGCGAAACAACCCCGAACGGGATCGATGAAGCTCTGGAGTGGTTGGAGGTCTGTCGGCGCCTGAAATGGGCCATGCTATCGCCGCCCTTCAGCACAGAAACACAATTTGGCCAGTTCTTCGCGAAAGTCCCCTACGAGATGTTCCCCCCTCCGAGCATCAGCACATCCGCGTTGAAGAAGAAGATCAGCACCGATGCACGAGTGATCCGAATTAAATCCACGGGGAAGTATCCGATCGGCAAGAAGAAGAACGGCGAATATGCCAACTATGTGACCAAGACCATCGAAGCCGTCATTGATTCCAAAGACGGCCGATATATCTACTGGCGGGAGAACTAACGATGGCACAACGAATTCTAGGGCTTGATGTCGGCGCCAATTCCGTTTGTGTGGCCACCATCGAATCGACACTCCGCTCGGTACGCCTGGTGGGGTTGGATATGGAAACGCTCCATATTCCGCGTACTGAACTACCTCCTCCGGTCCCTGGACGAGAAGAGGACGAAGATTCCGACGCTGTCGCAACACAAAATCATACCGCTCGAATCCAGGCTATATCCGCCGCATTGAACCGTTTGAAGAATCGGGGAGCGCTCGTCGCCGATCATGTGGTCACATCCATTCCCGCAGACCATGTCTATACACGTGTTCTAGATTTCCCCTTCTCCGATCCAAAACGTATCGAAGAGGTCCTCCCCTTCGAACTGGAAGCCCATATCCCGTGCGATATCGAGGATGTGGTGATCGACCACTATGTCCTGAAGACCGACGAAGACGGCTGTACCGTATTTACCGCCGCCGTTCCCATGGACAAGATGGAAGAACACCTCGATGTTCTTAGTGGCGTTGGTATCGACCCGCGGCTCGTCTCCCTGGCTAGCTTTGGCTATAGCAAGTTGCTTCAAATGGACCATGACCAGGCCGATGGAGACGACACTCGATGTGTTGCTGTCGTCGATCTGGGACGTGAACGAACGGACATCACCATCAATCTCGATGGTCGTCTGGCCTTTGCACGCACCATACGGCGCGGCGCCGAACATATGATTCGAACCCTGGCTGACGGACTGGGCGTCTCCACAGAACAGGCCGAGCGATTGATGCTGGCCCATGGTCGCGTCCTGAATAACGAACATCTGGCCGCTCTGGAAACCCAGACCAAGGACGGCGACCCGAACGATAATGCACAGGTATGCCGTCTGATTCGAGCCGGTCTGGCTCCGGTTCTTCGCGATATCAACCAGACCCTGCGAAGTCAGGAACGGGTAAATAATGAGCCTGTTGAGAAACTCCTTCTGGCCGGTGGGCTCTCCAATCTACCTGGGCTGGTGGACACCACCGCCGAACTGCTCGAAGTGCCAACGGAACGACTCAAAGGAATTCCCATCGAATCGTTCAAGGAGAATCTCAGCCCGGAAGAGGCGACGACCTACGCGGAATCCGTAGGCCTGGCTTTAGAGCTCGCCCGGGGAACCCGTAGAGAGACGATCGACTTCCGGCGAGATAGCTTCGCCTATGGTGGTAACTTCCAATATCTGGCGGATCGAGCCGGTGCTATCTTTATGATCAGCCTATTGCTGTTGAGCGGACTCTACAGTCTATTCAGCGCCAAAAAAGACAACCTCGAGGCCATTCGAAATGCGCGCCGCGCAGAGCTGAGCGAGCTGACCGAAAAGATCACGGGCCAGCCCATATCCAACCCATTCGAGGCCATGGATCTGATCGAGAATCCCCCACAAAACCGCTACGCCCGCTATCTTCCGGAGCGGAGCGCCATATGGGCCCTACGAAAAGTAAGTGAAGCTGTGCAAACCGTACGTGAATCCCATGTGGATTCAGACAAACCGAGCAGCCTGGATGGCTCCTCCCCAGGACCCACCAAGCCCGGTGGTCCCTCCTATGGACTCAATGACTTCTCCGCTCCCACCCCGCGTGCCGATGCACCCGAATTTTCCAGACCCTACGATATTGAGATCGACAAGATCGTCATCTTGATGCAGGAAGAATTCACAATGATCGCTGGCGGATCCGGTGAGGTAAAAGGGGCCCGGTCCATCGCGCGGATCGACGGCCACACCAATAATGTAGAGTCACGAGCCAAGTTCAAGAAGCTCCTGAATGATGAGAGCTGCTTTACCGTAACTTCGGACCAGGAAAAGAAACAGCTCACGCAGGATCGCCATACTGGCTGGCGAAAATTCGAGATGGAGGTGTCCATTCGCTGTGATGGCGCCGACCAGGAAGAAGAAAAGAAGGAGCCGACGGCCGATGCACCCCAGGGTTCCGAAGCGGACCCCAAGAAGGGCAAAGAATCCGGAGCGACCGCTCCCTCCAAAGCCCCTGGTACCGGTAACCTCAATACCCAATGGCCCAAACCCGGCCAAGCCAACCAGCCAGGCCCCTCCGGTCCGCCAGGTTCCTCCGGGAGAATGAAGATGATCGATCCTCGACGGAAACCACCAGGAGCAAAGCCCTCCAGGGTCATACAACCCACCCCACTCGATCCGGGCCCCACCAGCCCACGTGGAGGTCTCCGATGAAAATCATCCCCGCACCCATCACGAATCGAGTAAATGAAATCTTCGAACGTATGACTGTTCGGGAAAAGATGCTTCTCGGCATCTTAACCGGAGCCGTCGTATTGGCCGGTATTATCGTGGTTATCGTGCAGAGTAATTCGGCGCTCGAGTCGACCCAACGTGAAATCGCTGATCTGGAACGGTCCATTCGGGTCGTCCATGAGAACGCCAGTAAATACCAATCGGCTCAGCTACAAGAAAAGCTATTCCGTGATGCGGTAGAGCGCAATACTGTATCCAATCTGAGTACCACCATTGATACCATCGCCAAACGCGTGCGAATTACAGATCAAGATTCGCCTGGTACCGGTGGTTCCTTGAACGATGTTCTCGAATATCCGGGCGAAGCAGAGAACAAACGTCGCCCACTGAAGTTCCCCCAGACCAAGAAGGGGAAGAAGATTAAGAAAAAGGACCTGGATAAGTTGAAACCGGGAAGTTTCATTGTCCGGGTAAACCAGGAGGTAAAACTGGATGATCCAGTCAGCCACCAGACGATCTTTGATTTCCTGGCTCTATTGGAACAGTCCGAAAAGCTCCAGCAGTTGAATAAAGCGCGGGATTACAGCCAGGTGATGAAGGATTGGAAGCTCCTTTTTGTTACCTATCTGGAGATCAATGAGAAGTTCGGCCGCCCGGACGTAGCGAAGATCGAACGAATGGTCGTCACCACCTACATCCAACCCTGTGGGAATGGAAAGGTTGAGGGCGACGAGGAATGTGATGACGGTCGCATTGGAAGTAGCGAATGCACACCCAAATGCACGAAACGGAAAAAGAAAAAGTCTTAATCGGGTCTATTGCCTGGGATAACGGAATATGCGTCAGAAAATCATACGAAGTGCTCTTTACGGTGTCGGCTATCTACTGCTGACGGTCGTATTCATTTATTGGACGTTCCCCACCAGTGCGGCACGTGATCTGGTAGAACGCGTCCTGACAACCAAACTCGGATACCAGACGGAGATCTCCTCTCTATCCATTGACGGGCTCTCCGGCATTGGTCTGAAGAACGTAGAACTGATCGGGCGCCCAAAGAAGATTCTGGGCAATAAAGAGCTGAAGAATCCGGAAAAGTACGATCCCAAAACCTATGATCGTCTTCACGACCCCATAACCATCGAGCTTGATTCCGCTTCTCTGAACACCAGTCTATTCGAACTCTTGACCGGAAACCGTAAGAAGGTGAACGCATCGGCCAAGATCAAGGCCTATGGCGGAGAGATCAAGATTGGCCGACTCTCCATAGCTCCCGGGTCGATGGACATGGTGGGCATCCGAATGAAAGAGCTGGATTTTTCGGATCAAAACCCCCTTCGTCTGCTCCTCCCCATGGACCTGCGGGGAGAGCTCTCCGGCAACGCAAAAATGTCCATCACGGGCCGTAACCCCGACGCGGCCGAGATCTCCATCACCTATAAGGACGTTTACTGGTCCTATCCAATCATTCCATGGTCCATGGTCAAACGCTTCCAGGGAAACCGGGCAAATGCCATGAGCGCCCTTGTTCCTGGCACCAATATACCCCTCTGCCCGGCCGAGCTCGGAGATATTGAGATCAAGCTGAAGATCGCAAAGGACGCCAAAGCATCCCGCGCTCGAACCCGTGGAAAGAACCGAAAGAAAGCGAAACCACGGTATATCTTCAGCATTGAGGAATTCAGCGCGTCAGGCCCAGACATCCAGTTCAGCGTAAATAAGGGCAGTCGGATTAATTTTGAGAGAAACCGGCTCAAATCCGGGGCTATCAATCTGAACCTCCGTTTCCAATTCTCGGATGATTATCTGGCGAAAGAATGTGTCCTGGATCCAAAAATGAAAGCCGATCCGGACACCTACAACCTTCAGTTGAAGTACCTTATGTCATCCGGCCATATGAAGCGGTTTACCGACCCAGATGGGTGGACAGGACTCGGCTGCGTCGGTGCAAACCTGAAGCGAGCACGCTGTAATGTGAAACCCGCGGGAAAGGCGAGCACACGCGCCCGCAAACGAACGCGAAATCGAACGAGCGTTCCCGGACGTCCTAGCAAGCCACATCGAAAGAAGGCCATTCGCTCCAAATCGAAAAAACCCCCAACCACACGCCCCTCGTCGCGAACAAGAGAAGCCGATACAGCCGACGAGGAGCTGGATACACCGCGTCGCTCCAACGTAAAGCCGGCCTTCAAGCGGAAGAAATCTTCTCGAGCTGCCCCAAGCCGAGTACGTTCAAGAAATGGTGAACGCCCGGCTATCGATCCCCGAAAGATACAGCCAAGTTTCGTCCCCAACACCCCGATACCCGAACCGATAATCGAACCAGACGAGATCGAAGAGGAGGAGATCGGCGACGACGAAGAGTTAGAAGATGAGGGCGTCGACGAAGAGGAAGAAGACGAAGACGATGAGGACGATGAGGACGATGAGGATGAAGAGGACGACGAAGATGAAGAGGACGAAGAAGAGGACGACGATGAAGAATAGTTTCTGGCCCACACAGGCGAGTAAAAAACCATTGCGCTGGCATCTACCGGCCATCATGTTGATCGCCTCTCTTGCCTTGAGCTGCGCCGCCACAGAAGAGGACGGCGAGACCTGCCCCGCGATTACCCAACCCGATGGGCTACTTCACGGCTATGAATGTACTTCGAACGAAGACTGCCTCTATGGAGTCTGCGACCTGGACGCTCTTGTGACCGGTGGTAGCTTTGGTATCTGCACAAAGGCCTGTGGAACATGCGCCGGTGGCGAATGTAGCGCCGACAACGACTCGAGCCTCGGCCTCTCGTTTACATGCATACGGCCCAAAGATATGGGGTCCCTCTGTGTTCCCCAATGTAACCAGCTCTCCGACTGCACCGCACTGAGCCCCAAGTACACCGACTGCAGTCTAACGCCGCCCAATTACCCGAATGGGACGATTGGGGTGCAAAAGTTCTGTATCGCCACCCCATAATCCAGACGTTCGGATTCGTGGTTTCTACAATGGCGTATCCTCGTGTACCCTTGTGCACACCGGATCATGCCGGGGTTTGTGTTCTCCCCTTGAGCCACCACGTGAATGTCTAACGCTCCTACACCAAAGGTTCTCCTCGTCGGCCACGGCGGCATGGGTCGACTCTATGCCGATGCCCTGCGATCCGCGGGGGCTCTGGCCGGGGTCGTCGTTCGCAGCGAAGCTTCGATGGAGCGACTTTCAAAGTCCATTGCAGAACCGGTGTTCCGAAACCTCTCGAAGGCAATGGAACAACAGGCTCCCGACGCGCTGGCGGTCTTGAGCCCTACGGATGTACACGCCCACCATATTCGCCATGGTATCCGCGCGGGCATCCCGGTGATGGTCATCAAACCGGCGGCGGTTCGGCCGGACACCGCACGAGAACTGAAACAAGAGGCGGACAACGCGGGCATACCTGTCCTGGTCGCCCATGAAGGGGTCTTTGCCCCGGCGTACCGAGCCCTTGAGGAACAGATCCAACAAGGTGCGATTGGTAGCGTGCTTGAAGTCCGCTGGTTGAAAGAAGGCCAGGACCGCCTCTCTGGCGGACGAGACGCGGACCCCATCGATGACGCCACCGAAGGTCGAAATATTGGGCATGTCTACGCGACCGCCATGCATGAAATCTACGTTGCCAACCGCCTGGCCGGCGGAGCTGCTCCTGTAGACGTGGCCGTGCACCACGCCAACGCCTCAATACGGGTTCCAGAACTCGACGCTCTGTTCACCTATCCAGGGGGCCTCCAGTTTCGTCTACGGTACGATGGCCAACCCGACCGGGAATTCCGACGCGGACTACAAGTCATCGGAACCGAGGGAAATCTGCTCTGGTTGGTACAGCCGGGGGCGACAATACTGCGGCGGCGCACGGCGGAGGGGACTCGCGACCTGCCCTTTGTCGGTACCCACACCTCGAACCCCGCCGAACCTGTCATCACCGAGCTGATGGAAATGTTGGGAACAGAGGTTGTGTTCGAAAACCTCGACGCTGGCGCGAACGCGTTACAGGGCGCACGAATCCTCGCCCAGGCGGTCTCGGATCATCTCTCGGTTCCAATCACTCTGGATGATCTGGCCGGTGGTGTCGATCGCCAGGAAGGGACGTGATGGGGCGCCCACCGTTCATCAAGGCTGGGGCGATCCTCGTCGTCCTGGCGGCAATCCTATGGTCGCTCCCTGGATTGGCTCAGCCCCCCAGCAACACCGAATTTGTCGTTCCACGCGGTATGGACACCCGAATAGAAGGACTATTCGCTCCCTACCGTACCGAAAACCCCGTGGGCTCTCTTGGAGCCATGGGACATATCCGACCTCGGGACCAAACCATAGAGGTGGACGTATCGGGTCCAGACGGAGCGAAAGCTCTGATCATCCTGGAACACCCGAAGCAGGCCCAACAGGTACAAGACAGCTCAAGCTCCTTCGCAATTCATATCCAACGTCTCGGGAACGCCCCGGTTCCCAATGCGGCTATTGAAGAGCTCCTGGAACGTCTCAAAGCAAACGACGACGGTACCTTTCCATGGCGAATGATACAGGCTCGCCCCAAGGTAAAGCCGGATAGCAAAACGACCACAGCTCCGACCACCCCAACCGCGAAAGACCACTCCACCGTGCAGCCCAGCTGGCTATTCGGAACGGGTCTCTGGATCCTCTTATGGATCGGTCTCTGTCTGACCCTCCTATGGACATGCGTAGCGAATTGGAAGGGCTGGCTGGCGTCACTTCGAACTCTGGGTAGCACCGACATTGCTCTTCTCGTTGTCGTTCTGCTGGCGGTCTATCTGCGCTTCTTCTTTGCCCCCGAGGCCATCTATAAAGAAGCCCATCCCTTCCGAGGCCTGGAAACCGGCTTCATGCCTTTATCCGCAGCGGTGACACTCGATGGTGCCTCGATGCCCGCCTACCACGCCTTGGTTCAACTGGGCCACTCCCTAACGGGGCTGCACCCTATAACTCTCCTATTCCAGCTAAACGCACTCTTTGGATGCATCATGGTGCTCATCGCCGCCAGCCTCGGGCGACGGCTGCACGGCACCGGGCATGGGGCCCTGATCTATGCCGCAGTGATGGCCTTTTTACCTCATGCCGTAAAATACTCCCATTCCGAAGCCCTTACAGGGCCCATGGCCTGTCTACTCTTGTTGTCCATTCGGTTGGCATTGGATGCAACCCGCAATCGCCGGCTGACGATCTCCTTCTTGATATCCATCGGCCTACTTTGCGGTATCCGCCCCGAAGCGATGCTCACCCTCCCTGGACTGGCGCTCATCGCCATCGCGGGGGCCCGTGAAGAGAACACGAGTGCCGTAGCCGCCACAGACTCTGGCACCGGGTTTCTTGGCTACCTGCGCCAGGGCGTCCACCTCAGCCCCCTCCGGATCGTCCTGAAAACAAAGGGACGACTCTTCCTTCTCCTTGCCCTGCTGGGCTGTCTGAGCGTGGGACCAGACCTCGCTATCGTCTGGGATGCCCAGACCTCCGGCGCGGGTCTCTCCAGCGAGGACACCCGCAACCTGGGTATGAGCCAGGCCGGGAGCTCCGAGGGGCCGGACGAAAGCGCGACCGTTGTGCGCCTCGCGAAGAAGCTGTTTTCACCGTCCTATAATGTATTTCTGAACCCGGCCTATACACCGCCCTGGCTACTGTTCTTTGCCCTCGTGGGTGGAATTCTTATCACCTTACAGCGTCCTCTATTCGGGACCGCGCTCTGGCTCTCTGGTGGTCTCCTGTTAACCACCTATGGCTTCCTGGTGAGCTCTCTGCTCCGGTTCGGAGAGATGCGCTATCATCTGAGCCTGGTCCCCATCTTTATGATCTTCGCCGCCTTCGGTTTGACGGTGCTCTTCGGGTTCATTCTCCGACGAAGAGGGGAGAATCGTTGCTGGTCCTCTGGAGTTGTGGTCGTCCTGGCTCTTGGCTTTCTACCCTACCAGGGAATGGTGCAGTGGAACGACCACCCGTTCCAGCTCGAATACAAAACACTGAAACACCAGGTGATGGAGACAAAACAGGTCTGGGGCCTGGGCACCTATATAGCCTTCCCAGACTCTCCTACCGATCCGAAACTCAAGACACGACTCCTCGACGCACGCCCCGAAACGATGCGAGTCCTGCTGGTCCATCGAGGGTATGAGATGGAATCGGGCACCTGGTCCCAGTTGAAGGAAGACACCTCCCTTCGCGATCCCAATCGACAGGTGCTGATCTATCGAGGGCTCTACGCCCATTATCTGGCCGGCCCGAATCGTGATCCGGACAAGTGGTTCTGGGGCACCATGAAAAAATATGGCATATCCAAAGATCCGGGGCGCGGCCCCTATCTGGAAGCCGTTTTCCCTGCCAAGAGGCTCCCCTTTCAGGCCTATCACGCCCTATTGGACCCCAAGTTCACCCATAAAGAATTTACCATCGCGCTCTATCGCCTTCGCTACGAATAAGACGCACCCACTTTCTGAACCAGACCCATAATGCAGCTCGCTTTCTTCGACATCGACGGTACTCTTGTACGCCCTTCCACGGGCTGGGCGATCTCACAGTCTCTACGCAAGGATGGGATTCTGTCTCGCCGAGATATCGCACGAGGGGCCTTCTACCGCGTTCTTATGCGTCTCAATCGCTTGGAATACTCCCAGGTGATCCGTAGCGTCATGAAGGTCATCGAGGGGCGTTCCGAGGAAGAGATACGAACCTGGTTTCAGCGCGCATTTGATCGATACGTTCGCTATAATTTTGTCCCCTCCGTTCTCGAACGAGTAGAGGAACACCGACGCCGTGGCGATCCGATCATCCTATTATCTGGCACCAGCCAGATCGCCGGTAAAATTATCGCAGAGCATCTACCCGTCGACCACCTTATTTGCGCCCACGCCGAGATCGTGGACGGGCTCATTACCTCTCAATTGATTGAGCCCATTCCCTATCGGGAAGGAAAGATCCCATGGGCCCAGAAGATTGCAGACGAAACCGGGATCCCCCTGGATTCTGCTTTCTTCTATACAGACAGCATCACAGATCGCCCTCTTATGGAACGCGTGGGAAACCCGGTAGCGGTAAATCCGGGACCATTATTGCGCCGCCTCGCAAGGAAAAACGGCTGGGAAATGCTCCTGGATCGAAGCCATTGCGATGTTGTGCTTCACTCCAAAACGGAAAAAGCCCCGCAAAAATGCGGGGCTTAATAAGTGCCGAGGGGGAGACTCGAACTCCCGACCTGACGGTTATGAGCCGCCCGCTCTCACCAACTGGGCCACCTCGGCAGGAGGGCGGGATATGGCAGTATGAGCGGTCTTTTGTCAACTCTAAATCCACCTTATCCGCACAAATAAAGGCTCTGTTTTCGCCCATAAGAATGAAATGGACGTGCGTCTTCCGCGCGAATGTGCTAGGGCAAATCCGGCCTGAACGCGAGATCTGGAGCGGATGATGCACAACGGAAGCCTGAAGCTGATCGCTGGACGATCACACCCTGACTTTGCCCAAGCAATAGCGAGTCATTTAGACATACCGCTGACCCCCACGGACTTTGTCCGGTTCAGCAATGAAAATCTGATGATCCAGATTATGGAGAACGTGCGTGGTGATGACGTATACGTTGTCCAGACGGCCTCACCACCGGTGAGTGAAGGGATTATCGAACTCTTGATTACGATCGACGCGTTGAAGAGCGCTTCGGCCGGTCGGGTCACAGCTGTGGTCCCCTACTTCCCCTACGCTCGTAGCGACAAGAAGGATCGACCAAGAATTAGTATTACGGCACGACTGATGGCTGATCTCATCCAGACCGCGGGAGCCGACCGCGTCTTAACGATGGATCTCCACGCGGCCCAGATCCAGGGTTTCTTTCATATTCCAGTGGATCATCTTGAGGCACGCCCCATCATCTGTGATTACTTCTGTCGCCGTTCCCTCAAGGACCATGTCCTTGTCGCCGCCGACGCGGGTGAAGCGAAGGATGCCGGAGGGTATGCCTCACGACTGAAGCTCCCAATGGCGATCATCGACA
>MDTE01096950.1_pt1 | contig 27301 bp, 24 predicted proteins | sample 811231 | NCBI WGS metagenome assembly MDTE01 (sample SAMN05326651, study PRJNA326480) | marine metagenome | isolation source: seawater | place: Indian Ocean: Red Sea | collected 2010
ATTGAAATTGGTAGCATCGCCGCGATCATTGCCGGCGGGATAAGAATGAAAATCGCACTGAGCGGGACGGTGATTGAGAAAGCGCCAGCAAATGCCGCGACGGCGGCAAGTAAGGCGAGGTGAACAAAAGCACTCAGAAGGATCAGCTGGATTGCCGAACTCGGGGTAAGTAGGACGGCCCGAAAAGCGTCATAGTAGGTTTGCATCTTAGTAGCCACAAGTTTCGGCAACTTCGGCACGCAAGCTAGAAGCATGTAAAACATGATAATCGCAGCGCCTAGAACCGCCAGGGCGGGCAGCAACAAATTAGCAGCTGCAAATCCAGTAGTGTTGAGCAAAGAAACAAAGGCCAACGAAACCCCTACCAACAATACGAGGGTGACGAGGCCTATACCCCGATCCGTGAAGACCGCGGTTAATGCCCCACCGAAAGGAACTTTTACACGGGTTAACAGCCACACGCGTGCAGCATCACCGCCAATACCCGATGGTAGGAACTGATTGAAAAACAGGCCAATCATCAGGTTGCGCCATACTTCAAGGCTCGGCAGCGTGTAGCCCTGAGCGCGCAATACAACCCACCATCGGAGTGCGAGACAAGTTATCTGTAGAATGGCGAGAAGCATGACAACCATTAGCCAGCTAGAGCTCGCTTGTTCAAGTCGCACCACCATATCGGCGAAACTCGCCTTGCTCAACGCCCACCAAACCAATCCACCTGTGACAACGAATTTCACAAATACGGGTGCGATCCGGCGGAAGGCACCGGTTGCATCACTACGTATCTCACCCATCACAATGCCGTTCAGCTGAAACCTTCAAGTGTTACGGGCTGCAACTAACCACTAGCGATAATTTGCCACCAACATGATATAAACGCCGCAACTCCTTGGTAGCAATCTCAACAAATAATCAGCATGAAGCGATTTGAAAAATTCATGAATGCCGCGAGCGCCCTAGTCGCCCTCGCCTCCGCGGCGGTAGCGTGGGTCATGCTGCCCAGGTTCGGTGTCGGCGTTCTCGGCCAAGAGATAGTATTACTACTTTGCTTCTTTATCGCGGCCACTGGTTTCTACTGCATACAACTTCTGAAACTGCTGATTAGACTTTTCCTTAGATTCAGCATGCCCACTGCCGGACCGTAATTAGCGCAGTACATTTCTGACATATAGGGCTTCCGCAGTATGGCACCCGGACCACGCCCTATGAGTTTGGTAGGATAGGCACCTAGGTTCTACCAACGCGCTATATTCAAGTTATTCTTTTATCGCCTTTTCCACCAAAACGCTTTGCTCAATAGGAGCGCCATCGCGCTTTCCCGAACGCTGAAGTCTGCCCTACGTGCGGCGATCAAGGCCCAGGCATCCTGATAGGCGGCAACGCCGTAGAAAAAGAGAATTGGTTGGACTGGTAGTATGTAGCGATCCTGCGCGCCGCCTGCAAGAATCGGCACAATGAATATCAGAACTAACCACTTGTCCTCTCGATCACCACGAGCCATCAAATAGATGAGGCCCGGGAGAAAAAATAGACTTGGTGCGGCGCGAGTGAAAAGAAATATCGTGTCGACCCCCCCAAACGAAGGGCGAAAGCCAACGAGATAGACCAATTTGGCAGCAATCAAGGCAAACCACGATGCGAGAAGGTCAAGCCATTGCGGGCTGAAGCCAAAGACACCTGAAAAGTACTCCGCCTGGGTATAGCCAAAATAGGTTAGCCGCGCAGATCCAACGGCAAATTGCACTGCATACGGTAGGAAAAAAGTGAGAAATGGAGCGTACGCAAGGACAAAAACGATGGCTAAGACAATTCGCTCTCTTGGGGAAAGGTTTGTATCGAGCAATAAAATAGAGGCGAATACAAAAATAAGTACGGAAATGCCATTTGGCCTGGTTAACAATAGCAAACCAACAAAAAAGAACGACCACAGATATCGTCGAACATGGCCCTGGAGCGATTTAAAAACTATAAAAAATCCAGCGAAAAAAAATGCTGCAAGCAGATCGCTACCGAGATTTATCATAAACCAAATGAAATGTGGAAGTAACGCGAAGGAAACTAACCACACCGTAGCAAGACCGCATTTTTCAAACCACCAAAGCCATAAACCCGCGGTGGCAATGCTTAGAAAGACAAAGAACAAAGCCAGAGGCCAGGTATTATTTTCCTCATAGTTGAAGAGCAAAAGCATCGCGGGAAGCAGTGGTGCAGCCAGGATCCCTCGGTGCCGATCGATGTCTCCCTCATACAACTCAGAAACGGAATCAATAACCCCTCGCAGCCCATTGTTGAATAACTGGTCGCCTGAATTTCGATAGACTTGGAGATCGCTACTTGGCGCTACGTGGAAAGGTGAAGCCGGAATGCCCGCTTCATTCGGGATTGGCGAAATAGCGGTCACCAAGGCCACGGCTAAGCGCACAAATCCGGCAAATGCGATTAGCCAAAGAAACTTCCTACTCCACGTCAGCGTCATTGATATATCATGCTCGTGAATTAAGGACGGCGAGCACCGCTGCTAACCAACTCTGAAGGCAGGAGGGAACGGCGAAAAAGTATGGCTGTTTAAAAAGGACTGCCCCCTCGGGAAATCCATAAGCCAGCGAAAATCAACCCCGCTATTCCCCGGCAAGGATTGTCCACCCTCTACTCTGCCTGAAGTAGCGACAAACTCTCTCGTTAGGCGACAATAGCGGTACGCATACATCAGTCACCCCCTAATATATAGCCGGGACTCAAAGGCCCCCCTTTTGTGAGGTTAGCCGCATCGCGAATACGTCCTCTCAAGAGAATTTTAGTAATAACCACGTTGCCCGCACCTGTTGCCACGATTGGCCTTCCAGAATCGTCAATGGAGACAATGTTCCCGGGCGCCCCTCGCTGAAGATCCCTGCTAGCAGCCAGGTCCCAAATACAAATCTTTCGACCACAGCTTGTCGTCATCCCGCCACTCTTTGGGCGCATCGCATAGCACGTTCGTCGTACGTCTGCGGGTGATCCAGACCAATCAATAACAGAGTGGTTCAGTCCGTACGAGGGCATCGTTTCAACGGAACCGCTTTGGGCCCTCAGGGTTAATTCGTACCGGCCGTATAGAGCATCGATTACCTCAGCTGTCGCCTTTGTTACTAAGGGCGCAACCCGTCCTTCGACATCACCCCACGTATCGTTTTCTTTCAGCGTTACCCGATGCTCGAGTAGCACATCACCCTCGTCAAACCTTTCTGTCATAACATGCGCGGTAACGCCGGTTTGGGCATCGCCCAAGCGAACAGCCCAGCGATTGGGAGTTCCGCCGGCGCGGTCAGGCAGCAATCCCGGATGAAGATTCACTGCGCGCCAGCGTGCTGACTCGAGAAGCACTAGGGGGATTAGTCTATGAAAACTACAGCACAGAATCAGATCGGGTTGGGCAGACCTGATAAAGTTTTTGAGACGCAGACCATGCAATTCGCGTGATGAGAATAGGTGAATGCCGTGCGCCCGCGCCAGGGAAGCGACAGTTTGGGTGGCCTCGAATGGATCGCGATAGAGAAAATCGTCTGTGCGGCTAAGCCCCATCAGGCGTGCGATTGCGCCTGCTTTCTTGCGAAAGTTACGTCTGGACAGCGTTCGCGGTTCCAATTTGGAGCAGACGCCAATGACTCTTTCGCCCGACTCGATACATTTTTTGAGCGCAATCGAGCCGTGTCCTGAATTACCAAAAAGAAAAATACTGGGACGGCCTTGATCGTGTGGGCGAGCCATCACATTCAAATAACGCGCCCGCTTGCCCGCCTAAAATCAAGAATGGCGCGCTTCAACGACACTGGAAGATATGCAACCGGCGAGTTCCGTGCAGCGCGCTCTGAACTCCTGACCGTGCTACCAAAATTATCTGGCGGAGGCTCTCCAGTCAAAGGGTCGTAGTAATACAGCGGCACATCGTGACCGCCAAATTGTGTTTTAAAGAAATGGACACTGCCGCCGGGGGTGCTTTCCGCCATGTCAAATTCGGGAATACCTCGGTCGCGGCACTGATCAAGAATATGGGCAAACAAAACATAGTTCGCATTGACGGGGCGTGCGGCTCCGGTCGACCCATTTACCCAATAAATGCAGATATTCTGACCGTACAGTGCAACCATGGCAGATACGGCCGCTCCATTGTGTCGCGCAATAATGACTTCGCTATCGCTCCCAAATTGGCGGATAACTGCGTGGAAGAGACGCCGATTGTAGATCGGCACCAAACGCTCAACCATGCGATCACGGTAGAGGTCGTAGGCGACGTCGACTAAGTCGTGGTGTGATTCCACTTTAACCCCTAGCTTCCACCCCTTTCTTAACAAATTGCGCGCTTTCCCTGGCAGGGCCTTCAGCTGCTTTTCCGCGCTCGATTCGACCTTCATCGTCACGGTAGTTCGAGTCCCAAATCTGAACTCCGAGGTCGGCGCATTACGACCCGCTGATATTAGACATTGGTCGAGACCGCGTTTCTGCGCGAACAACTTTGCTCGCTCTATGAGCTCAATTGCAACCGCTTCTTCGTTTGTGAGAAGACCCGACCTGAGTCCAAAAAAGGCGTGTTGTCCACCAAAAATGGTCCGCGCGACGTAACCCCCAAGAAGGCCGCGGGGTTCACCGTCGCTTGACTTCTGTCGTGCAAGAACTGGGATCGCACGATAACTCTCGGTTAAAATGCTACACCATCTTGGATCACCTAATGGCGTGGAACAAGGGAACTGCAACGCGAGTTCCCTGGCATCGGCCAGAGCACGTTCGTTGGGTTCCACCAGGATCTCTACCGACATCGCGGATTATCGCTTAGGCCTGGTAATTTGGCTCGTCATAACACTGCGAAACATCCCGGTCGAAGTAAAGTTCGCATATATCCAAATATTCGCTCAAAGGAACAACGAAAAACGCTTCCACGTAACGTGGTCGATTCTCGCTGTGGAGAAGGCGCACGTTCATCGCATTGACACCAAGCGCATAGTGCACCCAGTCTCGCCTTGCTAGTTGCGATTCGTACATGCGTATCGCCTCGGCCTTCCGTTCCATGGACATAGTGATGTCAACGACAACGTTGCCGGGCACCACAGAGTAGACCTGATACGCCCATATCTGAATATCTTTAGGCAAACCCACAACGCGTGATGCCTGCAATAGCAACTGATTTGCACGCCGATGGTCATCGTGGTCGTCGAGCAGGAAAGGCAACATAATGGTAGAGGGTCGCCGCTCAAGCAGAACTTCTCCAAAATCCTGCGCTGCTTTGTCGTCCACGGGGATGTTTCTAACAGGGTGGCTCATGAAGCGCACTGAACACCCCATACATGCGGCACTAGCCTTGGCCTCCCCAACAAGTGTTTCATTTGGCTTATTCGTTGTTGGAGTGAGGTAGATAACGTTGACCTCTGCTCCATCTGCAACCGCCATAGAGATGGTGCCGCCGGGCCCTATCGCCTCATCGTCGCAATGGGGCGCGATTACCGTTAAGCGCTTGCCGCTCGGCCCGTTTTGCAAGACTGGGTCTATATTTTTGGTAAAGCGCATCGTCCTAATGACTTCCGCAGCGGCTTGCGTATCAGCCGGCGGGATCACGCTCTTCATAAAAAACTTGTAGCTGGACCGCCGTGCGACCAACCGCCGCAACTCCCGCAGCAAAGCTCGGATACTTGGTGCCAAAACCTTCACCCGTGGCTGCAGCATCGAGTGGTATTCGAGGTCATTCCACAGCCCGAGATAATCTTCGCCGTGCAACTAAGTTGCTAATCCAAAGTGCGCCAAAGGCTGCAAGGAGCATTAAGGGTAGCTCGGCAGGGACGCGATACCGCGGGTGCGAAAAAAACGGATGCGGCGCAGCAAAATAAGCCGCAAGCCCCACTGACAAGAGAAGAAGGGCGTATTGACGCTGGAGAATTAGGTAGAGAACACCGAAAAGACCAAGTATCCGAACGGAGCCTGAAAACGTAAGGGCTCCTACCTTGATGCCATAAAATGCAAGCGCCGACTTCTCGGGCTGATACTCCATCCCGAACAGACGATGAATATAGCCTTCCCCACCTCCGAGCACGTATCGTCCGATCGATTTCACAAACGCAATAATAACTGCACTAGCGTTGATCGAAGTTTCATCGAGATAACGATCTAGTATCTCAAGCCGGAGGCGAGTTTCCTCGCGAAAATCCAACTCTCGCCAACCCGGGTGTTGTTGATCGAGTTGGCGCTCCTCCATCTCCCAGAGCCGTTTTTTATAGGCAGGAACAGCCTCGCCCGGGCGCTCGGGAGACAAAAATTGAAGATTGTCGAGAATATAAAGATGCTGCGTGTGGCGACTAACAAAAGTAAGGCCTTCACCAGTTTCGATCTGCCGCTGCAACCATGGTGTGACCGCCACGATCGCAACCACAGTCGCAAGAATCCCCCCAACCAAAGCACGCCGCCAAGCCCATGCTTTGCCCGCAGCTATAACGATCAACGGAAGCGCAATCGGAAAAAGGAGCAGCAGGAACTGACTGCTCGGCCTGGTGAGCGTTGCGCAAGCGACCAGAAGTCCACAAACCGGCGGAATCCAAAACCGCCTAGGGCACTCGGCATAGCAGAGGGTTAAGAAAAAACACAGTGCGATCAAGAAAGCCTGGAGCATCTCTGCTGATACCAAGTGTGCGAACGCGAGCAGGTTGGGATTAAACAAAACCAGGGCTAGTGCCAGATCACCGAATCGGGGCCCGTAAGTCGATAGCGTCAGCTTCGCCATCCAACCAATGGCAAGCAGAAAGATCAGATTGATGGTGATCAAAGGGAACAGCGAAGAACCTTGCCCAAGTACCAATCTCAGACCTGCGACCATGACCGGATATCCCGGAGGCCACTTCGTCCACAGTTCGGTCGGTTCCCGTGGGTCTACAAACGAACCATATTCGAGCAACGCGTCGGCTGGGAAAACACCGTAGCGGTCGGATTCTCGGTGACAATCTGCGCCAACCTCCCGACACCCCGGATCCGAAAGTGCAATGATCACTAGGTTAAGGGCAAGAAAGGTGACCACGATGAAAGTAGCGGTCCGGCCCGCCCAGAATTCGTGCAACAAGTGAGGACTCACTTTCAATGCAAAGAGTTTTTCTTAGGTAACGCGCGAGCGCTCCTGCGGGTGATGTATCGGATAGCTTGTGATTCAGCAACGCACCATGCTAAGAGGCAGGAATCCCGTGTCAATTAGGGCGTCGGCGCAAACCCCCTCGGCGAATGAGAATTCTTGTCACCGGCGGTGCCGGTTTTGTTGGCTCCCACCTCGCGATCGGACTTAAGATCGATCAGCCGGACGCTGACGTTATTGCTCTTGACAATCTTAAGCGCCGAGGCAGCGAGTTGTCAGTGCCCCGTTTGCGTGACGCAGGCGTAACATTCCTGCATGGCGATATTCGATCGCCAGAAGACCTTGAAAACGTTGGGGCCCGCGACATCGTGATCGAATGCTCGGCCGAGCCCTCCGTCCACGCTGGCTACGACGAAAACCCAACCTACCTAATAAACACAAATCTTGGTGGCACCATAAATTGCTTGGAGTATGCGCGTCGGTCTGGGGCCGGTCTAATTTTTCTATCATCTAGCCGGGTGTATCCGATAGCCGCATTGAGGGCGTTGCCGCTTGAGAGAGATAGAGATCGCTTTGAAATTCATCCCGGAAAGGAGGGGCTTGGCTGGTCCCGCAACGGGATCTCCATCGACTTTCCGCTAACAGGAGCGCGATCGCTATATGGAGCAACAAAACTCTGCTCGGAACTTCTGATAGAGGAATATGCTGCCATGTACGGGGTCCGGACCATTATCAACCGTTGTGGAGTATTAACTGGGCCCTGGCAGATGGGGAAGGTAGATCAAGGGTTCGTCGTTCTATGGGCGGCCAGACACCTATTTGGCGGAAATTTGGCATACTTGGGGTTTGACGGTGAAGGATTGCAAGTCCGCGATATCCTGCATGTCAACGACCTGCATCAACTCGTTAAGATGCAGCTCAAGCACTTGAACGAACACTCAGGTCAAATCTATACCGTCGGGGGCGGACGACCGATAAGCGTCTCGCTCCGAGAATTGACCAACGCCTGCGTGAAAAGGGCCAATCGCGAACTGACTATCGATTCCGTCACGGACACCCGAGATGCCGATGTTCCCTATTACGTCACAGATAACCGTGCTGTTAGCGCCGCAACGGGCTGGGAGCCTCAAACTCAAATCGACCACATTCTTGACGAGATATTCGATTGGCTGCGCGACTACGAACAGCAACTCAGACCGATCTTAGGCCAGTAGCAGAACAAGTTGGCGAACGATGACAGTAGCATTGATAACCGGGTCGGCTGGTTTGATTGGCGCGGAAACCTCTAGGTTTTTTGCTGACAAAGGCCTGGAGATAGTTGGTATAGACAATGACATGCGAAGCCACTTCTTTGGCAAAGAGGCGAGTACCGTGTGGAGTCGGCGTCGCCTCGAGAAAGACCTGAGAAACTACCTGCACATCGATGAAGATATTCGCGATCAGGATTCGATGTCCTCTTTGTTCCAACGTTATGGAGATGAAATCGGCGTCGTAATCCACACTGCAGCACAGCCGTCACACGATTGGGCGGCACAGGACCCCCATACGGATTTTACTGTAAACGCGAACGGAACACTTAACCTGCTCGAAATGACGCGCCGTAATTGTGCAGAAGCAGTGTTCATCTTCGTTAGCACCAACAAGGTCTATGGAGACACACCGAACCGCCTTCCGCTTATTGAACTCGAAAAGCGGTTTGAGTTGGAAACAGAACATCGGTTTCATAGCAACGGGATCGACGAGTCGATGAGCATCGATCACAATCTTCACAGCCTATTTGGTGCGTCGAAGGCTGCTGCTGACTTGTTGGTGCAGGAGTATGGGCGCTATTTCGGACTCAAGACAGCTTGCTTCCGTGGTGGATGCCTTACCGGCCCTGGTCACTCAGGTGCGGAGCTGCACGGATTTCTCGCGTACCTGATGAAATGCGCGGTAGAAGATCGGCCGTACACTGTGTTTGGCTACAATGGTAAGCAGGTGCGCGACAACCTTCATTCATGGGACTTAGCCAACGCCTTCTGGGAGGTGTTTCAGTCACCGCGCGTCGCCGAGGTTTACAATATGGGGGGCGGACGGGAAAGCAATTGCTCGATGCTCGAAGCCATTGATATGTGCGAGGAGATGACGGGTAGATCGCTGCGCTGGTCCTACAAAGACCTAAGCCGAGTGGGCGATCACATGTGGTGGATCGGCGATCTTACCCGCTTTAGGACCCATTATCCGAACTGGCAGGTAACGCGCAACGTTCCGCAGATTTTACAGGAAATTATGGAAGGGCTGGCGGAACGTGGGATGGCTGCACCCTGATGCCACAAGAAGTCCGATCCCTGAGCGAATGGGTGCGCGCCGGTACGCCCGACCTACTATCAGTCGTTATTCCCGCTCATAACGAGGAGGGGCACATTGGCGAAACCGTCAGACTGTTCTCCAGTGCGCTGCGCAACGCTGGTTTGAAACATGAAATCATCGTCGTCAACGATAACTCGACGGACGGGACTGAGCGCGTTCTTCGGGAGGTTGGGCGGGAAGTTGCAGAGCTCCGTATTATCAACAACTTACCCCCGAACGGCTTCGGTTTCGCAATCAGACGCGGATTAGCGGACTTTAAGGGTGATTGTGTTGCCGTTGTTATGGCTGATGCGTCCGACTCACCAGAAGATTTAATCAATTTCCACCATGAGTTGCGACAGGGTGTAGATTGTGTCTTTGGGTCGCGGTTCACCCGTGGTGGACGAGTTATCGACTATCCTTTTCCTAAACTCATCCTCAATCGACTAGCTAACAATCTCATTCGCTTACTATTTGGCATCCGATACGACGATGTCACGAATGCATTTAAGCTCTACCGCCGTGAAGTCATTGCTAATGTGCAGCCTCTTCTGGCCCCACACTTCAACCTGACGGTCGAGTTGCCGCTGAAAGCGATCGTCCGAGGCCATACCTATACTGTAGTGGCAAACTCTTGGGCCAATCGCCAAGAAGGGATATCGAAGTTCAGAATACGAGAAACCGGTTCGCGTTACCTCTTCATCGTTTTGTACTGCCTTTTGGAGAAATGGCTGTCACGCGGAGACTATATGAAGCGGCCTGAACTAGACGATGGTCGGCTACAAGTTTGGCCTCGGTGATTAATCTAAATGGACAGCATCAAGCTGCTTTGAGTTGGCCAAGGGCCAAATTGTTGTCAGTTGAGCAGTGCGGAGAACCCGTTTCTCCAAATGATTGTTCCGCCAACCACTAAGGGTCAACTGGGGTTGAATCCGGATGTGACTCGAAAGAGTTTTAACGCGGGGGCTCCGCGAATCCACATTGATCCGTTGTCAGGTTCTCGCCATTCAGCGGACCACGGCGCTGGAGAATGAGTTCCGCTAAAACCCCAAATAAAACGAACTGAATTGCAACAATCGCGAGCATCAAGGAAACCTGCAGCAGGGGACGCGTGCCGATTGGGCCAACAAACAGTTTAAGGTAGAGCAAGTACATCAATGCGATGCCGCTGATCGTGCCGATAAACAACCCGATGCCACCGAACAGGTGAGCTGGACGACTTGCATATTGCGTTATTGCAAGCACGGTAAACAGATCAAGAATGCCCCGAGTGAAACGCTCCAAACCGTATTTCGACTTGCCGTAACGTCTCGGATTGTGGTGGACCGCGATCTCCGTAATTCGAAAGCCCCGGCTATGAGCCAATGCCGGAATATAACGGTAAAGCTCGCCGTAAATTGGTACCGCGCGCAGGACTTCAGCCCGGTAGGCTTTGTAACCACAGTTGAAGTCGTGGAGCCGAACGCCGGTAAGTCTCGATGTGACTACGTTGAAAACCTTAGAGGGGAACTTCTTAGACCAAGGATCTCTGCGGAGGCGCTTCCATCCGCAAACCAAGTCATACCCAGAATCCAACGCATCGATAAAGCGCGGAATCTCACTAGGGTCGTCCTGGAGGTCAGCATCCATCGTTATGATGATATCGGCTCTAGATCTCAGGATACCTTGCGATAGTGCAGTTGCTTTCCCAAAATTTCGTCGCAAACGCAGACCTTTGAACCGTCGATCGGCACGACTGACTTGAGTGATTTCATCCCAGGTTCCATCGCTGCTGCCATCATCAACAACAATTACTTCATACGAGTCGACCTGGCTGGTCTGGAGACTAGTGACAAGCTCATTAGCAAGAGGCGCTATACTTTGAGCTTCGTCAAAAGCGGGAATAACGATGGTGAGCCGTGGCTTCGGATCCCCAGCGTCATGAACCACCGCACCGTTCTCCATCACTCCCCACCCGTAGCGCTGGCAGCAACCGATGCGGCAAACGCTATTGCGCTGATGATGATCGTACTTGATACAAAAATGCCGTAGGCAGCAAACGATAAGAATACGGAAAGCGTCCACTCGACGCCGATATGGTTAAGTGCTAGAGCCCACACACCTTGCATCGGGCCAATCCCACCGATTCCATTAATGGGTAGCGCCGCTGCCAATCCACCCGCCGCCCCAGCAAACGTTGCCTGCAGGAAACCTGCACCCACGGCAAATGCTTTCAAGCTCAGAAAACAAATCAAAAAGTATAACAACCAGATAGCCGTCGTGATGACAACCACTCGCATGAACTCTCGCGGTTGCCCTATCTGCTGCACACCCTCGAAAAGGCGACTTGCCGTTTTCGCACCGAACCGCCAGCGGGAAACGCGAGGTGCAGCTCGAGCAAAACGCGTTATCACGTAAACACACGCTAGAACAGCTAACGAAGCGAATATTACCACTCCGCTAGCCAACGAGGTAGTACGGTCGGTAAGTACAATAACTCCCGCCACGCCCCCCAGTCCCGCCATGACTGCAATGTCGAGCATGCGAATAAGCAGGAGGACGCCAATCCCCGTCGCAATGGGGATATGGAGTTTGCGTCTAGCCAGGAACGGTAGCGATAACTCTCCAGTCCGGAACGGCAATAGCCAGGAAAACAACGTAGAGTAGGTTGTTACACAAAAGATGGTCAAACTCGGCAAGCGTGCCGACCCAGAAACAAGAGAAGAGAAACGCCAAGCCCGAGCATAGTGTAGAGCTGGGGCAATCGCGAATGCCGCGAGGAGACAAGCCATATTAGTGTTGGAAAAATGGCCAACAAATTTCTTCAACGTTTCGTCCTCAAACAAGCCGACAAGTACAGCCCCAGTCACGACACACGATGTGACAAAAGGAACCAGCCACGGCCTGCGCGGCTTGGATATAGCCTGTTTTTGCTCGGTGACTTCGAAACTTTCAGTCACTGCAATCGTTCACAATCGGTTTTTCAACGGTTGTGAGGGTCACCGCAGCAAGCGGCAAAAATGCGGGGTGGCCGCAAAACAAAACATCTAGGTACTTTACTGGCGACAATATTGCTGCAACCAGGAGGTAAATGATCGCTTTCATTTTTCCGTTATTCCGCGATAACACCGTTGAAAAAAGCTCCGCAACCACCGCGTTGAAAAGAGAGAAGGGACCGGCTGTAGGAACTTGATCTTTAACCGCCCACCCTGGAAAGAGCCGAGCCATTCCCACGTTCGTGTATCTCTGATAGTCGTCGGGAGATGCGTGAAATGGATATAAGAATGGAACGACATGGACCCCAAAACCACCTGGACGTGTAATACGCATTATTTCTGAGATCATAGTTTCCGGGGAGGGTGCGTGCTCCAATACATGGCTAGTTGTGACAAGGTCGATCGATGAGTCCCGGAACGGGAGCCGGGTGGCGTCACAGACCATATCGACGTTTTCATATTGGACGATGTCAACCGTAAAAACATCGGGGTGGACTCTGTAGTTGCCGCTTCCTAGATCGATTACAAGCCGCGTCGCTGGGTCGGCATACTTGGCAAGATAGCGTCGCAGTCGAAAAGGGTAAGCGGGTGCCAGCAACGGGCGAAAGTGCGAGTAATAGAGTTTCCCTAGCTTCTTCTTCAAGCGTCCTTTGAGTGCATCGAGATCGTCAAGCGGCTGACCGGGCTCACAGAAGAGGATCGTGTCGCCTCGAATGGGATAATGTTCGCCACAGGAGCAGCACTCCACGATAGAGGGATTGGTCTTTAAATGAACCACCCCCTGGCACTTTGGACATGCCAGTGCGTTAATTAGCCGCTCGAGTCTCAATGAGCACATCGGCTGTCAACCGTTTGAAGCCAGATCAACCTCGCGCGTCCGACGCGTGGATGAAACCGGTACCTGGCTCGGAACAAAGGCCCTTTCCTCGCCAACCTGATAAAATCGAGCGCTCGGTACTAAACGGGGAGAAGCCGGCGGCGCTGGGGCGACTTTATCTCCCGGTTTAAGGCCAGAAAACGAGTCATCGATTACCAACCGATCCGTCCCGGTCAGGTCAATGATAACTCTTCGGGTTAGCACGACCCCCGCAAGAAAAGACGGGTGGGTCACAAGCAGCTTCTTAAAAAGCCCAGCTAATATTGGTCCTATAATGCCGATTGCTCGTAGGACGACCGTTTTCAACGGCGAAGGTACAAGCGGCGCAAACGTGTAGAATCGACTGATCACTTCGATTTCGTAGATGTCGTCCCCTGAGATTGAAAGGTTGTATCGGGTGTCAGCCGATTGGACAGAAGAGGAGTAGGTCTTTCCGTTCCTCGTTATACGGTAACCACAGTCGATGATTGTTTGGCCATTACTTTCAACCTGCGCGTTGCCGCCTTTTTTTAGGGCGATGAAAACTGAGGTACGGCCTCGGCGTGCATGAAAAAAATCGGTCTCGTCATCTATGAAGCCAACAGATCGCAAACCTTCGGAGCGTCGATCCGAGATCATCGGCGTTCCCGAATCAGCGAGTCGAAGAGCCGTCAATGCAAGCGATGGCAGGCAATAATGCAAGAGGTAGCGATCATCGAGCTTTGCATAGACGGCAGGCAAATCCACACCCGCGACTTGCGCCGCGATCACAGGATTTCTGTAGGCGGCGGCGACGAGCCCATAAGGCAATAGGTAGGTGGTGCTGCGCGAAGTGTACTCACCACCTAACAGGCCCGAAGGCGTGATATAGCGAACGATAGTGCTGGCAAGAGCATCAAGCTGCTCCGAAACCGCCCCGGTCCCATCCGCCTCGATACATGCTAAGAAATTCAATGTAACAGTCGCATAGCCAAGATCAAATCCGCCATACTCCGGGTATCGGAGCACACCTTCAGGCTGTAGCAACTTAGCACTGGCGTCCTCAAGGTCGGTTGCCTCACTCCCTCCGGCTTTCGCGAGAAGCAAGAGAAAGGCGGCTGCGGCAACGTTCTGGTTACTCGCCGCGGAGCGCCCCCTTCGAATCAATCCACGGGCCGCCCGTCTCAGCTCCGGGCGCAAACCGATACCTGTTTTACCGATAAGCAGTGCAGCTTTTAGGATCGCATAGCAGGAGAACGCTGTTGCTGGAAATGATCGTTCGCCTGGGAAGTACTCATCGAAGAATCGTTGCTTGGCCAACTGGGCCAAACTTCGTTCGATGACCGCATCTGCCAGACTGCGCCAATATTCTGCATAGGCTGGGTCGATGTGGCGGCAGCCTTGAAACTGAGTCTTAGTTGCGAGCTCTTGAAGCGCCGCAAAACACAGTGCAGTCTGATAAAAAATTCCCGATTCAAAATCGTGCAGCCGATACATCCAGAAATTACGGTCGCAAGAACCATAGGTAGGGGAATGGACGTCTCGGTCGATCTGCGACATCAGCCGGGGGTATTGCCCGTCGAAAAGGCCGACAACGCGATCGAGAGTTAAGGTGTGACTACGTGAACCGCTAGTCATAGATCTCGTAGTAGAACTTTTTCTCAAATCGAAGAGTATACGGCTTGAGTTTTCGGCGGATGAACGGAGGGAGTTTGTAATATACGTGCCGCATCGTAGCTCGAAGCAATGTTCTGCGTCGCGATACGAAGACGAGGTCCTTTGAAACAAAGCGATTTCGCATGATCACTTTGTGCGTATTCCGCTTTCTTGGCAGCGTTTTCGCCTTACCGGCGTAGTATCCGAAACTCACTACTGCAACCGGGTCATAGAGGCGGTGTATCTTGAACAGGCGCCGCACCTCGCCCTTGTTTGGAAGATGACCAACCCAACAGCTCCCGACACCAATCGAGTGGGCCAGGAGCTGAAACGTCGTAATAAATGCAGCGCCACTCTGAATGTGATCGTCCCAGTGGCGGTTGTCCGTCATGCGGTTGTAGCAGAGCACAAAGCACTGTTGCGTGTTTTTTAAAAAAGATGCCGAACCTCGAGCGTGAAGGTCCCGCAGCGATACCGGATCGTCAACAAGGATCACCTTCCACTGTTGTTCATTGCAAGCCGTTGGTGCGTTCATCGACTGCTCGATCAGCCAGGAAAAAGTTTCACCATCAACCAAGCGTTTATCGTAGTGCCTTGACGTACGACGGGTGCCAATGGCATCGAGCAGCGGCATATTCGGGTTAGGCGCGTCGACCAGAAAACTGGGGTGCAGGAAACGTCCGTCAAACGGCACCGAGGCCTGGGCCTTGAGATCGAATCGCTCTGGCAGGCTCCTTACGTTAGATTGTGCGCTCATAAGCCCCTCACCAGCCCGTTCTGAGCCAACCCCAATATTCGCCGAGTAGAGAGAAAATACGAAATTCTCCCGCGTACCGGATTGACGGTAGTCTAGCAGATAATGTTCTTGGGTAGGACCAAGCCGCCCTCCGGCCTGCTCAGCTTAAGTAACGTAACCTGATGAAATTGCACAAATGGTAAGCGCCCGAAGGCTTACCACCGCCGCAAGCCCCTGCGCCAGTAGATACGAACACCGCCAACGGTTCACCAACCAGCAGTGGCTTGGCAAAATCAAGCTCGACGCCGCGGTCGGGCTTGCCCCGACGTCCATGCAGCTTAGAACTTCCCTTTTGGGAACGATGTAGTCAATGTTACTAACTTAGCTGGGGACTTCGGCCGTGTCCGATATGTTCCATCTGAAGACGGACGTTTTTCAGGCAGGGCCCAGGTGGTCGATTGAACACACATTTTTACAACGCCACGATCACCGGTCTCTCTCGACCAATATTATACTGCGCTCTGGTTTTTATTACCCTCTTCCTGTTCCTGTATTTCCCCAGCGATACGGCGTACGCACGTGGCCATGATTTTCTTGACAGTGTTTATCTGTTCTATGTGATTCGCGCTCGCGTAGAAGAATTCTTCTTCGATTTCAATTACGTGGTTCCCCAACTGATCAACGGGCTCCCCTTCAACGCGTTAGCCCTAAGCGACTTCGGGATTGGTCAAAACCTTTATCTTTTGCTCCCCCCATTCGACGCCTACGTCGCAAACGAATTCCTTCGCCGAAGTCTAGCGCTTGGCGGAATGTATCTACTGCTACGCGATTATGTAGCCCCTTCCAACGACTTCGGGCGCTTCGTATCCGCTCTCGTTGCCTTATCCTTCGCAGCACTTCCCGATCAAGCAAACCGATTTGGCACAATCACGATGCTGCCACTTATTGTGTGGGCAGGTACCAATATATGGAATGGTCAGTATCGGTGGTGGAATTGGTTGCCGCTGCTCTTTTACCCGTTTTACTCCTTTCTGGTTCTCGGCGGCTTTGTCGTCTGCGGCTACCTATTGATCGTGATGATCTATGCGTTTGCCAAGCAACACACTAATCGCTGGGTGATCGCAGCAATATTCGCTTATTTCATCGCCGCCTATGTCCTCGTTGAGATACGCATGTTCTATCATTGGTTCTTTTCCGATTACGTCTCCTCACGAGGTGCTCTCCCTCAAGTTCACTACGAGCCCAGCGTTTTCTTTCGTGAGTTTTCGATCGCTTTCCTCCAAGGCCGGCACGCCAACCACGTTACCGGGCATACGCCGTTGGTTTTACCGCTGGTCGCTTTGGCGGCCCTAGTTGCGGCTACGGGCATTTGGAAACAGCGCTCCAGCACCTTCGCAGGCACTATTTGGAAGACGACACCTGTTCATATCTTCTTTCTCACTCTCGGATTGGTATTTGTTAACAGCGTTGTCTATGGGATGGACCAAGGTGGTTTCTTCGCTTTCAAATACGCTCTCGATTTTCCCTTCAGTTTCCACCGAGTTGACGTTTCAAACCCGGTCCTTTGGAGAGTCCTATTTGCACTATCGATCATCATTGTCGCCTCCCGCCTCAGCGATCGTCGACAGTGGGTAGCTAGACTCGTTCTAGTCCTTATAACCGCGCACTCCGTATTGCAGCTGCCTGGGCTCAAGGGCGAACTAAATCGAGCCCTGGGAATTCCGGCGCATGTTGGCCTTCGTGCAGCAGCTCTTGGGCTCGATCCGGGACCGCCCGATCGCTCGCGCCCCGGACAAACAAGACTAGGCGAATACTTTCATGTCGAATCGTTCGAAGCGATGATGCCGGTAATTCAATCAAAACTTAACTTACCGCTTTCTCGGTATCGGGTGGCAAGCATCGGTCTTCGCCCATCCGTTGCCCAGTACCATGGTTACTACACCTTAGACGGCCGCTTCTGGGACTCGCCGATCGACTACTCCGATAAGTTCTATCCCATTTCCAAGGAGGAATTGGCTAAGGATGGAGCAGACTATCCTCGGGGGCTGGGGTATTACGTCTATTTTTCCGAACAAAGTCGGCGTGGCAAAGCTATTGATATTGCTTTTGATACATGTGTCTTTGTAGCGCTAGGGGGCAGGGTTGTGTTCTCGCTCTGGCCGATAGCAACGCCTGAGCATCTACAGTGGGAAAGACTCGGCCGGTTCGGCGAGGTATATGTCTATTCGACAAGCGATGATATATCGTGCCCAAAGAAGGCCGCTTCGAAAGCGTAATTGTCACCACAAACACGCGTCACAGTTGCACACGAATCGCCCCAAGACTGCCGAAGCCAGCTACCACTCAATTTCCGTGACAACCGCTACGACACAACCGCGAAAGCGGCACACGGGACAGGATCTACTCTGTCACTGTGACGATGGAGTCGGCTACTCTAAATTCACCACTACAGTCGCTGGTAACCCTGATCTTTCGTTCGAGGAAATCTGCGATCGGCTATCGGTAGGACGCCGTTGCACGGCATGCCTGCTCAATGCGGAAGCCGCTTTTACGGAAGCGTCTTGCGGTACCAATTTCGCCGCTCTCCCAGATGGCCCAGCCGCGACCACTACGGCGCCATCCGGCCGGCTGCCACCGATAAAGAGATTCAAGCGTAAGTTCTATGGAGCCGTTGACAGGGTGTTGCCGGAACTGCCAATTCGGCGCATAGAGGTTGCGCCCATATTCGCGGGGAATAACCTCCGAACCAAGGTCTGTTTATCCAATTCTTTCTCCCGGACGATCGGCCCCAAATCAGCTCGCTTTGCGGTGCGCCTTCGTTGCCTAGATGCCTCTGGCAAGCCATACCTGGAAGAGCGCTTCTCGCTAGACGTTGGAGCTCGTCGTGTGATCGACATTTCCAAAGGCATGCCAAAGAACGATGAGTGTCCGCTCACCTGCGGCAGCTGTTGGATCGAACTAAAGCCCAAAGATCAAGGGTGCAATGGCAGCTCCCGACCGCATTTCATTCTCGAGGCCGCGCGTGCTGTGACTGCATTACATACCCAAGCTGTTAATCAACGCGAACCATCGATGGTTACTGGCCGAGACAATCCGTCGGAACGTCAGTTTATCGCCCATGTGAATACTGGAAATCGACCTGTCGACGTCATGTGCAGCGTAGTCTCGTTGCACACACCGGCGTCAACCCTAATCGAAGCAACGTTACCAACACGCTGCTCACACGTTGCCGAAATACCAGTGCTTAACTACGAGGGACAACCAGTGCGGGGACCCTATTTACTCGATTTTTCTGCAACGGGAACGGTTCGTCGACATGTCCTCATCGCAGATACCGATCTCGGTCGAATTTCAGCAGACCACCTATAGGCTGTTGCTATGACCTATAGCTACTTGATGCCCAACATCACTGCCGCGCCGCCTCCCCACTATACGTTGTCTCAGTTCTTGCCGCTGGCCGGCATTTCTGGTCTCATTGACCGGTCAGACGCGGTTCTCCAAGTACGTCGTCAAGTAATTATTGAGGGCAATACCCTGTTAGAAAGCGAGGACGATCTCGTTCTCGCTGGCGGTGAGTGGCAAAACCCGGAAGTCAGCGAATTTCGATTTGAGGCGCTTAGAGAAAGCGAATGGACGGGTAACGGTAGTATTGGTTTCTTGGAAACCGCCATCAATGCCAAAGACGGTGCAACATTCAAGAGCCGCCAGCAGCCCAGCACCTACACCGTCTACACCAGCTCGTCCCGCAAAACGTTCTTCAGCGACAACCGCCTCAAGTTCTCAGACAATGTGATTATTAGCCAGATTGCGCAGCACGGGCAGTGGCTCGACGGTTATCCTGTTTGCGTTGTAGATCCCAAGCGTGACCTTGGCGAGTCGGTGCTATTACTCAATCCATTCGAGCGTCCAGCGGTTGCAACTTTCGAGTTCGAAGGCTTGGATCATAGGCCACGTTTTCGTATCCCCAGGCAGTCCGGACGCCGTATTGACTTCGCCCAATGCCTTGGCTCCGAGCGGCTTCCGTGGGAAGGCCAGTTTTACGTCAGTGGCAGGAACCGCCTGATCCCTTTTTTCGTCAAACATTCACTTTATGATCCGACGGAGATCAGCACGATCGAACACTCAGACGCGTACCGCGGCGAGCGCTTGTGGCGGCCTTTCACGCGTGCACTGCACCATTCTCTGACGTGGCCGACGCACATGTGACCGCGTGCCCGCTCCCAAACCAAGCTAATTGGACAAGCAAAAACTCCCTTTTTAGTTTTACAACACAATTTTAGGCACTGGGAGTGCTGGCACGTAGATCTGCTCGACTTACTCCCGACCTTTGTCGATCATCCGCAGCCCCATTCCCCTCAATAGCTATCCAGGCCACGGCGGATACTATTCGCTGCCCATGCCACCGACGCAGTGCTCAAACATCTATACGACGATTGCTCACCATGGGCTTCTAGTAACGACTTTCGGACGCCGCATCTGCGCTGGGGCCTTCCGTAGCCTCGATCTGTGTTATCGGTCACTGCAGGCGCAAATGAAGCCTATACGCCTACGGCGTAAAGCAACCATACGACACAGGCCGCCCGAGGGATGAAATAGACGACTAGGGATTGAGATACACGTATCACCTCTAACTGCTTCCGAGAGGGAATCTTGACACGTACCCCCTGGCATCCTATGGGAGGTTGAGCTTCGGGCATGAATTCACCCGAAGTGCGGTAGCCGTGGGGGATGCCTAGCTGCCGCACACCCTGAAATACGATATGTGTGGATTTGCTGGCAGCGTGGGACCCGCGCTCGTTGATGAGCTTAGCGCTTCGCGTGCGCTAGCGACTTTGAGCAACCGTGGGCCCGATGCTCACGGTGAATATCGAGGATTTGTGGGCGCACAACCGTTAACACTTGTACACGCTCGCCTTGCCATCATCGATCTCGATCCGCGTGCGGATCAACCGTTCCAAGCCGACGATTGCGTCCTTGTATACAACGGAGAGATTTACAACTACGTCGAGCTACGACAAAACCTTGAGGCCGAAGGCCACTGGTTCCATACACGATCCGATACCGAAGTTATTGTCAAAGCCTACCGGCAATATGGGACCGCCTGCGTTGATCACTTCGAGGGCATGTGGGCGCTGGCGTTACTCGACCTTCGCAGCAACGCTCTGTGGTTAAGCCGGGACCGGTTTGGAGAAAAACCTCTCTACTACGCAACATGGGGCCAGAACCTCTACTTCGCGTCCGAAATCAAGGCAATGGCTGCACTCGCCGAGATCCGCCCCTACGTGGACCGCAATCAAATCAAGCGCTATCTCGTGAATGGGTACAAGTCGCTATACAAACAACCCGGAACTTTTCATGCCGGCGTGCACGAGTTCCCAGCCGCATCATCTGCGACGATCACTGGCGCGGAAGCTCCATCGCCACGCCGATATTGGGCTCTCCATTATCAGCCTCGGCCGATCACAATGAACGATGCCGTCGAGGGTGTCCGCGAGCGTCTTTACCGCACACTAAAGCTGCGGCTAAGATCAGATGTACCTCTCGCCTTTTGTCTAAGCGGTGGCGTTGATTCCACGGCCCTAGTGTCAATTGCTGCAGAATCCCTTGGCAGAGAGGTTCACGCGTTCACCGTCGTCGACAGGGACGAGCGCTACAACGAGACCGAGAATGTTCAGGCAACGGTCGAGCAAATCGGGTGCAGCCATTATGTCGCTCAGACTAACCCATCCGGGTTTTTTGATCGGCTAGCGAAGTTAGTTGCGTACCATGACGCTCCGGTTGCGACAATCTCGTACTACGTACATTCATTTTTGTCGGAAGCGATAGCAAATCAGGGGTTCAAAGTTGCCATATCTGGCAGTGGCGCCGACGAACTCTTCACCGGGTACTACGACCACTACGCCTTCTGGCTGGCCGAGATGAGCGACAGGGATGATCGAGCGGAGCTGGTCAAGCAGTGGCGGCAAAGTTATGGCCGCTTCGTACAGAACCCGCAGCTACAGGACCCACTCATATTTGCTTCAAGACCAGAGGCTCGGGACCATATTTACCTTAACCGCAGCCTCTTTAATGATCTCCTTATTGATCCTATAGAAGAGGATTTTACCGAAGAGACGTATGCGAATAATCCCCTTCGCAACCGAATGCTCAATGAATTATCTCATGAAACGGTCCCGGTTCTGCTCCACGAAGATGATCTCAACTCAATGTACTGGTCGGTGGAGAACCGTTCACCCTTTCTCGATGCAGAGCTTGCGGAGTTTGTCTATTCCGTACCGAATGAGCACCTGATCCACGACGGTTTTGCTAAATGGTTACTCCGCGCCGCCGTGGCTGACATTGCGCCAGAGAAACCGTTGCGCGATCGCCGCAAGCGCGGATTCAATGCATCGATCGAATCTGTGATAGATCGGCAAAATCCAACAACCCTGGAGCGGCTGCTTGATGATGGTCCGATTTTCGACATCGTTGATCGTTCAAAGTTCGAAATATTTCTGATGCAGGACATGACAGACAACAGCTTTAGCAAGTTTCTTTTTAGCTTTATTTCGGCAAAACTATTTACTGAAATTGCTTCAGATGGGGCTGCAAACTGGGCGGCTACGTGACCACCGTCGGCATTGTTGACTACGGGTTGGGCAACCTCACCTCCGTCGCCGGCGCCGTGCGACGACTTGGACATGAACCGATAATCAGCAGCGATTCGGGCACACTGATCAGGACGGACAAGCTAATTTTACCCGGCGTCGGTGCATTCGCAGACGGTATGCGAAACCTACGCGCAAGGGGTCTTGTTGAGATACTGCAAAGAATCGTGATGGACGACGGAAAGCCCATTCTAGGCATCTGTCTGGGAGCCCAACTTGTTGCACGAGAAAGTGAAGAGTTCGGTCAGTGCGAGGGCTTAGGTTGGATCGATGCGCCGGTACGACGACTTAACCCGGCAAATCCAGATCTTCGCATTCCACATGTGGGGTGGAACAACCTCGATCAGGTAAGACCCAGTGTCCTATTCCAAGGCGTACCGGGAGACGCATTGTTCTACTATGTCCACGGCTACTGCATCGACACCGATGAGGAAGACGCAATCGTGATTGGGTGCTGCGAATATGGGGCGCGCTTTGCTGCCGCGGTACAGCAGAAAAACATCTATGCTACGCAGTTCCACCCGGAGAAAAGCCAACGCTTCGGGCTAACACTACTAGATAACTTCCTTGAGAGGGCGTAGCGGCACGCGGATATCATGCTCTTATTCGAAAAATCCCTAGACACGGACATCGCCATCGTCGCCGAGGTGGGTGTTAATCACGAGGGGAGTCTTGAAGAGGCTTCTAGCCTGCTTCGTCTGGCGTATGAAGCGGGCGCAGATGCCGTGAAATTTCAGACCTACACGCCCGCGCGGTTCGCATCTACTTCCGATACTAGCCGCTTCGAGCGCGTCAAGAAATTTTCTCTTAGCGAAGCGGAGCACCGTCAGCTTTCAGCCGAAGCCAGGGACCTGGGCATTGCGTTTTTCTCAACAGCTGTTACTGAGGATGTTGTGCCTCTGATTGCCGAGCTAGGCTCGGCAATCAAGATTGCGAGCGGAGACATCACTTTCGAGCCGGTTATCCGTGCCGCAGCTAAGACTACAAAGCCGATAATCATCTCAACGGGATTGTCAACGATTGAGGAAATCGATCGCGCCGTTGAATGGGTGAGGTCGGAACTACGTGAGGGAGAAATTGAAGAACGACTGCTGCTGTTGCACTGCGTATCTGCGTATCCCACGCCACTCGACCAGGCAAATGTAATGAGCGTACCCTTTCTTCGAGATAGGTATAGTTTGGTCGTCGGTTACTCGAATCACGTACTCGGCACTGAAGCTTGCCTTGCCGCTGTCGCGTTGGGAGCACGCCTTATCGAAGTGCATTTCACTGACCGGAAATCCGACCGATCATTCCGCGATCACGCACTATCATTCGAACCCGACGAACTCTCCCGCCTTGTGGAAACTGCAAACAACGTGGCGAGAAGCCTGGGACAATTTACAAAACAAGTTCAGCCGTGCGAGGCGGATAACCTCTTGCTCATTCGTAAAGGCGTTGTAGCAGCACGCGATCTCGAAGCTGGAACAACCCTTCATCGTGACGATTTGATGTTTGCCCGACCGGCCACCGAGTTCGCTGCAAACGAACTCGGCCAGATAGTCGGGCAGAGGCTCGCCGTGAGCTTGAAACGCGGGGAACTTGTGCCACGAATGGGCCTAAAGCGCTAGCCCCCAGATGCTCCGCAAGCGCGTTGTGACCGTTCTTACTTTCAACGACGGAGTCTTGTTCCGGACGAAGCTGTTTGATCCAGACTACCGCTATACCCTGAACTTCGTGGACGCTTGGTCAGTCGACGAAATAGTAGTTCTTGACATCACACGCCCTGGAGCAGGAAAGAGAGAGAACTTTTTCCGGGTAATAACGGGTTTTGCGGAGCAGTGTTTTGTTCCGCTAGCTGCTGGAGGCGGCATCCGGACAACCGAAGACGTCAAACTTTATCTTTCGCTTGGGGCAGACAAAGTTGTACTAAACACAGCCGCGATCGCCCGGCCGCGTTTTATTACCGAAATTGCGGAACTATATGGATCTCAGTGCGTTGTCGTTTCCGTGGATGCGAAAAGAAACGCAAGTGGCAAGTATGAGGTTTTTTCACACTTTGGCCGTGAGCCGTCTGGTATGGAAATCTCGGATTGGTCCCGCCAAGCAGAAGCGTACGGCGCAGGAGAAATCCTTGTTACCTCAATCGAGCGAGATGGATTTCTTGAAGGCTACGACCTTGAATTGTGTCGCGCGGTAACCGATGCCGTTAATATTCCTGTGTTGATTCTTGGTGGAGCCGGCAACTGGCAGCATATGGCCGACGGCTTTGAAACCGCCGGTGCTTCCGCAGTCTGTACGCAGAACATCTACCATTTCACTGAGTCCAGCATCCGCAGCGCAAAGAACTTTCTCGCAAATGCCGGGATCGCGGTGAGAGTATGAACTCTACTACTTCGACCTATGCTGCCCGGTCAACAGAGGTACAATACTGCCGTCGCTGTTTGATGCCGGACACGCGCCCTCGCATTGAATTTGATGCCGAAGGCATCTGCAACGCCTGTCGGAACGCGGAGACGAAGGAAGCAATCGATTGGGACGCGCGCCGCGAAGAGTTCTTCACATATGTCGATCGATATCGTCCAAAGGAGGGCCCCTACGACTGCATCGTTCCTTGGAGCGGGGGAAAGGACTCAAGCTCCATTGCTTACAAGCTAAAATTTGAGTTCGGCCTAAATCCGCTTTTGGTAACATTCTCACCCCTGATCCCTAACGAGATCGGTCAGCAAAACCGAGAGCTTATGCTTCGCGCAGGTTTTGACCATCTGATGCTGCGACCAGACCAAGCAGTATCGCAGCGCCTCGCTCGACGTTTCTTTCTCGAAAGGGGCAACCCAAAGGTCCATTGGGATGCAGGCGTCAACGCGTTCCCGGTGCGTACTGCAATTAATTACGGCATTCCCTTGATCTTCTACGCTGAACATGGGGAAAGCGAGTATGGTGGCAGAGTTCTGTCTGAAGAATCGAAGAAGGTTAGGGACTTTACCGAGGTGATTGAACACCAAATCGGTGACGATCCAAAAAATTGGGTTGACAATGAAGTTGGAGAGGCGGACCTCGGTCCTTACGTATATCCGAACCTCAATCAAGTAAAAGAAACAGGGGTTGTTGCCCTTTATTTCGCATACTTCTTTAGATGGAGTATGTACGATAATTATCGTTATATAAAAGATAAGATCGATTTTAAGAGCGACCCCGAAGGGCGAACGGATGGGACCTTCACCGACTTTGACAGTCTCGATGACAAGATCGATAACCTCTACTACTACATGCAATTCGTGAAATTTGGTTTTGGGCGCGCCGTACGAGATGGCAGCCGAATGATCCAAAATGGTCACCTTCAACGTAATGAAACACTAGAGTTAGCACGCAAATACGACGGTGAGTTTCCAAGCCGACACCATGGGGATCATATTGATTATCTCGGCATTTCCGAGACCGAGTTCTCTGAGACGATCGATATGCACCGCAACTCAGAAATCTGGGAGTTTCGTGGCAATGACTGGAAACTACGATTTCCACTCAAATGACCCCACCTAAACCCAGCCTTGAATTATGACGACTTTTCGACACGAGACAGGAAAAAAGATGGATGATGCCGGCGTCGATCGCGACAACATGGATTATATTGAGCGCTTTGAGCGGGTTGACATCGAAGAAACGCTCAATAGAAACCTAAAAACGAAATACGGTGATCGGTTCAGCGAATATCGAGAAAAATTCCATCGCAGCCTAAACTACGACAAGAATGGATACCTTCCGGATTTTCCCATTACGGTCGGGCTTGAATTAGTCAACCGCTGCAATCTTTCTTGCATCATGTGCTACACAGTGAACCACACGTTACCGAAGGCAACCCTTGAGCCTTCCGTGATTGAAAAAATCATGGAGGAGGCTAAATCTGAAGGGTTAGGAGGGGTTCAGATTGGATTGGGATCAGAGGCCCTGCTTTACAAGAATATCGCTGAGGTCTTTGCAGCGACACAAAACGCCGAGGTAATGGATATTTTTCTTTCGACCAATGGCGTACTTCTGACGGATAAAATTTGCGAAGAGATTATTACTAAGGGTGTCTCACGAGTATTTGTATCACTTGACGCTGCGACGCCGGAGACCTTTAAGAAGATCCGCGGCAAGGATGAGCTTGCGTTAATAGAGAAAAATCTACACCGCCTTATCGAAACAAAACGTCGCTATTCATCTGACTTACCTTTGATAAGGGTTTCCTTTTGCGTACAGAAGGAAAATGCACACGAACGGGAAGCTTTTGCAAAAAAATGGGCAGATATAGTAGACCACGTTGACTTTCAGGTTATGACCGATTTTAGCCAAGTCGATGAGCTGGCCGAAACTGGTGAGGCAAACAATCCTGAAATCTTCAACCTTGAAGCGCTAGAAAGCCCTTATTGCCCGCAACCGTTTAACCGTCTAGACGTCTGGTCGAATGGCGACGTGACCCCCTGCTGCACGTTCTACGGGAAAAACTTGGTTCTTGGAAACGTAAAATCACAAACGCTCAGGGAGATTTGGCACAGCGAAAGGATTAATGAAATTCGTGAAGAGTTTCGTAGCGGTAAGATCAACCCCAACTGCCAGATGTGTTTAGCCGGACGAGACCTAGATACCTTTGCGACCCAGAGTGCCTAACACAAATTTGAATTACGGCCTTGGGTAGCCAGCCGGATTCGCCTATGTCCGCGGAGGAGTTATCGCGGCATAAAGCTTACTGTATCACCATGTCGGACCCTCAATACCTCAGCGCTTCGTCAAGAGTACAAAAGCGCGCCTCAACGACGGAGTCGATCGGCTATTCCACAACTAATGTCGGGCAAGCAAGCAGCGCACGGCAAAGCTTTGTAATTTGAACCTTGTGTTGCTTGGGTATGATGCGTGAATTCGCTGAGCGAGGCCAAGTCAGGCACCTTGACGACCACAGGAGATAAACTAGCAATGACACAAACAACCGAAATCTTCTCCTGCGAAGTATGCGGTTCAGATGATGCCACGGAAATACCGGCTGTTCGCAAGGTACGCGAACATCGGGCAATACATGTGTGCTGCAAT